>Ga0209828_1000270_pt1 | contig 51159 bp, 49 predicted proteins | sample MaitaG_FD_187429 | JGI IMG/M metagenome (GOLD analysis project Ga0209828, IMG submission 187429) | Marine algal microbial communities from Maine, USA - Maine_Asex2 metaG (SPAdes) (version 2) | ecosystem: Host-associated > Algae > Red algae > Unclassified | place: Maine, USA | collected 2015-01-05
GATCGCGCTGGACTGGCTCTGGATGAGCGGTCGGCTGGCTGTCGCACATCGGCGCGGATTCATCAAGCACTACGACCTGACCGAACGGATCGTGCCGGAATCGATTCGCGATCTCGAGATCAGCGATCGTGCACAGTGCGACTGGCTCTGCCGGCAAGCACTGGCGAAGCTCGGCACGGCGACGCCGGGAGAGCTGCAGCGTTTCTGGGATGCGATGAGCGCAAGTGAAATACAGACCTGGATCGAGGAGCAAAAGTCCGATCATATCGATGTCAAGGTCGAGTGCGCTGATGGGCAATACACCCACGCTCTGGCACCCATCGATATCGAAGACCGTCTGGCTCGCGTTCGGAAACCGGGGCCACGCTTGCGCATAATCAATCCCTTCGATCCGCTGGTTCGTGACCGGGCGCGTATCTCTCGCCTGTTCGGTTTCGACTATCGCATCGAGATCTACGTGCCCCGGGAAAAGCGCTTGTACGGCTACTACACCTTTCCGCTGCTCGAGGACAATCGCTTCATCGGTCGCATCGACGTTCGCGCGAATCGCGATGCCGATCGGCTTGATGTAGACGGTCTCTGGTCTGAACGAGGCGTGCGCTTCGGACGCGGACGCACCGAGCGGCTACGCAGAGAGCTAGCTCGGTTTGCGCGGCTGGGTGGAGTGTCGGAAGTAGCGGCATTGCCCGAGGTGCGTCAGCCGGTAAAGGCGTAAGGCTAGGCAGCCGATCATTGCCCATCGACGTCGGACCCGCCCGGCAAGGGAAGGTCGTCCAGATTGACACCAACATGGTCCGGCTTCACGGGCTTGTCGAATTGTACTGCCCGAAGGGTCTCGCTCCCGAGCGCGGCTGCCTTGCAGATCCTGTGCATGCCATCCATCACTCGCCCTTCGTGGTCAAGAATGATCGGCCATCGCAGGTCGGCAGCCTCGATCAGGCTCGCATGGGCCAGTACATCCCGGCAGCTGGGCATATCGACGTTATCGGCAAACCAGTAAGGCTCGTCGAGTTCGGCAATATCGGCAAGCGGATGATCGACGACCGCGAAGCTTGCGGACATACGGATCAATCGGAGGACATCCCAGGCCCGCCAGCCCTGCTCCGACTTCCGCCAGTGGTATTGCGGACGTACTACCGGATCAGCGCCGGGTGCGCCGTCGTTCGGGATTCCCTGTTCGTTCACCTGAGGAGCTTATTGACCCATTTCTACGCAGTGAAACACTCGTTTAACGTCGCCATGAGGCCTGAAACGGGAGGCAATTGCCGTTGAATCAACAGCTTGCCGTGGTCCGACCCCCTCAGATTGCGAGGTATTCGTGGCGGAGGGCTTCGTCGTCGAGTACTTGCTGGGCGGTGCCTTCGAAGACGATCTCGCCGGTATCGAGGATGAGGGCCTTGTCGGCGAGCTTGAGTGCGGCGACGGCGTTCTGCTCGACGAGAATGGTGGTTATGCCGGTCTTCCTGACTTCGATCAGCGCGCGTTCGATGTCGTGACGGACCACGGGTGCGAGGCCTTCGTAGGGTTCGTCGAGCAAGAGGAGCTTGATGTCTCGTGCCAGTGCCCGGGCAATCGCCAGCATCTGTTGTTCGCCGCCGGACAGGGTCGTGCCTTCCTGCGTGCGGCGTTCCTTCAATCGTGGAAAGAGGGAGTAGATGCGTTCGTAGTCCCAGCCGACGTCACCCTCGATGCGGGCCAGATCGAGATTCTCCTCGACAGTCAGCCCGGGAATGATGCGGCGGTCTTCGGGCACGAGCTGTACGCCTGCCAGCGCGGCCTGATAGTCCTGCTTGTCGTGCAGGGACTCGCCGCCAAGCCAGATTTCACCGCTGCGCAATTCGGGCTCGGCCGCACGTGCGATCGCTCTGAGTGTCGATGTCTTGCCGGCGCCGTTGCGACCGAGCAACGCGATGATCTCGCCCTCTTCGACGCTGAAAGACACATCCTGGACGATATAGCTGTCGCCGTAATAGGCCTCCAGCATCGATACGCGAAAGTAGGCGCCGTGTGCCGATGCCGCTGCGGCGGCTGTCGTTGCCTGCGCTGTAACTGCACCGCTCATCCGACTTGCTCCTCGCCGAGATAGGCTTCCTTGACGCGCGGATCGTTCTTCACTTCTTCGGGCGTTCCCTGACAGATGATGCGCCCGCCTGCAAGTACGCTGATCCGGTCGGCGAGACTGAACACCACGTGCATGTCGTGTTCGATGATGACCTTGGTCATGCCGCGCTCCTTGATGCGCTTCAGAAGGTCGATCGTCGCGTTCGTGTCGTGACGTGCCATGCCGGCGGTGGGCTCGTCGAGCAAGAGGAGTCGCGGATGCTGGGCCAGGCCCATGGCCAATTCCAGACGGCGCTTGTCACCGCGCGAGAGTGACGCCGCCGCACTCGACATCAATTGACCGAGGCCAAGGTCCGAGAGAATCTCCTCGGCCTCCTTGCGAACTTGCGTCTCGCTCGAGAAGCGACGGAACAAAGCCAGCTTGAAGCTGCCATCGCGCTTGGCGAGGATCGGTACCATGACGTTCTCGAGCAGCGTCAGATCGGGAAAGATTTCGGGCGTCTGGAACACCCGCACCACACCGAGCTGGTTGATCTCGTGCGGTGCGCGTCCCGTCAGGTTCTGGCCATCGAAGACGACGTGTCCGGAATCGGGGGCAAGTCGGCCGATGCAGACATTGAGCAGGGTCGACTTGCCCGCGCCGTTCGGGCCGATGATCGCGTGGGTCTCTCCTTCTTTCACCGAGAGGTCGATATCACTGAGCGCATGCAGTCCGGCAAAGCTCTTGTGCACGTCGGCGACGTGCAGCACGACGTTGTCGACCGGGCGCATGTCTTCTCCAGCAGTCGCGTGGCTCTCTCCAGCAGTGTTCATCATTCAGCCCTGTCCTGCCGACGGCGCAGGTGCCTGCACCGGGGCGCTCGCTGTCTTGTCGCGTTTGAACAATCTTGCAATACGGCGTACGCCTTCCATGATCCCGCCCGGCAGGAATATGACGACGATCATGAACATCAGGCCCAGGGTCAGATGCCAGCCATCGCCGACGAACAGACCCACCGTCGATACCGCAAAGTCCTGCAGCCCCTCGGGAAGCCCGTCAAACATCTGGTTCAGATCACGCGTGTTGATGGCCGAGAAGATGTTCTCGAAATACTTGATCAACGACGCTCCGAGCACCGGACCGATGAGCGTACCGGCGCCACCGAGAATCGTCATCAGGACGACTTCACCCGAAGCGGTCCACTGCATTCTTTCGGCACCTGCCAGCGGGTCGGTGACCGACAACAGGCCGCCCGCAAGTCCCGCGTACATTCCCGAGATGACGAAGGCCCAGATGAGATACGGGCGCGTGTTGAAGCCGGTGTACTTCATGCGTGTCTGGTTCGACTTGATGGCCCTGAGCATCATGCCGAACGGGGAGCGCGTGATGCGCAAGGCGATGAAGAAGGCGATGATCAGCACGACGGCACAGAACCAGAATCCGGGCATGCCACTCATCTTGATGCCGAACAGTGTGGTCGAGGGCAGACTTCGTCCCGTCGATATGCCCAGCGCCGCATCGACGACGCGTGGGTCGGACAGGCTCAATTGCAAGCCTGTCTCGCCGTTGGTGATAGGTGTCAGGACGGAATACGCGAGGTTGTAGGACATCTGCGCGAACGCGAGCGTCAGTATCGAGAAATAGATTCCCGAGCGTCGCAGGCTGATGAAACCGATCAGGAACGCGAACACACCGGCCACGCAAACACTCGCGACAATGGCAGGCAGGATGTTCATGCTCAGTAACTTGAAGCACCAGACGGCCGCATAGGAACCGGCGCCGAGAAAGGCTGCATGCCCGAAGGAGAGGTAGCCGGTCAGCCCGAAAAGGATGTTGAAGCCGATCGCAAAGACGCCGTAGATGGCAAATTTCTGCATCAGATCCGGATAGTTCGCACCGAAGGGTGCGAGCCACCAGGGCATCGTCAGTACGGCCGCCGAGAACAGCACGACCAGAATCCAGTCAGCTGTCGCCGAAGGTTGTCGGTGGGCGGTGATCATCGGCGGGGCTCCCGGGCTGGAATTGTCGGTGCCGGTGACGGCGTCAGTGCGTAGGCTTGCAGCAGTTCACGTTGTTGCAGATCGCGCATGAGCATCAGTCCTCCATCACGCCCTTGCGGCCGAGCAGCCCCCGCGGACGAACCAGCAGGACAACCACGGCGACGAGATAGATGATGATCTGGTCGATGCCCGGAATCACCGATTTGACTTCGGTCATCGAGGCGAAGGACTGCAGAATGCCGAGCAGGAACCCCGCGAGCACAGCGCCTCCGAGCGAGCCCATGCCGCCCACCACGACGACGACGAAAGAGAGCACGAGAAAGTCCATGCCCATGTGGTAGTCGGGCGGCAGGATCGGCGTGTACATGACGCCGGCGAGTCCGGCGACGACGGCGGCAAGACCGAAGACGATGGTGAAGCGCCGCTGGATGTTGATACCGAGCAAGCCGACCATCTCCCGATCCTGCATGCCGGCTCGCACGACCATGCCGAAGGTGGTGAATTGCAGAAAGGCGAACACACCCGCAATGATGAGGCCCGCGAAGGCCAGGTAGATAAGGCGCCACCACGGATACACGACACTCTCTCCCAATCCGAACAGAGCACCGATATTTGCTGATCCTGAAAACGCGTCGGGGGCGGACTGGGGAATCGGATTGGCACCGAAATAGTGGCGGATGATTTCCTGCACCACGATCGCCAGACCAAACGTGACAAGAATCTGATCGGCGTGCGGACGCTTGTAGAAATGGCGAATCAGCCCGCGTTCCATGACCAGACCCACCACCAGCATGATCGGAATCGCTGCCAGGATGGCGAACGGAACAGACCAGTCCACGATGAATCCGCCGACGACGGGGAATTTCGCTTCCAGTATCGGCACCTCCTTGAAGGCTTCGAAAAAGGTAATGCTCTCGTCCTTGACCTTGGTCGATATCGTCAAGACCTTCTGCAAGGTGACAGCACAGAAGGCACCGAGCATGAACAGAGCGCCGTGCGCGAAATTGACGACGCCAAGCGTTCCGAAGACCAGCGTCAGCCCCAGAGCAATCAGTGCATACGCACCGCCCTTGTCGAGACCGTTGAGTACCTGCAGGAAAATCGCGTCCACTGGCTAGAAATCCCTCAACTTGAAACACGCGTGTGACGGCCATCGCGAAGGTGCAGAACCCTCGAAGACTCGCCGTACAGTCCCCGGCATGCGACCGGCATGCGAACGGCTTGACTGAACGTTGCGCTGACGCGCGGCCATTAATGTCGAATCGAGTACCCGGCAAACAAGCACCCGGTCTTCATGGGTACCGACAGAGGGGAAACCGGTGAAGCGGCCGCTCTTGCAGGTACCGGCCGACTGAATCGGAATGGAAACAGCCAACCGGCGTCAACAAGCGCGAACCCCGTCCCACCTTCATCGGCTCGATCAGCGCATCGATGAAGGCGGACCTGTCAGGACGTCGATTCAGGCGCGATCGCGCCGTGAATCAAGCGCCATTGTTGCAACTGCCGAGATCGCCACCGGCGAACATCGGGTGGTCGACCGGATACTCGACCTGCGCACGCGGTGTGACCTCGACAACTTCAAGCAGGTCAAACTGCGATGAAGGATTTTCCTTGCCGCGGACAACGAGCACGTCCTTGAAGCACTGGTGATCGCCGGCCCGGTACTCGGTGGGTCCGTTACCCATGCCGTCGAACGAGAAGCCTTCCAGTGCCGCACCGACCTGACAAGGCTCGAAGGTTCCTGCGCGCTCACAGGCATCTGCGTACAGCAAGGTCTGCACATAGCAGGTGTGTGCTGCCTGTGACGGCGGAAAGCCGTACTCCTGACCGAAGCTCTTCACGAAGGCCTGGCTGCCTGCGTCGGTCAGTGACCAGTGCCAGTTGGTAGAACCGTAGATGCCCTTGACCGAATCGCCTGCGCCCTGCGCCATCAGTCGTGAGTACAGCGGCACGACAATGACGAAATCCTTGCCATCGACCTGCTTGTCCTTGAGACCGAACTGGATCGCCTGGGTCAGCGAGTTGACCATGTCCTTGCCGTAGTGATTCAGGATCAGCGTGTCCGCACCGGAGTTCAGTACCGGCGTGATGTACTGACTGAAATCACCGGCGCCAACCGGCGTCAGCACATTTTGCGCGGTCTTCCAGCCGATCGCTTCGGTGGAGCCCTGAATCGATTCCTGTTGCGTGTATCCCCAGGTGTAGTCGGCGGTCAGGTGATAGGCGTTGCGCTCCTTGCCGTAGGCTTTCTCGAGAACCGGGCCGAGCGCCGCGCCGGACATGTAGGCATTGAAGAAGTGGCGGAAGCCGTTGGCTTTCTTGTCCTTGCCCGTGGTGTCGTTGGAGTGTGTGAGACCGGCCATGAAAATGACGCCTGCGTCCTGACAAAGCCCCTGAACGGCGATCGCCACGCCCGACGACGAACCGCCAGTGATCATCAGTGCGCCGTCTTTCTCGATCATCCGCTTGGCCGAGGCCCGCGCCGCATCCGACTTGGTCTGGGTGTCGCCCGTGACGTACTCGACCTTCTTGCCGAGGATGCCGCTGCCGGTCAGCGCACTCGGCTTGAACGTGTTCATCATGCCGCCGTCGCCCTCACCATTGAGGTGCTGGACGGCCAGCTTGTAGGCGCGCAGTTCGTCAGCGCCCTCGTCGGCATAGGCACCCGACTGCGGCACGTTGAAGCCCAGCGTGACCGAGCCGCCGTCGCCGGGATTGTTCAGAAACTCGGCGCCATACGCGTTGCGGGAAAAGAACATCGGTGCGCCGGTGATGGCGGCCGACGCTGCACTTGCTTTCAGAACGTCACGACGAGTCCAGCTCGATGCTGCGCCGTTGCCCGTTGTAGATGGTTTCTTGCTCATGATGGTTTGTCTTTCTCCTCAGTGGGTAGCGACACGATCCGCCGTGCCAAGGCCGAAAGGCCGAGCAGGGCAGGAAGCACGTCGTCAGTGCCGGGCGTCATCTGTGCCCTTGCCGAATTATAGGGAGCTGTGCTGGAGAAGGCGGTCTTACGTGTTTTATTCGCGCAAATACAATTACTTGCGTTGTCAATTAGCCGGCACGGGACTTGTGCCTGTTGCGCTGCAATATGCCAGTGTTACGAAAGGTAACGATCCGGCTCGAAGCCGCTCGATGCCCTCAGGGCAGTTCGACGCCGTAGAGCCAGTGATCGAGCACGGCATGCACATCATCAATGCCCGTCTTGTCCAGTGCCGAAAACGCTTGCAAGGTCGCTTCGACGCCGAGCGACTCCAGTTCGCGTCGAACAGCGTCCAGCGTCCGCGCTTGCTGGTTACGCGAAATCTTGTCTGCCTTGGTCAGCAGCACGTGCAGCTCGCTGCCACCGCTTTGTTGCAACTCGAGCAGCTGCCTGTCGATATCCGTCAACGGGTGCCGGATATCCATGACGATGATCAGCCCCTGCAGACAATCCCGACCGATCAGGTATTCGGTCATGGCGCGTTGCCATTGCCGTTGCCGGCCCTTCGATACCTGAGCGTAGCCGTAACCGGGCAGATCGACGAGATAGCGATCGCCATCGAGAGCAAAGTGATTGATCAGCTGCGTGCGGCCGGGGGTTCGCCCGGTTCTTGCCAGTTTGCGCTGACCGGTCAGCGCATTGATGGCACTTGACTTGCCTGCGTTGGAGCGCCCGGCAAAGGCTACCTCTGCCAGCGCATCCGGACACTGGACAGGTTCGCTGGCACTGGTGGCAAAGCGGGCTGCGTGATAGACCTTGTTCATCTGAACCTGCGGTTCGTCCGTAGCAACGAAAGCACATGCCCCGCCCGAAGCACATGTCTGTCAGAAACGCCCCTGCATTGCCGACAGGTGTTGCATTGCCGTCAGACTACTGCGTCGAAGAAGTAAGGCTGCATCTCGTCTGCACGCCTGTTTGAAGCGAATGCTCTGGTAACATTCGTCGATTCGCCAACGCTGTGCTCGTCGACCGTCGAGAATGGCTGTTCGTACGCCCGTCACTTTACCCCTGATTCTGCCCATCCGGAGGTTCGATGAACAAGCTGGCCCTCAGCACACTGCTCTTGTGCGCCTGGTTCGTGTCACCGCTCCATGCTCAGGACACCGATGCCGAGGAAACTGCCAGTGCAGATGCCGCCGCAAAGGCCGCGGTCTGTGCTGCTTGTCACGGGGCTGATGGCAAGGCACTCCAGCCGAACTATCCGAACCTTGCCGGACAACACCCGAGCTATCTTGCGAAACAGCTCACGAACTACCGGGACGGCGAGCGCGTCAATGCATTGATGTCGGGTCAGGCGGCGGCACTCACCGACGAAGACATTGCAGCCCTTGCCGACTACTACGGCAGCATGCCGAAGATCGAAGGGGCTGCGAGTGAAGAAAACCTCGAACTGGGCGAGAGCATCTACCGCGGTGGCATTACCTCGGCGGGCGTGCCTTCGTGTATTGGATGCCATGGCCCTGCCGGGCTCGGTAACCCACCGGCGGTGTACCCGGTCCTGAGTGGTCAGATGGCAGCCTACACGGCTGATCAGCTTCGCTACTTCCGTTCCGGTGAACGAGCCAACGACCCGAACGAGATGATGCGCAGCATTTCCCACCGCCTGACCGATGCCGAGATAGAAGCGGTTTCCAACTACATCGCCGGCCTGCACCCGGCCGGCACAGGCGCCGACGCCAACTGACGCCACGGGCCACCCTGTCGAGTCAACCAATCGAGCCAACCATCGGGCCAATTCGAGCCGGCCACCGCAATGCCTTGACCGAGAGTCAGTGCGGCACCTTGCAGCCACAGCTCGATACGACGACCACGTCGAGAGGGTCGTCCGCTCGCGTCCGCAGCGCCGGGGCATCGCAGGGAGATTTTTCAATCGAAGGGCTTGCAATCAATACCTTCCGGCAGGCGTTCTGCACAGGCAAGATCACGTATCACGTGCGGGCCCCACACAACAACTGAGTCGGGCTCGCGAACGTGAACCAACAACCACGCCTTCGGTCCGAATGTCATTCCGAAAACCCGTTTCGGTAACCGCCACCTCCTCGAGGAATCCTGATCATGTCGACAACGTTTCCCCCGTCCCGACCCTTGGGTCGCACGCTGCAAGGGCTGGGTCTGCTCGCTGCACTGGCTGTTGCCGCCTTCGCACCCGCGTCTGTGCAGGCGCAAGCGGCCAACGGATACGAACTGGTTCAACCGCCCCAGAACACCTCTTCGGCCGAACAGGTCGAGGTGCTGGAATTCTTCTGGCTCGGTTGTCCGCATTGCTATGCGTTTGAACCCACGATCGAGGCATGGGCCGAGAATCGTGGCGATAACGTCGCCTTCGTCCGCGAAGCGCCGCCGCTCAACAGTAGCTGGGAGCAGCATTCGCGGGGTTTCTACGCCGCTCAGCTACTCGGCCAGGAAGGCCCCTTCGTCGAAGCCATGTTCAAGTCGATCCACGAAGAGAAGAAGCGCATGGTCGACCCGAAAGATATCGCGGCGCTGGCGGCCGGGCTTGGCATGGACGAAGAGAAGTTTCTGGCCACGATGAACTCCTTCGCGGTCGAGACGCGCATGAAGCGCTCGATGCAGCTGGCTCGGGGCGCAGGCATTACCGGCGTACCGGCAATCATGATCAATGGCAAGTACCGCACCGGCGCCCAGCTGGCGGGCGGCAATGCCGGCATCATCGATGTCATCGAACAGACCGTTGCCCTCGAGAAGACCAGCATGGGTCTCGAATAGGGGTTTAAGTGCGAGTCCCGATCAGCGCGACAGGGCGTCGTCCAGTGCGCTGATCGGGAATTGCCGCAGGAAGTCGAGTACCGCTTCGGCATCGATGCTCGACGATTCGACCGACATCATGCCGCCACTCTTCAGTTCGACGAGATATTGAACGCCGCCGTCTGCTGTCGACAGATCGACGACTGTGCGCTTCTGGATGCGCAGCTTCTTGCCACCGGAACTTCCACCCAGACTCATGCCGAGCTGTGCCAGGGCAGCGAGACCCGTACCCGCAGCACCGGTCGTCAATGACACCTTGATCTCGCCTGCGCCCGTCGCGTCACCCTCTGCCTGGTCGTCGTCACGGGTGTAGACACGTTCGAGCATGGTCATGCCCATGGCGCTCTGGTTGCCGAGTTCGCCGCCGACGAAACCGTTGAGCTCGTCCGGGAAGAGCGTCAGGGTCAGCGTCTGCTGAACCTGCTCGAGACTCTCGACGCACCAGCGTGCTTCGTCGAGTGCCCCGTCGATATCATCATCCTCGATCAGTTGCGCCGCCTCCCGACAGGCGTCACGGGCCTCGTCGACACCTTGCGCCGCAACCTTCCCGACCATGAGCGTGGTGGTGAGCAGCGCCGAGCCCAGCGCGACCGCGAGCAGATTCCTGCCGACGCCTGACCAGGCTTCCCTTCCCTGCTCGGTTCCGTGTTGCTGTCTTTTCATGGGTTTCTCGACGCCTTCATGCGTTATTGCCTGGTTGACTACCTGCACCAATCTCGACGACGACCGGTGCGTTCGCGATTCGGTAGCCCTGATTCATCGTGCTGATATTGTAGTGTCGGATGCCGGCCCGCTCGACCAGGCCATAGCCCTCATGGATATGCCCGAAGAGGTGCACAGACGGTCTGACCCTGTCCAATGCGGCCAGCAGCGACGGACAACCGGTGTTCTCGATCAGCCCACCCGGTCGCTCGACTTCGTCGAGGATGCCGTGCGGTGGACCGTGGGTGACAAGGACGTCGACGTGCGCCGGAATCCTGTCCCAGTGCGCTTCGATGTCGGCACCGGGGTCGCGCATGAACGCCCAGTCCTGGAAGCGCGGTGTAATCGGCGAGCCCCAGAACGAGACACCGTCCAGATTGCAGCCAGTGTCGTTCAGCCAGATGACGCCCGCTTCACGCGCCCAACGCGCGGTGCGGGTGGGAGAGCGCTCGAGAAACGTGTCGTGATTGCCAGCCACGAAGACACGGTGCCGGAAGTCGCGACTACCGAACCAGTCGAGAAAGGCGATCAGATCGTTTTCGGTGCCATGCGCGGTGACGTCGCCGGCGTGAATCAATATATCGCCCTCAGGCAACACGACCGACGCATGCGCGCCATGCGTGTCACTGATGCAGACGAGGGTTCGCGCATTCATTCCCCGATGCTCTCACGAGTAATGCAGTCGAGTCACTCGCGCCGCCCGATGATCATCTCGATCCGGAACAGGCCACCATATACCTGTTGATAGCCGTTCGACGATGGCCACAGGACAGAAGGCCAGATCTCGTAGAAGAACCAGGGTCGCCAGATGTTCTGGCGAAACCGGATACGCACCTCGGCCCCCTTGTACCGTTTCGATTGACTGCCGTTCAGTGACGTCGAATAACCCGCGAGCGCTTCGAGCGCGATGGCGGTCCGCTCGTTCAGATCGGCGTAGAAGCCGATGGCCTCACCGATCCCCGCACCCTTGAGCCCCTTGCGCCAGCTGAAACCGAGCGACGTCTTGAAGACCATTTCCCTCGGCCAGGCGATGGGGCGGGTCACGCTGAAGCGGAGCTTGTTCTCGTAACCCGAGCGGGAGTAGTGATAGTAGTTGTTGGAGACACGACCGTACCAGCGTCGCACCATCTCGCCTTCCGCCGTGGCATTGACCCGGCCGAAATACTGGATCTTGCCTTCACGCTGCCGAATACCGAGGTCGAACTTGACGCTGCTGGTGTCCCTTGCGGTCCGGATGAAACGTAACGCGAGCGATGCGTTCCGATCGTTTTCGCTGGCACTGGCGATAGCCGGCGTACGCGCCGCACCGGTCGAACTGACAACTGACGATTCCTCTTCCTCGCTGCTGAACAGAAGCCGGAAACGCTCCTCCGACTGTGGCAATACCACACGCAGTTTCAGCGTTGGATCGATTTCGAGATCGTCGTCACCTGGCTTCTTCATGTCAACCCGGATACGCGCCCAGCTCTTGTTGCCGATATCCGATTCGGTATCTTCCCCGAAGAATCCATCGACCGACTCGACAAAACCTATCAGCCGATCACTGGCGGATGCCTGGGTTTCGTCGACAAAACCCGTGACCCGCCCGATGAGACCGGGCTGCTCCTCCCCGGTCGGCGTCTCGGTGGCCTGCGCAATGACGAATTTTCCTTTGGCGCGGAACACCGGCACGACCCGGGAAACAGCCACCACTTCACCGACCTTTGCAACGCCTTCGCCAGGCTGAGTCCACACAGGAGTCTCGGCGGCGCCGTGTGCCGGAAAGGCGGTGACGATAAAGCCGCCCGCCATCGCGAGCCCGACCAGCACCGTGCCTGCCCACCCTGGTGATCTCGACATGTGATCTATTCCGGATTGTCGATAACGGAGAACAGGCGCTGCATGTCCGCATCGGTGCCGATCGATATCCGCAACCATTCATCGAGCGCAGGTGTCGCCCAGTACCGTACCAGCACGTCTTGCGAGCCCAGCTTGTGAAAGAGCTCTGCTGCCCTGCCGTCGGCCGGGCGCGCCAGGATGAAGTTCGCGCTCGATGGCAAGACGCGGAAACCGCGTGCGGTGAGTTCGCGTATCGTGGATTCGCGCGTCGCGACAATGCGTGCGATGTTCTCGCGATAGCAGACATCATCAGCCAATGATGCAAGCCCGGCACATTGAGCAATTGCATCGACAGGGTAGGAATTGAACGAATTCTTGACACGTTGCAGCCCGTCGATGAGATCGGCCTGTGCATAGGCTGCGCCGAGTCTCAGACCCGCCAGCGAGCGACCTTTCGAAAACGTTCGGGTAACGATCAGGTTCGGATACTTGTCGATCAACGGAATTGCACTTGCCGCGCCGAAGTCGGCATAGGCTTCATCGATCAGGAGAACTTTGCCGCTATGGCGCTCGAGCAAGGCCTCGATCACGTCGAGGCCGAGCGCGATACCGGTCGGCGCGTTCGGGTTCGGAAAGCAGATACCGCCGGAGTTCGCCTGGAACCGGGTTGTGTCGATGCTGAAATCGGCAGCGAGGGCCTGGGGGCGACGAGGGATTCCATAGAGATCGCAATACACCGGGTAGAAGCTGTAGCTGATGTCCGGATACTGAAGCCCCTCCCCGTTCGTGAAGAACGCCAGAAAGGCCAGCGCAAGAATCTCGTCAGAACCATTGCCGACGAACACCTCGGACACATCCATGCCCGCTGCGTTCGCCAGTGCCGTTCGCAGCTCGCGTGATTCCGGATCGGGATAGCGGCGCAGGCTGTCAGCCGCGACGGAGGCAATGGCGGCCATGACCTTGTCGGACGGCGGATAGGGATTCTCGTTGGTATTGAGCTTGACGATACCGTCGCCTGCGCGTTGCTCGCCAGGGACATAGGGCGTCAAGCGGCGCACCGTATCCGTCCAGAATCGACTCATCGCCGGGCGCCAGCTCTTTGCATCGTGGTCAAGGGGTGCGTGTCAACGCAAAGGAGGGTTCACTCGTCGATCAGGATAGCGAGTTCCGCGGCGGCTGCAGACACGGCTGGCAGATAGTTCGTGACGCTCTCGAAGGGCACGCGCATGCACGGCGCGTGAAAGGATAGCGTCGCATAGAGGCGGTCGCGGGCGTCGGTCACCGGTACTGCCAGCGCAACCATGCCATCGATATATTCCTGATTGTCGAGTGAATAGCCGCGCCCGGCCGTGCGATCGAGCTCGACGTCGAGGGCCATGCGATCGACGATCGTGTTCTCGGTATAGCTTTCCAGGCGGGCACTGCCGATGATCTGCTCACGATGAACCCGCGACAAGGTACTGAGATACATCTTGCCACCGGCCGTCGCACAGGCAGGCACCCGACTGCCGACTGTCAGCTGGATACGCACGGGCCAGTGCGTTTCGGCACGATCGAAGTAGATCATCTCCGTGCCATCGGGTACGGCAATATTGCAGGTCTCGCCGATCTCGCGGGACAGCGTTTCCAGAATGGTCCGCCGTCGTGCCTGTAGCGGCGCACTGGCAAGGACGCCCAGCGCCATCCGGTTGAGCCTGGGTCCCGCCTGCAGACCACGGCCGCTGAGCTGACTGCGCAAGTAACCTTGCTCTTCGAGCGTCGTGCAGAGGCGATGTACCGTTGCCTTCGGCAGCTCGAGTTCAACCGCTATTTCCGTGGGGGTCAGGGGACGCCCGGACTGCGCGATTGCATCGAGTATGCCAAGCACCCGACTGACGGTCGAGCCTTTGCGCACGCGTGCCTCAGCGACCGGGGGCTTCTCGTTCATCTCCCGCGCAATTCCATCGAAATAGTCTTCAACGTGCTTCCAGGCGGCAGTTCGATTTGCTGACGACTACGTTTGCCAATCGTTCAACGCCGAATGGTACAACAACGCTCGGGCGACCGGGTTCCGTCAATCCCGTGACCGAGTACGTGAATACCCTGTGGAGAAAGCAAGGCCCATGTCGTCTGCCTTCGATCGTGTCCTCGAACGGGCGCGAGCCGTACCCCGCCGCATCGTGCTTCCGGAATCGGCAGATGAACGCGTGCAGCGCGCCGCCGTTGCCATTGTGGCAGACAACATAGCCCTGCCCGTACTGCTCGGCGACAGGGCGACGTGGCGCCCCCGATTCGAGGCCAGGGGACTGTCGGTCGATGGCATCGAATTCGTGCCCCCGCAGGCAACGGCCGCGCATGTCGACTTCCTGGTCGAACGTCACGAGAAACGCGGCATGACAACCGCCAAGGCAAGGCAAGCCCTGAATGATCCTCTCACCCAGGCGTGTGTCATGGTGGCCACCGGTGAGGTCGACGGCGGTGTCGCAGGCGCGGTGACACCGACGGCCAAGGTGGTGCGGAGTGCCAGGCGGCAGATCGGCCTTGCCGACACCTGCGCGCAACTGTCCAGCTGCTTCCTGATGCTGCTCGCGCCCCACCATCCCGTCGAGGATGCCATGGTCATCGGCGACTGTGCGCTGATCATCGACCCGGACGAGACCCAACTGGCCGACATCGCGACGGCTACCGGCGACAGCGCAACAGAGCTTTTCGGCCTGGTGCCAGAGGTTGCGATGCTCTCTTTCTCTACCGCCGGAAGTGCCCGGCATGCGTCGGTCAGCAAGGTCGCAAAGGCCACAAGACTCGCTCGGAAGCAGCGCCCGGAGCGACGCATCGTCGGCGAAGTGCAGCTCGACGCCGCCGTGATACCCGCATTGCTCGCGCGCAAGGACCCGACCCAGGCAACCGATCGCCCCTGCAACGTGCTGGTGTTCCCGAACCTCGACGCCGGCAATATCGGTTACAAACTGATCGAGCGATTCGGCGGTGCCCGGGCCATCGGCCCGATACTGCAGGGATTGGCCAGACCGATCAACGACCTGAGTCGAGGCTGCAGCGTCGAGGATATCGTCTCGATCGTCGCCGTGACGGCAGTGCAGGCCGGTTCCTGACAGGCAACTGCAGACGTCTGCAGCCTGGCTGCGTCAGCATCACCTTGACGTAGTACCGGTGGCCTTCCACCTGCTTCCGCCTGATGTGGCATGGGCTTCGCTTGCACGCCGCATGCAGAAGAAAACCGCAAGGCTCCTGTACATCGCGTTCCTGTGGCTGATCGTGGCAGCAGCTGCGTGGCCCGCCTTCGTGCTCGCCGGCACTTTGCTTGCCCTGTACACGGGCGAAGCGCGACAGATCGATGCCTGGGCGCTTGAACCGCGAACACTCCTGCTTGCCGATTTTCTCGACGGCTGGCGCAACAGTGCGCTTGTCAGCGCGCTCCTCGGCGTGGTCGCGATCGTCGATTACATCCTTCTGTCTCGCTACCGGGTCACCTGGCTGGTCGGTGGCATTCTGCTGCCGCTGGCAGGGAGTGTCATCGCGTTCACCCTGTACCGCGACCCCGTGTCGGCATTGCCGACGCTGGTCGTCGCAGGCTTGTTGCTGGCGTTTCCCTATCGTCTGGTCGAGCGTGTCCGCCACAGCTTCGGCGAAGCCTGATGTCGGCACTTCACAGGTTCCGGAAACCACCTGTCATCGAAGGACAATCCCTGGGCGCAAGGGTCGGGTCTTACGTTGGCAAGGCCAGCAGCCTGAGCAGTATCATCGCGCTCGCCCGGGCATTGGCTTGCTCGATGGCCTGCGTGATGGCCTGCGTGATGACCTGGGTGCTGACCTGGCCGGCGGCCGTGTCGGCCGACGAGGCGGTGTTGATCGCTGGCGGACCCGATCCGGCGAGCTCTCCGGAAGACGTCGAGCTCACTGCCCTCTGGATAGAGAACATTCTCGATACCGCCGGGTTGCCGCTTACCACGTTCTTCACTGACGGCGAATCGATCGGGCCCGATGTGTACTTCAAGGTGTCACAGGACACGGCGGAAAGCCCGCTCATGCCGCTCGCCCGGTTGTTCGGCGATGACGTCGTCGAACGCCGACGCTACCGCGAAAACGAGCTTCCAGAGCTCGCTGGAGGTACGCGACGCGATCTCCTGGAACCGCTGTTCGAGAACCTGCTCGAGCGAACCCGGGATGAACCCCTCTTGCTGATCTACAACGGGCAGGGCAGCAGATCGGGCGAGCGCCATGCAGCCGACGCCAGTCTCGACCTGTGGGGTAACACGACGCTGCGGGCGAGCGAACTGCACGCGCTGATCGAGAAACGGCGACCCCGGGCTCGCGAGCCGTTTCGCTATCTCTTCACGCAGTGCCATTCCGGCGGCTTCCATCGTCTGGCCTACCAGGACGCGAACACGGGTATCGAGCTCGCGGCGGCGACGCGTTGCGGATTTACCGCCGAATCCGCCTGGCAACGCTCGGAGAGCTGCAGTGCCCGAGCCGACGACCATGAGCAGAGCAGCTACAGCACCTTCTTCCTTGCAGCGCTTGACGATCGCGAACGCGACGGCTCTGTGCTCACGCGCAATCCGGACGTCGATGCCGATGGCGACGTATCGTTGCGCGAAGCACACTTCCACGCGCTCGAACTGGCGCACAGTACCGACTTCGCACGCTCGACCAGCGAGGACTGGCTGGAGCGGTGGCAGCCCTGGTATCTCCGCTGGCTACCGGTCTCGTCCCATCTGCCCAACAATGAATACGCACGACTGTTTCGCTCGCTGGCTACCCGCACAGGGCTGCCGCTCGACAATCGTGTCGGACAGACGTTGCGCGAGCGACTGTCCACGCACCGGAAGGAACTCGATGCGCTCCGAGTCGAACGTGACAGCCGCGAGCAATCACTCGAGGCCAGTCGTCTCGACTTGCAGCGCGAGGCCACTCGACGCTGGCAAGCGTTGCGGGCGCCCTACACCAGTGCCTATCGCACGCTTGCGATGGGCAACGAGCTGATCGATATCGCCGCCTGGATCGCTCGTCAACCGGACTATGCCGAGCTGGTCGAACACCTCGGTGTACTGAGTCGACTCGAGCTACAGATTCTCGGCAGGGAACGCGATATCACGGCTGTTCACAAGCTCCTCCGCCTGCGCCGGCTTGCCGATCTGAAGGGGCAACTCGCCGAGCATGGCAAGCCGCACGAACAGGCAAGCTATGCCCGGCTGCTCGATTGCGAGGAACTCCCGTTGGCAATGGGCCGGGCAATACCCGCCGACGAAGCACGGGACATCAGCGCCGAATCCGCACTCGAATGAGCGTTCACTTCGACTGAACCTTCACTGCGCCTGGGGCAGGGCATCCGGACCACGCCAACTGAACGGCCAGCTCAGCTGTCGAGCGACGACCACGTCGACGAGGGCTCACTGCGACCGACGGTCTCGCCCCGCGAATTGACCAGAGTCGGCATGAAGTACTCACTCAGCGCACGCTGATCACTGGCATCGATGAGACCGAGGTGCGCGAGGATAGCGCCAAGGGCGATGCGCGCCGCCGCATCCGAGCCGTCGTCGATCTTCAGGGCGATACCGATGCCCTGCTCGGTCGCGACCGCGGTATAGACGCCGTCCGCACCCACCTTGACCAAGATACCCGGTGCCCGCCGCGCCATCAGTTCGGTACACAGGCGCTCCTTGCCGGCGACCAGATAGGGATGCGCCGTGAGGGCTGCATGGATTATCTTGACGGCGGCGCGACGCTGACCGTCGAAGGAATCAACCTGGCCGAACCGGGCAATCAGCAGGGCAAGCCGCTGCAAGGGTATGGCAAGTGTCGGAATGGCGCAGCCGTCGTAACCCCAGGGCGATTGGCTGATACGCGCCTTGCCGACACTCTCGAGCACATCGAACCAGCGTTGTTGCGCCGGATGCCCGTAGCGACGGTAATCTCGATACGCATCGTCATGCTGCAGACAGGTCGAGAGCATGCCGAGATGCTTGCCCGAACAATTGTGATGGACACGCTGCGGTCCGCGACCGGTGCTCATCAGCTCGAACTGGGTCGCCTGATGCAGCGGTAGCTCGGCACCGCATTCGAGATCGTCCGGTTCTCTCCCGATACGCGACAGCCAGTCGCTGGCGAGTTCCGCGTGCACCGGCTCACCATTGTGCGACGCGCAGGCCAACGCCACATGTTGCTCATCCAGTCCGAACTTCTCCAGGGCACCCGATTCGACGAACGGGATGGCCTGCAGGAACTTGATCGACGAGCGGGGAAAGATGCCACGCTGAACGTCGCCGATGGCAAGTACCGGACGGCCTTCTGCGGACATGACCGAAACGGCGCCCCGATGACTGCCTTCGATGGCGTTGCCGCGCCATCGGTTGACCAGGACCGGATTCATCGTATACCGGTTGCCCGTCGAACCTCGTCGAGCACCACACGGCTCGTTTCGCGGGCACGCTCGGCGCCCGCCGCCAGCACCTTGTCGATCTGCCCGGGGTTGCTCATGAGTTCCCCGTAGCGCTCGCGCGGCTCCGCCAGTTCGCCGTCGAGCAATTCGAACAGCACCTGCTTTGCCTCACCCCAGGCGATACCGTCTACCAAGGCCTGACGATAGGCTGCACTCTCGGATGCGGTCGCAAAGGCCTTGTGGATCTCGAACAGCGTATTGCCCTCGGGATCCTTGGGCTCACCCGGCTCCAGCGAGTTTGTGACAATTTTCATGACCGACTTCCTGAGCTTCTTCGCCGATTCAAACAGCGGAATCGTATTCTCGTAGCTCTTGCTCATCTTCCGTCCGTCAAGACCGGCCAGAACCTTCGAATCGTCGTCGACGACGACCTCGGGCAGGGTCAGATGGTTGCCGTAGTGGTGGTTGAAACGCTGGGCGATGTCGCGCGCCATTTCCAGATGCTGGACCTGATCGCGCCCGACCGGCACATGTGTGGCCCGGAACATCAGGATGTCGGCCGTCATCAGGATCGGATAACTGAACAGGCCCATGGTGATACCACGATCCGGGTCGTCCTCGTCGTTGGCCTGGGCCAGCGCCTTGTAGGCATGAGCACGGTTCATCAAGCCCTTGGCGGTCAGGCAGGTGAGCGTCCAGGCAAGCTCGGGAATCTCCGGAATATCCGACTGTCGATAAAAGGTAGCGCGCTCGGTATCGAGTCCCAGCGCAAGCCACGCCGCAGCGATTTCCTGGCGGGACTGTCGCAGGCGCTCCGGGTCCTGATTCTTGACCAGCGCATGGTAGTCGGCGAGGAAGTAGAAACCTTCGCGCTCCTCGCGTTGGCTCGCCAGCACCGCCGGCCGGATGGCACCGACGTAGTTGCCGAGGTGCGGGGTACCGCTCGTGGTTATGCCCGTCAGCCAGACTTGTCTGCTCATGTTTGCCCAGGCATTCTGCGTTGTACTCTCGACACGTGTGTATTCTCGACGACCCGCGAGACCTGCCGAGGGTAGCCCGACGGATGTGCTGGAAGTGTAACAAGCCAAGCTGCCAGCACCGGCGGCACAGGCTTTCTTCGTCGACCTTTCCTGCCGTGACCACAGTGCTCGCGATGGCAGCCCTCGCACTGGCAGGACTTGTCGCGTCCCCGCGAACCCTTGCCGACGAACCTGCTGGCGGCGCCTTGACGCGCGGTGGCAGCAGCGACCTGCTGATCATTCTCGATGATGACGGCAAGGGCTATACCGCCCAGCACACCTTGTTCAGTGATGGCGCACTCCTGACCCTTGCGCTGCCCGAGGGGGTGACCGCCGATGATGTTCGTTTCGGTGGACCCGAACGACGCACCTTCGACACCGCCTGGCAGCAGTCGCCGACACGTCTGGCGCTGTGGTCCGGGAGTGCATTGATTCGCTATCGCCATCGCTTCGGCGTCTCGCTGATCGAGGAGCAGCCGGGGGAGTATTCGCTGCTGGCGCGCTCGGTTCCCGAGCGGCTTCGGGTCGAGGACGGTCAGTTGACCGAATCTACCATCACCTGGCTTTTTCCGGCAGGCACCAGCCTGGAGGGATTCACCGCGGCAAACGGGGCTGCTGACGGCTGGCGCAGCGACGGGCGCCTGTTGAGCTTTACCCAGCAAGGTGGCCGGCCGCACGTGCTCGGCATCAGCTGGCGTCGCGGTGGGCAGCGGTCGCCGAGTTGCGACGACTTGGATGACCAGGCGGCAGGCACGGGAATTCTCGATTCGGATCAAGCGGGACATGCCGGCGAGCAACCCTGTGCACCGGATATCGACGGCGACGGCATTGCCGATCATCGCGATGTCTGTCTCGCGACGCTCGACGAAGAATTTCACCGCACGGTCGATGCGGTCGATACCTTCGGGTGTGCGCTCGTTGACGGCAAGGCCCGTGATCCGCTCGAACTCGACGACATCCGCTTTGCCAGCGGCCAGAGCTATCTCGAGCTGGCGGCGCGGCGTCAGCTCGATCGACTCGCTCAGGCCCTGCCTGCGGACGAGAACAGCATCTACGAGATCGGTGCGCACACCGACCGGGCCGGCAAGTACGCCCGGAACCTCAAGCTGTCCGAGCAACGAGCGAACGCAATACGCCACTATCTGATGCTGCGGGGTGTCAGCCCGAACCGGCTCCGGGCCGCAGGCTACGGTGAAACCCGCCCTCTCGAGCGCGCCGACACGGCAGCGGCTGCCCGCGCCAACCGCCGTATCGAACTGCGTCGTCTGGACTGAGTGACGCAGCCCTTGCAACAAGTGCGCTCGGCGTCCCCCGGAGCCTGTGCAGCCTCAGTGTGCATGCGGCGCGCCGTTGCTGCCGAGCTTGTCGGCGACGGCAACATCGGTCTCAAGTTGCGACAGCTGCCCGATGTAGTCGAACAACGCCCGGTGGGCAGCCGCATCGGCCGCCTTCAGCTCACCACTCGCCGCCGTGAACCTGTGTACCTGCGCATCGTGATCGGCGAGCAACCAGGCGAGCTGACGGGTTTCCTCGTCACTCGGCTCGCGGCCCGCTTCGCGGCGTTTCGTGTCGAGCATTTCGAGCAGCGCGAAATGCCGGCGCTTGGTGCTCTCCATGGCGTTGTAGGCTTGCCAGGTCGCCGCGGCGACGTCGTCGATGATTGCGTCCGGTCTCTGCATGCTGTTCACGGTATCAGGCCGGAGCGGACGCCGCCACGGCCGCTGAATCAGAGCGCCACCCATCCCGGTGTGACAAACTCCAGCCGTGGACTACATCGAGCGATACGACAACACGACAGAGGGCACCGTCAAGCATCGGACTGATGCCAGCGGTATCGTCACCCTCTGGAGCGAAACGGCCGCCACCAACGCATTCTGCGATGCGCTTGCCGCTTGCGTGCGGGACGACGAACACGTCTTCGGTTGCATCTGGTTCTCGCCAACCCGTCACGACGCCGCCGCTCTCGTTGCGGGCCTCACCGAGCGCGTTCCGAACTTCCGCTACGGTGGCTGCTCGACCAGCGGCGAGGTTTCACCCGACGGACTGCAGGAACACGGCATCGTCGCGCTGGTCCTGCCACGGGCGCACTTTCGTGCCTCGCTGACGGTGCTCGAGCAGGTCGATGACCTCGGCATGGAAGCCATTGCGCGCGATGCGCTGGAGGCGCGCTTGCGCTTCTTCTCGGACGCACCCGGTACCCGTCAGGATTCCGTGTTTGCCCTCATGCTGATCGATGGGCTTATCTATGCCGAGGAAGCGGTCACCACGGCGATCGATCGCGGGCTGGACGGCATCCCGCTGATCGGCGGTTCCGCCGGCGATGACCTCGCCTTTCGTCAGACCGAGCAGATTGCCAACGGCCAGCGCTACCACGGTGCCGCCATCCTGATCCTGATCGAAAGCCGTCTCGCCTTCCAGACCTTCACCGACAACAACTTCGTGCCAACGGAACATCGACTGGTCGTCACCAGTTCGGACCCGGATCGGCGAATCGTGCACGAATTCAATGCGGAGCCGGCAGCCGAAGCCTATGCGCAGGCTGTCGGTATCGACACCACGGCACTCGATTCGCGCAGCTTTGCCTCGCACGCGCTGGTCGTGCGCATCGGCGGGGAGTATTACGCTCGCTCGATTCAGCGACTGAACGACGATGGCTCATTGACCTTCTTCTGCGCCATCGACAATGGCCTGGTGCTGACCGTGGCGCGCTCGGAGGGCATGGTGAGTTCGACCCGCGCGGCCATCGAGCGCATCGAGAGCGAAATCGGTCCGCTCGGCAGCGTGTTCGGCTGCGACTGCGTCTATCGCCGGCTGGACGCGCGGCATCGCAACGTCACCGAACGGGTCGAGACCCTGTATCGCGAGAAGGGCTTCGTCGGCTTCAATTCCTACGGCGAGCAGTTCCGCTCCATGCATATCAACCAGACTTTCACAGGTGTCGCGATTGCCGCTGACACACGCCGTCAGTCCGCTACCAGCGTGCCGGGAGACGATGCCGGCGCGGGCCATTCCCTTGACGGATAGACGCTTGACTGACCGCCGCTCGACTGCCCGGTCCCGTCCTCGCGTCAGCCCACAGGTCGAACTCGATCGACTGCGCAAGATCAACGCCGCGCTCATCGAGCGGGTGGAACGCTCGACCGATCAGCAAGGCTCGGCGTTTTCACTCTTCCAGACCGCGATATCGCTGGAAGGCCAGGTACGTCGTCGCACCCAGGAGCTGACCACCACGCTCGCCGACCTCGAGCGTTCCAACCTGGAGCTCAAGCAGGCCCGTGACGTCGCCGTCGATGCTAATCTCTCGAAGACAAGGTTCCTGGCAGCAGCCAGTCACGATGTACTGCAACCCCTGAACGCGGCCCTGCTGTTGATGTCGTCACTCGAAAGCGTGCAGTCGAGTGAAGCAGGTCACCGTCTGTGTGCGCAGGTCGAGCGCTCACTCGGCACCATGGATACTTTGCTGCGTACCCTCCTCTACATGTCGCGCCTGGATGCCGGTGATGTCCGGCCGCAGTGGCAGAGCTGCTCTCTCGATGCGCTGTTCGCGTCACTGGCCTCGGACTTCGAACCGCTCGCCCGGCACAAGGGACTCGAACTCAGGGTGCGCTCGTCGGGACTGCACGTGCACTCCGACAGCACGATGCTCCGGCGGCTACTGCAGAACATCGTGACCAATGCCATCCGCTACACCGAACAGGGCGGCATTCTGCTGGCCGCACGCCGCCGCGGCGGTGATGTGCATGTGCGCGTAGCCGATACCGGAATCGGCATAGCTCGTGAACGCTTCGACGATGTGTTCGTGGAGTTCGCGCGCTGTGAACAGCCGCGTGAGGAGACCATGGACAAGTCGGCGGGTCTCGGGCTCGGCCTCGCCATCGTCGATCGCATGGCGCGTACGCTCGGCCACGGCATCACGCTCAACTCACGTGTCGGCCACGGCTCCTGCTTCGGATTGACCATGCCACTCGCGCGTCGTGCACCACACATGCGCAAACAGGTTCACTACCCCTGTGAGACGGCCAGCGACGCTTCGGCGACAACGCCTGCAATGAGTCTTGTCGACACCCGCATACTCGTCATCGAGAATGATCTCGAAGCGCTACAGGCACTCGAGGCGCTCCTCAGTCAATGGGGCTGCCTGCTACGTCTGGCCAGCTCGACGGCCGAAGCCCGTGACGCCATCGGCAAGACGGATTGGAAACCCGATATCGTGGTGGCCGATCAGCATCTGCACGGCAAGGATCGGGGTACCGCAGCCATTCGCCTGGTTCGCAAGCGCCTCGGTGAGAATATCCCGGGAATCATCGTGACCGCTGCGCCTTCAGGACCCCTCTCTCGCGCAACGCGAAGTGCCGGACTCGAACTCATGCCGAAGCCGGTGAAACCGGCACAGCTGCGTGCGCTGCTGATGCATCTGCGAGGTCGCTCCATCGCCGTCGAGTCAACAGCCGTCAGCCGCACTCGCAACCAAGCGGATAACAGCGCGCCCCACTGCGAGGGTCAGTGACGAGGCGACAGCCCGGCCCGCCTCATACTGCCTGCGGCGCCATCCGCCGCTTGCAAACAATCTTTCGCCAGGCCGCACTGCTACTCGCATGTCGTCGCCCGGAATCGACGTTCGAGATCGAACAGCTCGCCACGATCGAGCTTCGACACTTCGATGACGGCCTGCGTACGACTGTAGACGCCGAGCTTGCGGAGAATCTCCGAGACGTGCTTCTTGATCGTCGTTGCGCCGACGTCCAGTTCATGCGCGATCTGCTTGTTCAGGAGTCCCTCGCGAAGCATGAAGAGAACCTTCAGCTGCTGCGGTGTAAGACTCAACAGTCGCTCGATCAATTCGGCACGATGGCGGGCCGACTCGTCGCCGGTCTCCGGACGGAAGCCCGCCGGAACGTAGACGTTACCCGCGAGTATGGTATCGATCGCCGTGGCCAGCACTTCGCGTCCGAGTGACTTCGGCAGGAATCCGGCGGCGCCGTAGGTAATCGCCTCGTCGATGATGCGCTCATCCTCGAGCCCGGAGACCACCAGCACGGGCAGGCGCGGGTGTCTGGTGCGCAGTTGCAACAGGCCGTCGAAGCCATGCACACCGGGGATGTTCAGGTCCAGCAGGGCAATGTCGATATCGCGATCGATATCGAGCACTTGCAAGGCTTCGCTTATCGAGCTGACTTCGCGTGACCGTGTTGTCGGCCAGGCGAGCGTGACCGCCGTGCCGAGCGCCTCCCGGAACAACGGGTGGTCATCGATGATCAGCACCTGCGACGGATCGCTCAACGGCGTGCCCTGCAACGTATCGGATTGACAGACTACACCGTCAAACGTCAAACCGACACGCACAGGGCTACTTCTGCGAACTAGCGCGAAGCGAGGGCCTCCGGAACCTTGAATGCCCAGACCGAACCGCCCTGATTCAGGTGGCCGACCGTCTTGGCGACTTCCCCGCCCCAGAGCGGTACGGCACCACCCCAGCCGGTGGTGATCGCGATCCACTGTTCCCCGTCCTGCTCCCAGGTGACCGGCGAGCCGACGATGCCGGTACCCGTCTGGAATTTCCAGAGCTCCTCGCCGGTTTCCGCATCGAAGGCCTTGAGATAGCCTTCCGGTGTGCCGGTGAAGACGAGGCCGCCGCCGGTCGACAACACGCCACCCCAGAGCGGCGCCTTGTTGCGATACTCCCACTTGAGTTCGCCGGTGGCCGGATCGATGGCCTTGAGCGACCCGATGTAGTCATCGAACAAAGGCTTGATGGTGAAGCCTGCGCCCATGTACGCCGCACCCTTCTTGTACGTGACTGGCTCGTTCCACAGATCCATGCCCCACTCGTTGGACGGAATGTAGAAGGTTTCCGTCTGTTGCGAGTACGACACCGGCATCCAGTTCTTGCCGCCGAGGAAGCCGGGGACGGCAAAGACCGCTTCGCCCTTCTTGCCATCGGCCGACGCAGCCGGGTCGCCCGGGCGGTTGTCGGGATCGTAGATCGGCATGCCGTTCTCGTCGATGCCCTTCGCCCAGGTAATATCCTGCACGAACGGGACGGCCGAGATGAATTCGCCATTGGTGCGGTCGAGTACGTAGAAGAACCCGTTACGATCTGCCGTCGCGCCGGCCTTGATGGTCTCGCCATCCTTCTCCATGTCGAAGGCGACGAATTCGTTCACCCCGTCGTAGTCCCAGCCGTCGTTCGGGGTTGTCTGGAAGCCCCACTCGATCTCGCCGGTTTCCGGATCGACCGCGATACGCGAGGCCGAATGCAGGTTGTCACCCGGTCGAAGGTGAGCGTTCCACGGTGCCGGATTGCCGGTGCCGAAGAAGATCTTCTTCGTATCCGGGTCGTAGGTGCCACCGAGCCAGGTAGCGCCGCCGCCGTTCTTCCACATGTCCCCGGGCCAGGTCTCGTTGAGAGTGCCGGTCATGGTGCTTTCCTCGCCGTTCAGCGTGCCCATGTGGCCTTCGATCACCGGGCGCGTCCAGACGAGCTCGCCGGTCTCGGGATTTCGCGCATCGATCTGCCCGACAATGCCGAATTCACCACCCGAGTTGCCTGTGACCAGCAAAGGACCGTGTGTTTCGCTCGGCACGATCAACGGTGCCGCGGTATAGGAGTAGCCGGCTTCGAAATCCGCGATCGTCTTGCGCCAGACCACCTTGCCGGTCTTCGCGTCGAGCGCGACGATCTTGGCATCAAGCGTACCGAAGAAGACCTTGTCGCCAAGAATGGCGGCCCCTCGATTGATGACGTCACAACAGGGCAGGATGCCCTCCGGCAGCCGAGCATCGTACTGCCAGAGCTCCTCGCCCGTGGCGACATCGATGGCCCACATGCGACTGTAGGAACCGGTGACATACATCACGCCGTCGCTGATCAGCGGCTGGCTCTCCTGGCCACGCTGCTTCTCACCACCGAACGAGAACGACCAGACCGGAAACAGGTTCTTGATGGTCTCGGTGTTGATCGTGTCGAGCGAGCTGTAACGCTGCCCGCGCGGACCCATCCCGTAGGTCAACACATCGGCGGGCGTACTCTGGTCGTTCATCAGGTCGTCGACGGTGATGTCGGCCGCACCGGCGGCGAGCGATACGACACCTGCGCCCAGCGCCAGCGAGCCGGCAACTGCAAGACGCGTGATTCTCTGCTTCATCAAAGCCTCCAGGGAGTGAAGTTGACGGCATGCCCATGCGGTCAGGCAACCGACGATCCGGGAAAACTGCTCTGGAGGCGGCATTTCGAAAGCCCGCGCCCCAACAGTCTTTCACTACCAAAGTCTAAAGAGATCGACTCACGCCCAGTAGTAGCCAAAGGTCTACCACCCAGGCTGAGGAACACGGGTCACAAGTTTCAGACCACGCGCATCAGGCTGCGGGTTCCGGCTTGCAATTCTCATTCAGCCCCGATCGACGTCGATGCGCGGGAACAATTCATCCTCGAGGCCGGGATACAGATGCACGACAGAGCGCTCGAATTCGGTTCGCGCGACCCCGAGCGACGCCAGCCGCGGCGGAATGGGCAAGAGCATCGCCTCGTTCATCGTGAGCCCGGTGCTCACGGCGTCACGAAGCGTTCCGTCGAGCCAGTCCAGCCAGTCGACCGTCTGCTCGAGCGACTCGCCACTGACATCCTCGGGGCCGTGACCCGGCAGGATCAGTTCTCGATCCGTCGTGCCGAGCGTCGTGATCGCGTCACGCCAGAGAGCGATATCGGCGTGCGGTGTGGTCGGCGCGCGCGACAGGAAGGCAAGATCACCGGTGTACAGGACACCGGTTTCCTCATCGCGGATGACGAGATCGGCGCTGGTGTGCCCGGCGAGTCGGAACAGCGAAAACGTGCGCCCGCCGACCTCCTCGCTGTCGACCTCGAGTGCGACGGCAGGCGCGACCGGCGCGGTACCCCGCATCCAGTCACCGAGCAGGCGATACAGGTTGTCTGCGAAGGCATCACCTTCGGCGACGATATTGTCGATGACGCCCTGCGACGAGGCGATCGTCGCAACATCGAACACCTGATTGCCGAGGAAGTGGTCGGGATGATGATGGGTGTTGTATACCCGCAGGATCTTCCTGCCCGGAACGGTCCGTTCGATCAGCGCCAGCAAGGCATCCCCGTAACGTCGCGACGGCCCGGTATCGATGACAACGATGCCATCGGGCACCTCGATGAAGGCCGCGTTGACGATATTGCCGCCGTTGACCTCGTCAAACCACTCGGTCGCGCCGAGCACTGCCCAGGAGCCAGGTGCAATCTCGCTGGCTGACAGGTCGTAGTCGAGCAGTCGCGCCACTGCCTTGCCGGCATGTCCACCCAGCCCCCCCACCGCACAACCGCAGCCAAGGCCGAAACGCAGGGCCGAACGACGTCCACGCGAGAATACCTGGGCCTGCGCACGCTTCGCGGTGTGCGGCGGTCGCCGGCTCATGAGCCGTTGGCGGCCGGCACCTCGAGCGGAAAGGCGAACACGTTGCCTTCGGTATCCCGGGTCGAGACTTGCAGTACCTGATCGCCGTCGCCCAACACGGGCTTCAGGGTCAGGGTCGGGTTTTCGCTGACCGGCTCGAACATCTCGAGCGACATCATCGTCGCACCGCTCGCATCGCGCACGACCAGCTCGTTCATGAAGAAGGCCGGAATGCCCGCGGCCAGACCGGTATCCATCGGATGGCGCAAGCGCAGGGTCATGCGCGCCTCGCCTTCGGTGTTGCGCCTGATCTGCCCGCGCGTCTCACCGAGCCGGCTCATCCAGTTGGTGGTGCCATGCGCCATCGCCGGTGCCGTGCAACCACCGCCTGCCGCATCGATGACGACACCCGCCACATGCCACACCCCGTCCGCGGTGCGCACCCCGACATGCACTGGTGAGGACTGTTGCAGCTTCAGCCGGAATCCCAGGAATGGTGCCGCGGCTTCAGGTCGTGCGGTGAGAATGAGCGGGATGGGGTTGAGGTCGGCAAAGGCGACTATCTCGACAACGTCATCGAGCGCGGTGGCATCGACCGTGACCGGTACATCGATCTGATTCTCGGCCGATGCAGGCGCGAGCAACTTCACCCGCTCATCGATGACGATATCGCCGTCGGGCAGGAAGCGGCTCGCCATGCTTTCCCACATCACGGACCTTACCGGATCGGCAGGAATCTCTCGCGCCGCGACACGATCCGCGAAAAGCAGCGACGAAAGCAGAGCCATCAGCACCGCAAGGATGATGCAGGAACGGTTGGTTCGGGGCAAAGTCAGCATGCTGTTCTCCTCGAGGCTGGATGGATCAGGGCAGGACGGGGGGCACGTACGTGACGCCGTACCTGGCGTAAATGGCGGCCATTTCGCCGGACGCGATCAGCTCACTGACGACATCACCGAGGGCATAGCCAAGGTCGCGACTGTCGTGCTTGACGGCAATGCCGATCGGCCAGCCGCCGCGCACGATTCCCGGCATGGGCGGTTGTGCGATATCGGTGTCGATGTCAAGCGTAGCGGCCTGTGTGGCGACCCATTCCGCCTGGGCCCGGGTCGACAGAAGTGCCGGCACTTCGCCCTCCAGTAAGAGTGTCATGGCGTCCTCGAAAGTGCGACCACGACGCACGCTCTGCTGCAACTGACCGTTGAAGGCACCCGACAGGAAGAAGTCCCCCGCCGTGTCGACTTCGACAGCAATCGGCGTCGAGACGAAGCGCCCGAAACTCGCGACCTCGGGGACCTTGGCAACATCGTGCAGCAAGGCCATTTCCTCCTGAAAATAGGGAGCGGTGATGACCGCCAGATCGTTGCGGGCATCGAGTTCCCGGTCGAACGGCACATGCATCATCACATCGGCGGCCCGGCGATTGATCAGGTCCCCCTTCCAGATATTGACGCGCAGATCGTCATCGACATTCTCGTCGGCACCGCGAACCAGAAACTCGATGTCGACGCCCAGCGACTTGCCGAAGGCTCGGCCGATATCCGCATCGATGCCCGTCGCGCTGTCGCCGTCCCGCCGCGAATAGGGCGAATAATCGCTGTAAACGAAGACCGTCATCGACCCGGATTCGATGACATCATCAAGCGGCCGGGCTTCGGCCAACGTGGGCAGCAGGCCGATCATCGGCAAGGTGATCGCCAGGCAGCCAGACAAGGCCGCGCTGACGATGCGTCTGGCACTCTGCCGAGCGGCCATCGATCGATACACCGGTCGACCCGCCGACACGCTCAGAGCGGCTGGCTCTCGGTGTAGGAACGGATCGCCCACATCGCTTCCTGGTTCAGGATGCCATCGAAACCGGGCATCTTGGTAGCGCCATTCTGCGTGTAGCCCTTGCGAACTCGCTCCATGTACCACTCGTCGCCGAATTCACCCTCCTCGAGCATGCGCAGATCCGGCGCAATACCGCCCGAGACGGCCTGCAGTCCGTGGCAGCGCGCGCAATTCTGGCTGTAGGCCGACGAGCCGATTTCCTTGGCCAGTGCGTACTGCTCACCCCCTTCGAGGCGATACGGGTTCTCGGCCGCGAATTCGCCTTCCGGCAGCGGCGTCAGACCTTCGGTATCGACCTCCTGCGGCTGGACGTCGCCATGACCGAACAGCGGGCCGACGAACACGAACGGGGCGAGAACCACGATCGCGACGCGACGGGCGCGACGAGCGACAGATTGTTTCATCATCATTTCTCTCACTTTGAATGCAGAGTGTTTTGCGGTTCATCGGCATTCCAGCGTAGCGCAGCCAAGCCCTGTCGCTCAATCCGTTTCATCGACAACCGGGAGGAGACGCGCGACGACCCGCTGAATATCCGACTCGGTTCGATGTTCCCGCGCCGTGTCGAGGACGATGGTGTCGACCAGTCGTGCCGGACGTGCGCTGAAAACGAGAATCCGGTCTGCAAGCAGGGAGGCCTCGCGCGCATTGTGCGTGACCATCAATGCTGTGGTCGGCCGGGCGCGCCACAGTTCGAGCAGCAGGTTCCGGAGACGTTCGGCGGTCGCTTCATCAAGTGACACGAACGGTTCGTCGAGCAGAAGCAACCCGGGCTCCAGCGCGAAGGCACGTGCCAGCGCAACTCGCCTTGCCAGGCCAAGGGAGAGTTCGGCGGGAAAGAAACCCTTGTGCCCGTCGAGCCCGAGCGCGACGAACAATGCGTCAAGATCGCATGCTGTTCGGGATGGCGGCAGCGCGAGCCGAACATTCTGCTCGACGGTTCGCCATGGCAGGAGTCGTGGTTCCTGGAAGACAGCGGCTACGGTGGCGTCGTCGCGCCGCTTGACCTGACCGTCGAAGTCCCGGTCCAGGCCAAGAATCAGGCGCAAGGTCGTCGTCTTGCCACACCCCGACGGCCCGACAATACAAGTGAAGGAGTTCGGCGGCAGGGCGAAATGCAAGTCGCGCACGGCCTCCAGCACGGTACCGTCAGCAGCATTGAAGACACGCCGCTCGATATCGACCGCGAGCACCGGTAATACGTCGCTCATGCGCGCGCCGGTCGCCAGCGGTTGCCATGCCGCTCGAGCGGTTGCAGGAGCAGGTATTCGACGAGCAGCATGACGGCAACGAAAGCGAGCGTATAGGCGAGGATGGTAGCGACGTCGAACAACTGGAAGTACAGATGAATCTGAAAGCCGACCCCATTGGATCGACCGAGCAGTTCGACCACCAGGACGATCTTCCAGATCAGCGAGATTCCCGAGCGCATCGCCGCGGCAAAGAACGGCTGCAGCTGCGGAATGACGATATGCCGGAGTCGCTTCCATCTGCCGAAGCGATAGACCTGACCCATTTCAGCCAGGGCCGGATCGAGCGCGCGCGCGCCCTCGCGCAGGGTCACGACCACATTGGGGATCTTGTTCACGGCGACCGCGCCGATGGCCGCCGCTTCGTTCAGGCCGAACCAGATGTAGGCCAGCACGATGACCACCAGCGCCGGGATGTTCAGAAGGAGAATCAACCACGGGTCGACGAATCGATCGGCGCGTGGACTCATGCCGAGCCAGATGCCGATCGCCGAGCCGATCGCCATGGCGACGACGAACGCCGCGACAACCCGGAGCAAGGTCGTCGACAGGTGAAAGAGCAATTCTCCTGATCGCAGTTCCGTGAGGAAGGCCTGCCACACCGCTCCGGGGGGCGGTAGTGTGCGGTCGTCGATCAACGCCGCCACGATTGCCCAGACCACGAACAGGACAACGAGCGAGACGACGATGGCGCTTGCGCCGCCGCTCCAGGCCCGGCCCTTGCCGCGACCGGTCAGGGCCGCGCGCCCTCACCTTCCCAATACGTGCCGTCGGCAAGCGTGGTGGCATCGCCGACGAGTTTCTTGCCACCGAGTTCGGCCAGCAGCGCATAGATGACGGTCGCATCGCGAATCTCGTCATCCAGCGCGCGAACCGGAATACCCTCGCGGAAGCGATCGCGGAGGCGGCCGAGCGCTGCGGGCCCGTCCTTGATCGAACCCTCGTCGGCCAGTCGCTGCCACTCCTCGTCCGAGTCACGGAGTATCGCCTTGGTTTCGCGCGATGCCTTGATGAAACCCGCGGCCGGTCCGTTCGTCGCCAGCGGCTCACGGAAGACATAGCCGATGGCCGATACCGGGCCACTCGAACCCAGTGCGGCCGCGGCCTCTTCGGCACTGGCCAGCACACGAAACCCTTCAGCTTCCAGGCGGGCGTTGTAGTGCCAGTAGTTCAGCACGGCATCGAGTTCACCGTCGCGCGCCTTCTCGGCGAGCAGTGGCGGCGCGCCGAAGACAATCTCGTTGGCCTCGGCCAGATTGATGTCAGCCTCTTCTCGCGCCATTCCCTGCAGCAACAGCCAGCTCTTGTCGAGCGGTCCTCCGGCAACACCGATGGTCTTGCCATCGAGATCGGCAAGCGTCGTCATGTCACTGTCACCCGACACCATGATGGCGCCGACCGATGAGCTGTAGGGCACGAAGGTGAGGTCATGGCCGTCGGCACGCTGCCGCGAGACCCAGAGCCAGTCCGACACGATCACGTCAACGTTTCCACCCATCATCGCGATGTCGGTGGCGTCGCCTCCGGCAAAGGGCACGATCTCGAGTTCGAAGCCGTTGGCCTTGTCGAGGCCGTGGTGCTGCATCGACTTCAATTCCCAGTTGACGGTGCCGAACTTCAGCACGCCGACGCGAACCGTCGGTTCATCGGCGAGGGCAGACGACAAGGCGCCGAGCACGCCGCCGACAGACAACAGGATGCTTAACGACAAGCGGATCAGTCTGGACATGTTCGCTATCCGGTCTCGGTCAGTATGAGGCGAGAGTGTACGGTATCGCTGCACACCGATCGGCGCAGCCGGGGCAGGCCGCTGTCGACTTTGGTACCACGCTGGAGTTCGATGCCAGAGCGCATACTGTGCGTCGACATGATGCCTCTTGACCAAGAAAACAGGCCTGCTTTGCGCGCACGCCGGCTCGCCAGCGTTCTCCGCCTGGCATCCATCGCAATGCCCCTGCCCGCATTTCTGCGCGCATGCCTGCCTGTATTACTGGCCTTGATCCTTGCCGCGCCCCTGACGACCTCCCTGGCCGAGTCCGTCGAGCACGAAACGTCGGCGGAGACCTACGATGTCGACCCGTCGACGGGGTTCCGGACGGAGCGCTATCGCGCGCCGGTACCGGCCTCTGTTCCCGGTGGCGTCACGCTGGACACCCCCGCCGTGCTCGATCAGCTCGAGAAAGGTGACCCGGTTCTCATCGATGTGTTTCCTCCCAAGGGGCTCGGCGCCGATCCCATCGACGGCCAATGGGTCATCAGCGAAGGCCATGAAACCTTGCCGGGCGCTACCTGGCTTCCCGAAGTCGGCCGTGGCCATCTCACCACCGAACACGAAGCGTATTTTCGACGGAATCTGGACAGACTGACGGGTGGTGACCCCAGTCGCGACATTGTCTTCTTCTGCACGGCAGACTGCTGGCAGAGCTGGAATGCTGCGAAGCGTGCCATTGACTGGGGATACGGCGCCGTGCACTGGTATCCCGTCGGCACCGACGGCTGGGCCGAGGCAGGCGGGACGCTCATCGAGGCGCGTCCCCTCAACTTCCTCGACGACACGCTCGCCAGCCTGTTCCCTGAAGACGCCCGCCTCTTTCTCGTTGATGCCAATGGCGGCGAAACCGCGATCGGCTCGGTGCGCTTCGCTGACCATGACAACGGTTCGGCGCTGATCGATGTGGTCGTGGAAGGCGATAATTTCAGCGATCACTTCCTGAACATGTATCCCTTCAAGTGCCTGGCCGACGCGCCCGAATGGTTCTGCTATCTCCCTTATCCCTACGAGCTCGACAACACGGTAGGTCCGGACGACCTGACCGATCTGGAGTATCAGCTCCTGTTCGTCAGGAAGGCCGCATCGGAATTCGGTATCGACACCTGGAACGGGGTGTATTACAAGCTGTCGCCACTTGCCGAGGGCGGCTTCGAAGGCGCCTTGTTCGACGGCGATCTGACCGTCTTGCAGGCACCGCCCGACGATCCGGACACACGCCCCCTCGACCTTACCGAGTTCTTCGATGACGAAGCGGCGCGGCGCCGGTTTCCGCGTCTGCTGATTCGGCCATCAGGGTCATCTCGCTAACCTCCAACAGGATGCCCGTGTCGACCGAACCTGCCAGCGCGATGGCTGCCCGTCCCGATGCTCTCGCCAGGCGTGACGCCCTGAAGCGGATTCGCGGCGCGTTGAACGACAGCCTGATCGGTCACGACGTGTTGGTGGAACGCTTGCTGATCGCGCTTCTGACCGGCGGTCACGTGCTGCTCGAAGGCCCGCCAGGCGTTGCCAAGACGCGCGCCATCAACCACTTCGCCAGACTGCTCGATGTGCAGTTCGTGCGCATCCAGGGGACGCCCGATCTGTTGCCAGCCGACATCACCGGCTCCGACATGTATCACCAGTCAAGTAGCGAGTTTCGTTTCCTGCCAGGCCCGTTGTTCAGCCAGATCGTCCTCTTCGACGAGATCAATCGTGCCCCACCGAAGGTACAGAGTGCGCTGCTCGAGGCCATGGGTGAAAGCCAGATCACCACGGGAGGCACGAGTCGTCCGCTGCTGGAACCCTTTCTGGTCGCGGCCACCCAGAATCCGCTCGAACATGAAGGCACCTATCCGCTGCCCGAAGCGCAACTCGATCGCTTCCTGTTCTTTCTCGAACTGGCCCTCCCCGATGTCGAGGACGAGCGCCTGATTCTCGATCAGGTACTCGACGAACTCGGTAACGAAGACGGGGCATTGCAACCCCTGGCTGATGCAAGTCTGGTCATGCTGGCACGCGGCGACGTTCGCGACGTCTATCTCTCATCCGCCGTGCGTGACTACATTGTCCGGCTGGTTGGCGCGACGCGCGGGCACGGAGCGGGCGGCGAGGCGGCTGACGCGGTTGTCCAGGCAGCCAGTCCACGCGGCTCCATCAATCTCGCGACCGCCGCACAGGCTCGCGCCTGGCTCGATGCGCGTGATCATGTCACGCCGGACGATGTGCATGCGCTGGCGCCGGACGTCCTGTCCGGCCGTATCGCGCTCGACTACGGCACGCGGGCAAGCGGCGTCACGCAGCGGCAGATCGTCACGAGAATCCTGCAGGCGACACCGCGCGTCTGAACATGTCGCTACCACTCGCTGACCGGGAAACCACACTGCCGCTGGCGCGCCTCGTGGCACGCCGTCACCGAGCCCTTGGTGAACGTCTCGGCGAACCGCTGGCACGAGGCGCTCGACCGGGTCCATTCCCGGGAAGTCGACGCGGTCATGGCATGGACTTCGACGATCTGCGCCCGTACGTCGCGGGCGACGATGCACGACACATCGACTGGCGCACGAGCGCCCGACGCAATGCCGTGCATACCCGTCTCTACCGCGAAGAGAAGGACCATCCAGTCACGGTTGTCGTGGATCTGCGAGCAACGATGTTCACGGGTTCGAGCCGTCTACGCGCCGTCTGCGCCGGTGAAACCGCCGCCGACCTGTTGTGGCGCGCAGCGTCCGGGGGTCATCGAACCGGACTCGTCACCCTCCGCGAACGCGGGCTCGGATTCTCGCGACCGGCACACGGGACGCGTGGCGCACTCGACGGCTGTCGAGTTCTCGCCGAAGCATTCAACGAAGCGCGTCGACAAGCCGGGCCGCCAGCAAGCTACCCCCCGCCGGGCGGCACGGACGGGACCCTGTCGGCTCCGACGCTCGATCGTATGCTCGACGAACTCCTGCACGCCAGCGGGCGTCAGGGTGCATCGATTCTGGCAAGCGGTCTGGATGACCCGGGTGACGCCCTGCAAGCGGCATTGCGTCGCCATGCGCTGGCGCGCGCGCTGGCGATCGTGCAGATCCGGGATCCACTGGAGCGCGACAGCCTGCCCGTCGGTCGCTATCGCTACCGCGGACAGGCCGGTCCGACCACCGTCACCCTCGATCGTCGCAGTCGCCAGCGGGTGAGTGACAGCCTTGCGTTGATACAGAGTCGGAAGCAGCAACTGTGTGACGAGGCAGGCGTACTTCTGATCGACGCCGACACGGCACCTGCAGAGATCATCGGGCGGCTCAGAGAACGTGGGCTGCTCGCGTGAGCGAGGCCCGTGATCTACTCGCAAGCTTGCGCGATATCGTCGAACCAGCGCCGCCAACGAGCACAGCGCCGTGGCTGGTCCTCGCCACCCTCGGGTTGTCGCTGCTGTTGATTGCCGCGCTGTTTCATCGCTGGCAGCGACGACGGAAGGCCTGGCTCAGAGAATCGCTGCGGCGCCTCCGTACCGCCGAAAGTGCGGCTCCCGAACACGCCTTGCTCGAATGCGCCCGCGTGCTACGCCAGGTCATGCGCCACCACCTGGGCTCGACCGTGGACGGCTTGCACGGTGAAGAATGGCTCGAGTGCCTCGCGAACGCGTTCGATGACCAATGGTTCCTGACGGATGAAGGCCGAATTTTCGGACAGGCGCTCTATCACCGCGATGCAACTCGGCAACTCGACGCTCGACGCCTGTGTGGCGCGCTCGCGCGTCGCCTGAAACGCCTGCCCGCGAGCAGAGCCCGGGCAAGTCTCGAGCAGACGGCTGTCGGCGAGGCGTCGTGAGTTTCACCTGGCCCTGGGTACTGATCCTGTTGCCGTTGCCGTGGTTCCCGAATCTGTTCAGCCGCCTTGCCGCCGCTCGTGAAAGCGATCATGCACACCGCGAAATCCCGACCGAGCAGAACTCGGCAGCAAACCGCAGCCGCCACGACAGCGCGATCGATCTGCCACCGGGACTTGCCGACACGCTGGACGAGCTGAGTTCGTCAGGAGTAAAGCCGCAGCTTGTCGAGCGCATTCTCGGCGGACTTGCCGGGTCTGCCTTGCTGTTTGCATTGGCCCAACCATCGAGTCCGGGTGAAACGGTGGTGCAGCCCGTCAGCGGTCGCGCCCTCGCGATCGCCGTCGACCTTTCACAAAGCATGGATCGGCGTGACTTCCTGCTCGATGGCGAGATTCATGATCGCCTGACGGTGGTCAAGCGCGTGGTCGGCGATTTCGTCGAGCGCCGTCATGGTGACCGAGTTGCCCTGGTGCTGTTCGGCAAGCAGGCATTCATCGCCTCCTCACCGACATTCGATCTGCAAGCCTTGCGTTCGATCCTCGACGGTACGGTCGTCCGCATGGCCGGCGGCTCGACCGCCATCGGTGATGCGCTGGGCCTGGCCGTACAGGCACTCCGCGACGACCCGGCCGAACAGAAGGCGATCGTGTTGCTCTCCGACGGTACCAACAACGCCGGCACGGTCGAGCCGGAAGGCGCGGCGGAACTCGCCGCCCGTCTCGGCATGGCAGTGCATACCGTTGCACTGGGCAGCGACGTGCCTACCCGGGGAGGACTGCGCACGGCCGTCTCGGCCGATCTCGACGAGGCAACCCTCGCGGCCATCAGCGAGACGTCGGGCGGGCAGTTCTTTCGTGCAAGCACCACTGCCGAGCTCGAGTCCATCTATGCCGCCATCGACGAACTGGAACAGGCCGATGCGCCAGCGCCGCCGGTCATCATCACGCGGGACTTGCGCTGGGTGCCGCTTGCTACCGCTCTTCTCCTTGTTCTGCTGATGGCGCTTCGCCAACGGTGGCGTGCATGAGTCTGTTACAGATCACGGACGACATCGCCATCCTCCGGCCTGTCTTCATCGGCCTGGCCTTGCTCCTGTTCATGCTTGCATTACTGCTACCAGAAGTCCGCGTAAACGGTGGCTGGCGCCGGCTGATGTCCAGGCGTGTACTGGCGTGGCTCGAAGACGTGGCGAGTGTTTCATCGGCACGTCGCGCACGGCTCGATCGGACTCTCCTTGTCGCCGCACTCATCGCACTGGCATTGTCAGCACCGGCCATCCGCATCAGCGACAACGCTGCCTGGCGGCAGAGCGTCGGCTGGATAGCTCTGGTGGATGTCTCGCGCTCGATGACGCTCGACGACACCGTACCTTCCCGACTTGCCGCCGCGCGCACCACCTTGCTTGCGCTGTCGTCGGCCGCCGGCGCGCGGCCCCTGGCGCTCGCGATCTATGCCGGTGATGCCTTTCTCGTCGTGCCACCTGCCTTCGAGCGAAGCCTCATCGATGAACATGCGGCCTTGCTGGAATACGGCGTCGTACCCCTCGACGGCTCGAACCTGGCACGCGCGCTGTCGCTGGCAGCCGTCATCGCTGCCGATAGCGGCTTCGTACAAGGGCGCGTGTTCATCCTCGGTGATTCAGGCGGTGTCGGCGCCGACAGTGTCGCTGCCGCGCGCTACCTGGCTGAACAGGGCCATCGCGTCGACATGGTGCTGTTCGGCAATTCGACAGGCAGCACGGAAACGCTTGCGGGCGTCTCCGGAGACCAGCGGGTCGATCTCGCCACCAGCCGGCAACTGGTCGCGGCGGGTTCGGGTGCTCTGGTGCAGAGCGACGCATTCGGCACCGTTAGGCTCGACGCACTCGACCTGACGGCAGACGCTCGTCCCGAGACGATCGATGGCCTCGAGAGCCTGCTCTGGCATGACCAGTCGCACTGGTTGTTGCTCATCGCGATGCCGCTTCTGCTTTTCTCCCTGTCACGCCGTGGCTCTCGTGACCGTTAGTCTGGTGATATCCGGTGTCGCGATTTTCAGTGTCACGATCTCCGATTTCGCGATTTCTGATCTCACGCATGAAGCCAGGCACCGGAGGCGCTCAGCTCTCGTCACTCCAGCCAATCTTGCGATGCGTACCGTCACAGAACGGCTTGTTCGTCGACTCGCCACAACGACACAGCACCGCCATCGTTCCCTGCCAGGCCGTGCGACCACTGCCGGCATTGATGGTCAGATTTCCACTGATGCGAATCGGGCCGTCCTTCTTGAATTCGATGACCAGCTTGCCACCGTTTTCCTGCAAGTCCTGACCCCTGTCACCAACCGCACCGGCATCGACGAACACCGGATCGAGGTGACTGTTGTCACAGTAAGGCTTGTTCTTCGATCGGCCGCAGCGACACAGGGCGGCGCGCCTGGCGAGCGCAGGGGCGCGCTCGGGCGCAGCGTCGATATCGAGATCACCCGTCACGTAAAGCGGCCCGTTGTTGGCGACCGTAACGGTATTCACGGCAAGCGCAGCTTCGTCTGCAATTGCGCCGGCAAAGCTTGCCGCCAGCGCACCCGTGGGACAGCGGCTCACGACATCACGGACCATCTCGTCATCGACGCCTTCGGGATCGCACCAGGGGTCACGCCCGGCAACGAACAAGGCCTTCCCCGCGCGACCGCACTCGGCGACGTGGATACAGAGATCCTGATCCCAGGTTACCGTTGCCGTGGCGCTCCGGTACGTAATGACTCGCTGCTTCGCCATGCTCGTCTGCACCTGTCGCTCAAGAGAGTGCCGATGATATCAGCGACACTGCGTCAATGAAGGCCGCTCGCGTCAGGCGATATACCGTCATCTTCCTGCTGGGCTTGCTCGGCTGCGCGGTCCCGGTAGCCCCGGTGGTGGCGGTCGACGAGAACCTGCTGGCCCATCGCCTGTTTGCCGAGGGGCGCTATGGCGAAGCGGCCGAGATCTTTACCGACCCCGCCTGGAAGGGCGTTGCCTTCTACCGTTCGGCACAGTGGTGGCGTGCTGCCGACGCTTTCGTTCGTGCCGATGATGCCGCCTCTGCACACAACCTCGGCAATGCCTACGTCAAGCTCGGCTACCACGCGCTCGCCTTGCAGGCCTATCAACGCGCGCTTGCCCTCGAGCCCTCTCTGGAACAGGCTCGCTTCAATGCCGATCTGATGCGCCGGATCCTTGCCTTGTCAGAGGATGACGAACAGTCCGGCGGTGCGACCCGTAGCGACGACGAGATCGAGAGACTCAGCACCGACGCCGAGACACCTGCCGATGCCGGACGCGGTCAGGGGGGTGAGGAGGAGAGCGACACGGCGAGCGACGAGCACGGTCCGGGCGAGGCCGGTAGCGGTAGCCAATCCGATGAGACGCACAAGGATGCAGAGCAGTTCGAGCAGGAGCGCGCAGAAGACAAGGAGGAGCGTCGACAGAATGATGAGGGCAGCGGCTCGGTCAACGGCATCGAAGGTGACGACATGATGAGCAACCCGGGGGGCGGACAGGCCGAATCAAGCGACACCGGGACCCTGTCGGAATCGGCTGCCCGTCGCAGCGACATCGAAAGCGAACAGGCCACCGAGCAGTGGCTGAATCGTATCGCTCACGATCCCCGGGAATTTCTGGCACGCCGCATTGCGCTGGAAACGCGTCGTCGCCAGGCCACCGGTCAGCAGGCTCCGGAGGGCGGCAGTGGCTGGTAGCAAGACACCCGATCGATGGCCGAGTGCTGTTCGTTGCCTTGTTTCCATGCTTGCATTGATATTCGCCTGCATGCTTGTCATGCCGTCTGCACTCTCCGCTGAACTGGAACCCGGCATCACGATGAGTGTCGATGCGACAACGGTCTATGCAGGCGACAGCGTCATGATCGAGATCGAAGCCGTCGGCCTGATCGACGAGCTCGATCTTGGCCCCCTGTCGCGTGATGCCGATCTGCTAAACGATACCGGTGGTACGCGGATCGGCGTGGTCGATGATCGCGTCGTAGAGATCGTGACCCGACGGCTCGAATACCTGCCGCGAGAGCAGGGAGCGGCCTTCTTCGGCCCGCTGACGGCCGACACGCGCAAAGGTCTGGTGCGCTCGAATGCCCTGCGGGTCACGGTCTTGCCGCCGGCGGATACTCGATGGCAGCCATCCACCACCGACCTGCAGTCGGAGTTCACGCTCTCGAGCATGACACCGCTCATCGGTGAACGCATCGTCGCCACGCTGACGCTCCGTCACCGACATGCCATCGCCGACGAGCAGATCACGCTACCTGAGTTCGACGGCTTCGACGTGCTTCCGGACCAGGAGGCGCGTCGTACTGTGGTGACGGTCGACGAGACAAGCTTGCGAGAAATTGCCTGGCGCTGGTTGCTGTTTCCGACTCGCTCGGGAGATCTCGTGATACCGGGAATGCGCTGGGAAGGGGAGATGATTCGCTCGCGCACGCAGCGAGGCCGGTTCACCGAGGAGCTGACGGCAGAGACCGTCACCGTCGCTGCCGCCAGCGAAGCCGGGTGGTGGCTGCCGGCGTCGGCGGTCGAGCTCGAGGAATCCTGGTCGAAAGACCCGCGTAGCGTGAGGGCGGGCGACGAATTCACACGCACGATAACGCTCACCGCCCAAGACGTTCTCGCCAACCAGCTGCCTGTCGTCAAGCCGTTGGAAAGTCGTGCGATCACTAGCGTGCTGATCGATCAGACCCGCGAACAACGCCTGGTCGACGGCCAGGTCACGTCCAGCGCGTCCTATACCTTCCGGATGCAGGCGCAGCGCCCCGTGCCCGTGTTTCTCGACACGGTCAGGGTTCCCTGGTGGGATGTGATCTCGCGTTCGGCGAGTGAATCGATCATACCCGCCAGACGCATCAATGTCGGCCTGCCAGAGCGCGCCGACCTGCTGAGTCAGCTGGCACTTGAAGATCGTGAGCTGACGCGACTCTGGCTGAAGCTTGCAAGCCTGGGCCAGAAGGACACCATCTGGTGGGCATTGCTGGTCTTGCTGTCACTCGCGCTGTTGCTGCTCGGCCTGCTCAGCTGGCGTGACGAGTGGCGCGCGCACAGGCATCGAAAACCACCACCGAGCGCGCTTCCACCCTTGTAGTACTACAGATCATGCAACCGACATCAACGCTCGAGACGGTTGCCTCGGAAATCGGTCTCTACCGCGGTGCGCTTGAAACTGGCGGTCGAGCCGTCAGCCAGTTTCGCAGCCGGCGGCGCAGGCAAGGAGTTGACCGCGAACACACCGACCGCGTTGGCAGCTGCATCCAGCATCTGGTCAAAGCCCTCGATGCTGATGTTGTCGAAGGTATCGCAGGCTTCGTGGTAGCAGGGATCGTAAGCTTCCCCGGCCGTGCCGCCATAGAGCGCGACCTGCTCCTCTGTCTTGATGCCCTCCGCGCCGGTGAACAGTCCTCCGGCCGGTATGCCGACCGCAATGAAGGGGCCGTAGTCCGATCGACCGCTGAAGGCCGTCGGCTCGGATGCGAGGCCCTGCTGATCGAACCAGTCGCGGAACAGCCACTCGATGAAGGCCGACCCTTCCGGACCTGCCGGATCAGTGACCGAACCGTCGCCGTCGTAGATGAAACGCGCATAGTTCGGCGAGCCGATCATGTCGAAATTGAGGTTGAGCGCGATCTCCCCGATCTCCTCCTCGGTCAGATTATCGACGTAGTACTCAGATCCCAGCAGTCCGAGTTCCTCGGCGCCCCACCAGGCAAAGCGCAAGCGGTTGTAGACCTTCATCTCGTCAGCGGTGGCCAGTGCCGCGAGCTGCAGTGCGATCTCGAGGATTCCGGCTGAGCCCGAACCGTTGTCCTGTATGCCCGGACCTTCATCTACCGAGTCGAGATGTGCACCAACGACCAGCGTTCGATCAGATCGGCCGACCCGTGATTCGGCGATCACGTTCGCGCTGATGCGATTCTCGACCAGCGTGTCCACCGACACGCGTGCCTGCGCACCGCCCGGGGCAAATACCTCACCGATCGCGAAGCTTGCAGTCACCACCGGCACCGTGAAGCCCGGTTCGCCCAGTGTCGCGCCGAATGCCTCGGTCCGCCCTTCCTGCCCTTCATTGAAGATGATGACACCAACAGCACCCGCCGCCTGTGCATTCAGCACCTTCTGTCCGAAGGTACAGGCACCCCGCTGGACAAGCGCGATATCGCCCGCCGGAAACCCGGCGAAATCATCGGCATCGCACCCGCTGGTGGACGTATTGGGATCGGCTGCCGCCGGCAGGATGACGTCGACCGCGGTGACATTCGCAGTGACATCACCCTGACCCGAATACGTCGCCGAAGTGAATCCCTCCGGGTCGTCAAGCGGATAGCTGATCGCAACAGGTGCCACCTGCTCGAAGACCGGATCGCTCAGATCCTCGAAATAGACATAGGGGAAAACCTGCAGATCGACCTCGTAGCCGGCCTCGATCATCAGCTGACTGATATAGATCGCAGAGTTCAGGTATCCGTCGCTCGACGCTTCGCGTGTTCCGTCACCCTCATCGGCGAACTCCTGGAACCTGGCCTGATGCGCCCGCGCGGCTTCGACGGTGACGGCTTCGACCAGGGCGGTGGTATCGACGCCGACGGTCGCGCCGACGCTACCCGCAGAGGCAAGACACGCGAGAGAGACACCGATGCGAGTGCCCGACGTTAGTCGGGCAGTGCGTGACCGTGGACGTTGTGTCAGGAGCTGTCGTGACATGGGCCGGCGTGACAGGGATCGTGTCTTCATGCGCATGTCTCTCGATGGAAGCCGATTCGGTTAAAACCTGACGTGCTTCACAAACCCTACCCCTGCAATCCTCCCGCGTTGATGTCCTCATGGCAACCTCGACCGCTTGTTTTCATCAACGAAACGTGTTCGCGGCTGCCCTGGAAAGACGAGCGCTAATTGACGTTGAGAGTACCGCCGGTGCCCAGACCGCCCTCGACTTCCTGCGCCTTGTAGTTCTTCAGCGAGACGACCATGCCGTTGTAGGAGTCGAGAAACGCGGCGACGATGGCCTTGCCCTCGGGTGTGCGTGAAAACCCCGCCATGCCGACGGCGCCGGTGCCCCCGAACAGCCCGACCGCCGTGCCATAGTCCTTGGACGACGAACTGCCTTCGGCTGCCGAGATCTGCACCGATGAGCGAATGTCGTACAGGGAAAGCGTGACGACGGACTCCTTGGATGTGCTCCCTCCGGCAAGCCCGACCAACGCCGAACCGCCGAGAATGCCGGCGATGCCTCCGGCAACCTTGCCGACGGTCGAGTTATCGATGATGATCGCCGGCTCCATGTAGTAGTCGGCGGCGACGCGCTGGCCTTTCTGCTGATTCGAACCGGCTCTGAATTCGCCGGAGTTGCGTTGCTTGTCAGTGATGGCCGACAAGCGCGACTCGGTGCGCTGATTGCCGATGGAGGTGATCACGAAACAGTTGGATTGCTGTACCGCCAGGCGCAGGAGCGGCTCGATCGTCGTCAACTTGGTACGGGCGTTGAAGTCGGCGTACCAGGGTGCACCGCTTCCATCGTCGACAGCCAGGGTTCCGAGCGTCTGGTCACAGCGCTCGAGATTGGCATTGGCGTCCGCACTGGTCGCACCACCGGCCGCACCGCTGACATCGGTTCCGCCAGAACCCTGAGTCACGGTACTGGCCAGACATCCAGTCAAAGTCATCACGCTCAGGGCACTGAAGACGACGCGCAGGGCGGTTGCGAGATTCGGTTGTGAAGACTTCATGCCTGTTGTTTGCTCCGTTCTTCCAAGTGGACTTTCTTGACACCTGCGCCAAGGGTGCGTCAAATATACAGCATGCAATTCGACCTCGACGTGGTCTGAATACCGCAACGGCAAGCCCGCTCTGTTACAGACTGGAGCGGTCTTCTGGCGTTGCACAGGCAAACTCGATGTCGAGCGCGATGTCAGCGTCAGGCGAGAACAATCGCACGTCCACGGTGTTTGTTGCAGGGTTGCGAAGCTGCCTTTTCGTCTAGCTTCCCACTGTCGTCCAGCCTCTATCCGCCCGAATCCTGCACTATCCAACTGAAATCGCTCACGGAGCATGCGATGAATCTCTTCAAGTGTCCCGCGTTGCTGGTCATCATCTCCCTGACAGCTTGCGCAACCCCACCACCGGCTCCGAGCAATACCGTGCGCCTGTGCGACGCCGACGGCTGTGCAGAAGTCGACAAGAGCACCGCCCGATTCGACCCGTCCAGCACGGTTCCGGATGCTGACCCCGAGGGGCGTATTCCGGCGCTCGAGACAATGGCACGAGAGGACCCGCGCGCAGCACACGATCTCGCCTTGCGTCTCTTTCGAGGGGACGGGGTCAGGAAGGACAGCTACAAGGCACTGCAGTGGATGCGTGATGCTGCCGAGCGCGGCGACCTCGGCGCACAGAAAGCGGTGGGTCGCCTGTATCTGACCGGTCTGGAGGAAATGGGATCCGATCCACGCGAGGCCGAGAAATGGCTGACCATTGCCGCCGGGCGAGGGGACGAGGAGGCTGAAGAATTGTTGGTCGAGGCGACCGCTGCGCGACAGAACGAAGATGCCGCCTATCAACTGCGTACCCGCTGGCGGCCGGTGTTCTACAACTCCTGGTATTCCGGCTACCGCTACTACTGGCGCTGGAGAAACGGTGCCTGGATCTACTGATCATCGTGCAGACTGGAGGCGGCAAAAACGCGGATCGCAGACTCTGCATCTTCTCGCTTCATGATGTCCGCACTACGGGTTGCCGGGTCGACACATCGCGTTCTCATCAATGACTCCTCGAGCGACCCCAACCCCCGGTAGTGCTGAATCTCGTACTCCGCTGCGTTTTCCTCGAGTTGCGCGACCACGTGTTCTCGATGCGCCTGTGAGCTGACAAAGGCAGGCTTTGCCAGACGGTCGCTGGTAATTCGGAACAGCGGCGCACGCACCATGAGAAGCCGTTCCTGATCGAGAAGCGCTGGCATGAAGCGATAGAAGAACATCAGCATCAAGGCGCCGCAGTGAATGCCATCGGCATCGGGGTCCATCAACAACAGCACGCGCTGAAAGCGCAAGGCCCGTACGTCGAAGGCGTCACCGGTTCCCGCGCCAAGTGCTCGCGTCAACTCACCGAGAAGTTCATTGGCCTGAACGCGGGCGACGCTCGACTTGATCGCGTTCAAGGGCTTGCCCTGCATGGGCAGCACGGCCTGGAACCTCTCGCTGCAAACCTTTCCGACACTGCTCGACGCCGAATCGCCCTCCACCAGAAACAGCTCCGCACCGCTTTCCGGTCCGTGCTCGACACAATCCTGCAATTTTACCGGCTTACGACGAAATGCCATTGTTGTTCCTGATCGGCAACGAGTGGTACGAGGAGCGCACATGCGAAAGCCGAACACTATTTCCAACCAATCGCCAACGCAAATCTGAACGCAATGTCGGATACTGGAAACCTGATGGAGGTTCAGCATGGCCAAGCGCAACGAGAACAAGACAGCGATCACCGAGGTGTCGCCGCAGAGGTTCATCGACTCACTCGACGAAGGTCAGCGTAAAGATGACGCGATGACGCTTCTCTCCTGGTTCGGGGACGTCACCGGCATGAGTGCAGCAATGTGGGGGGGGTCCATCATCGGCTTCGGGAGCTATCACTACCGCTACGATTCCGGTCGGGAAGGTGACTACCTGATGAGCGGGTTTTCACCACGCAAGGCCGCGACGTCAATCTATATCCTGCCCGGATACCAGTTCGGCACGATGCCCGAGCGCTTGCAGCAACTCGGCAAGCATCGAAGTGGCAAGAGCTGCCTGTACGTCAACAAGCTCGAGGATATCGATCTCGATGTTCTGGCAGGCATCGTCGGTGAAGGGTTGGACTACCTGCGAGAACACTACGAGACCGTCGAGACCTGAGCCCGATCTGACCCGATCTGACCCGGCCCGACCCGGCCTGGCTCGCGTGACGCCGAGTGCTGCAGGGTCGGATCTTCGGCATGGTCGTCGATCCCGGGGCTCTCGATCCCTGGCTCTCGATACGGTGGCTCGCTCCCGGGCCTCGATCCCGGCCCTCGCTACGGTGCCGGCACCCCGGCCATGGCGTGGACGATCTTCCACTCCTTCGCCGTCACAGGGGTAATCGAGAGCCGGCTGCCCTTCTGCACGACCACCATGTCCGCAAGCCTCTTCTCGGCCTTCAGCGCGGCGAGCGGAATGATCTCGTCGAATTGCTCGCGGAAGGCCACATCCACCATCATCCAGCGAGGATCGTCCGCGGTCGCCTTCGGATCGTGATAGGCCGATTTCGGGTCGAGCGCGGTGTGATCAGGATAGGCCTCTCGAACGATCTCGACGCTTCCGACGATACCGGGCGGATCGCAGCGTGAGTGGTAGAAAAAGCCTCGATCGCCGGCGCGCATGTCGTCACGCATGAAATTGCGGGCCTGATAGTTGCGGATGCCGTCCCACGAATCGACGCCACCCGGCATCGCCGCCAGATGGCCGATGCCGAATACATCCGGCTCGGATTTGAACAACCAGTACCTCATCACACGAATCTCCATCGTCATGTGGCCCGACGCCAGGGGGAAAACGCGGCCGTACCGTATGATGCCGCACCGCCTCCCTTCCGGACAATTCCCATGGCCGAGCCTGTTCGCTCGTTCGCCGATCTCGGCCTGCCGCCTGCACTGCTTGCTGCACTGACCTCCGTCGGCTACGAAACCCCCACACCCATTCAGGCACGAACAGTACCGCCGCTGCTTGCCGGCCGCGACGTGCTGGGTCATGCACCGACCGGGACCGGCAAGACAGCGGCCTTCGCCCTGCCGATTCTCGCCAGACTCGATGTCGACAAGCGTGATGTGCAGGCACTCGTGCTGACGCCCACGCGCGAACTCGCGATCCAGGTTGCCGAGGCCTTCGCACGTTACGCGAGCAGCATGCCGAGGCTCGGCGTGCTCCCTATCTACGGCGGCCAGGACTACGCGGTGCAACTGAAGGCATTATCTCGTGGTGTCCACGTTGTCGTCGGCACGCCGGGACGCGTCAGCGATCACTTGCGACGCGGCACGCTCGCCCTCGGCAAGGTCTCGACACTGGTGCTCGACGAGGCCGACGAAATGCTGCGCATGGGATTCGTCGACGACGTGGAATGGATTCTAGACAAGACGCCTCAGTCACGCCAGACCGCGCTGTTTTCGGCCACCATGCCGCCACAGATCAAGCGAATCGCGCGGCGCCACCTGAAGAATCCGGAAGAAATCGGTATCGAGGGCCGACGTTCTGCGGCCACGACCATTCGACAGCGCGTCTGGATCGTCGGCGGCATGAACAAGCTCGAAGCGTTGACCCGGCTGCTCGAGGTCGAGCGCTTCGACGCCATGCTGGTATTCGTTCGCACCAAGAGTTCGACCGTGGAACTGGCGGAGAAGCTCGAAGCCCGTGGCTTCGCGGCACAGGCCATGAACGGCGACATGCCCCAGAAAGAAAGGGAACGCCAGGTCGACAAGCTGAAGTCCGGTGCACTCGACATTCTCGTCGCAACCGATGTCGTTGCTCGCGGTCTGGACGTCGAACGAATCAGCCACGTGATCAATTTCGACATCCCCTACGATACCGAGGCCTATGTGCATCGCATCGGCCGAACCGGTCGCGCCGGGCGCTCCGGTGAAGCCATACTGTTCGCGGCAGCGCGTGAACGACGCCTGCTCGGCACCATCGAGAAAGCGACCGGGCAGAAGATCGAGAACCTGCAGCTACCGACCGTCCACATGGTCAATGAGCGACGCGTAGAGGTTTTCGAGAGTCGCATCACCGAGACCCTGCAGAGCGCCAATCTCGACTTCCTCGAAGACCTCGTCAACCGCTATGCCGCCGAAAGCACCCAGCCGATGAGCCGCGTTGCCGCCGCATTGGCGCACCTCGCCATCGGCGATCGACCGCTGTTGCTCGACGACTCGAGAAGCAACAAGCGCCACGCGCGCGAAGACAAGGCAGACCGGTCACCCAGGGATTGCGACAGCGCCAGCGCGGGCAAGGCATCGCGAGATGCGCCGCAGGACAGACAGCGCCCAACGCGGCAGAAAGCGCCGCAGAACACGCAGCGAACGGCACGAAGGGACGCGCCAACAGATGCCGCGACAGAAGTGAGCCGAAATACGGCTGGAATAATGGCTAAGGAAACGGCTAAGGAAACGGCTAAGGAAACGGCTAAGGAAACGGCTAAGGAAACGGCTAAAAAGTCTGCCCGATCGAAGACTCGAGAAACGTCCAGAGAAGCCGCATCGGACACAGCACCGGACCCAACTCAAAGGGACAGGAACGATGCTGAAACCACGCAAACGCCTCCGCCGGGTCAGCCTGCGCACGCGCCGCGAGCGGCGGTACATGACATAGTCATGGAGCGATTCCGTGTCGAGGTCGGAACGGATCATGGCGCGGAGATCGCGAATATCGTCGGCGCCATCGCCAACGAAGCAGACATTCGCGCAGAATATATCGGCCGCGTCGACATGCAGGGCGACCACAGCATCATCGAGCTGCCCGAAGGCATGCCGAAGTTCATGCTGAAAGAGCTTCGCCGCGTCTGGGTGGCGGGACGACAGCTCGGTCTCTCTCGACTCTCGGCCGACAATTCGTCACGGGCACCGGGCGGTGTCCGTGCAGACACTTCGTCATCGGTCAGAACGCCGTCAGGATCGGCAGGCAAGTCTGCACGAAAGCCATCATCGAGCGCTGGCACCAAGCGGCCGGAAAACACTCGAAGTAGCTCTGGTAAACCGTCAAGCAAGGGCAAGGACAAAGGCAAAGGAAAGGGCAAGCCACGCACGCACCGCAAGGGCACGTCAAGAAGCGACAGCTAGCAGCGCGTCATCGGCTAGCACGGAACCGCGCTATTGACGCTACACGGGAGTCCTCCTCGCCTTGCAGCTACGCAGTCGCTCGTCCGCGTGCCCGAGCAAGCTCGCGCATGCGCGCGAGGACATCGACACCGAGCTGGGCATAGACGTGCAGGAGATCGATCAACACCCAGTTCTCGCGTATCGCCCCACCCTCGCAGCGCCAGAAGTCGAGACTGCGCATGGTGATCTTCTGCCCTGCCGGGGCAATACCGAGCCAGCCGTCGCCACTGACCGTCATGCTCATGCCGGGCCAGCCGGTAAACGCGACGAAGTCGCCATCGGCAAACAGATGACCGCGTCCCGCCGTGCCACCTGTACGGTCCGGCAATCCATTCAGAAACGGAATCTGGTGCCCGTGCCGAAAGCCTGAAACTCCTCGACAGGTACCGATGCCCGATGGCCCGTACCAGCTGAAAGCCGGGTGCCAGAAGTTGTCGAGTCGCATGCCGGCAACGCCTTCGCTGGCGAACTTGCCAAGGTGCACGAGCATGTCCTGCACGAGCGCTCGACTGTCGGTGGCGCGCGCACGATCCCGTTCATCCACCACAAGCCCATCCTGCAAGGCTGGCCCCGGCACATGCCACTCCCGCCCAAGGCTCGGCACCATCGGCCAGACCCCCGCTTGCATCATCAGTTCCGGCAGATCCCAGAGTACCTGCATCTCGACCACCTGCCCGTCGACCACTCGCGAGAATTCATGGAAGCGCATTGACGCCATGCGACCCGTCGGCGGAATGCCCAGCCAGGGTTCTCGAAAGATACCGGTCCAGTAGCCACAGCAGCCCACCCAATCGTCGCCAGCACCCGTGCGACCATCAAGCACGATCAGATCGCGACGCTCGAGATCCGGAAACGCCTTGGCCAACGGCAGGAGAGCCTGCTTGAAGAAGCCGTCAACGCCGCCAAGATCCTCGAAGGGATGAGCGAGATGCACGACGGCATCCGGCGCAAGCACAGACTCGAGTTCCTTCCGCACACCATCAGGTGTGAAATCCCGTTGCGCTCGCCTGAGAGCCTCGAGTCGATGTCGTGTCGTCATGTTGTCAGGTTGTCTCGGTTTACGGGATGCATCGAAGCAGCAAAGCGCACCCCCCGATCAGGAACCGGCTTGCGAAATGACCAGGATCGAATGCTGTTCAGGGAGTTGCCGTCGATCGATCGAGACCGTCGATTCATCGGCTTCGACAATGTTCATGCTTGCCTGTTTCGCCAACGCAATGAACTCTCCAACCGGCAGGAGTCCGGGCTGACGAGAGAGCCCGGTCCGGAAATGCATGGGCACGACCAGCCCAGGCTCCGTCCGCGCTATTACCCGCATCAATTCATCAAGCGTCACTACCGGCTCACCGCCGGCCAGTGCCAGCAAGACATCGACACCTTGCAGAAACGCCAGTTGACGCTCGCTTAGCGGATTGCCGATATCACCCATGTGGGCAACGTGCAGGCCGTCGACCACAAAACGGTACATCGCGTTCTGCTCGGGATCGTGCATTGGATGATTCAGCATCTCCATCGCCTCGATCGCCTG
>Ga0209828_1000271_pt1 | contig 51066 bp, 43 predicted proteins | sample MaitaG_FD_187429 | JGI IMG/M metagenome (GOLD analysis project Ga0209828, IMG submission 187429) | Marine algal microbial communities from Maine, USA - Maine_Asex2 metaG (SPAdes) (version 2) | ecosystem: Host-associated > Algae > Red algae > Unclassified | place: Maine, USA | collected 2015-01-05
TGTCTTTTTGCTTCTTACCCCATATTTTTTGCGCTGTAGTTGGCGAAATGTATGCATGGTTAGCAAACGGAATTACTGCATTTCTAGCATCTCCAACGGCAAGTCTTGGTCCTAATAAAAAACGCCTATTTTTATTTAACATCTCTTTTAGATTGCTAGAGATCAGTAAGACAAGTTTTGCTCCCTTTTCTTTTGCAAGGCGTAATTTCTTAGCATCATTCCAATCAGACATTTCTGTCGTGCCAGTAACCCAACTTACAGAATCACTATTCAATGGTTCACCTTCATAAATCATCACGACTTTATCTTTAATGTCTAATCCCTTGTAATCGTTATAAGAATCGGATTCAATTCCAAAGCCAGCATAAATGATTTCTGTTGTTCCGATGAATGGGATGTGAGCATTTGATGTTGGAAAGCTTAGATAATCCCAAAGATGTTTATATCTGACTCCATCAATAAACATTTCTGTTTCATTCCACTTTGTAGTCGTAAAAGCCACTTTTTGGAAATAGGTGTTGTCATCACCAATTGTTGGAAAGTCTAATGATGCAAAATACTTAGCAATATACGTTGCCGCCATTTTAATGCCCGCTTCTCCTGTTTCTCTACCCTCATATGCATCAGATGCTAAAATATCAAGGTGCTTTTTAATGTTCTCTCCTTTTATCATATTGGCATACTTTACGTTTACCAGATTTTCATCAGTGATTATTGAAATCGAACTATCAGGTGTGGTTACACTACTGATATATTGTGCATAGATTGTTGAATTTATGCTCAAACAGAAAAGTACCAGGATCAATGATGTTATTGTAGAATTTTTCATAATTTTTATTGCTGTCGCAAGATAAACAATTCTATTATCTGTTCAGTGGGAGTGAGCATTACAATTGCTTGCAGTGCACTAACAAAGTGCCAAGATATGGTTGTAGGATATTATGAGCTAACAATATCGTTTAACGGACGTCTTTCTTAGCATGAAATTTTACCGACCCGACGCGCGTGTCGGCCGCCTTCGAATTCATTATTAAGAAAAGTTCTCACAATTTCGGTTGCCTGCCATTCTGAAGTAAATCTAGCAGGTATAGTTACGATATTGGCATTATTATGTTGTCTAGCGAGCGCTGCAAGTTCAGCCGTCCAGCAAAGTGCGGCGCGTACATTGCTATATTTATTGGCTGTCATGGCGACACCGTTCCCTGAACCGCAAATCAAAATACCCAAATCAGCTTCTCCGTCATTTACCATCTTGGCAACAGGATGGGCAAAGTCAGGATAATCTACCGATGCGCTGGTATGGGTGCCTTTATCTACGATTTCTATCTCTCTCTCTTTCAAGAAAGCAATTACGCGCTCTTTATATGTAGGTCCTGCATGATCGCAGCCGATTGCTATAATCATTGTTAGTTAGTTATTCAGTCTACCAATATCGTATTGTCCTAGTAAGTCTTTGAATTCTTTTACAACTTCAGGTTTACCTAATCTTTGTGCAGTTTGTAAAATTTCGTTTACGGCACGAATAGCAAAACCATATTCCCTTGTGAAACCTGCTTGGAAATCTTCTTCATCCAAAGACTCATAGAAATTTAGTTTTTGATACGTTTCTTCAGCTAGAATTCTAAGATGCTTTTCTGCCTCTTCTTTTTCGTTTCCAGCAATCAGTACATTGATGAATGGAGTTACGCCTTCATCATATGGAAAGTTAAAATGAGGGAATGCTTCAAAGAATTTTTTTGATAATGCGGTTGCTCTTTCCCAGTCACCATTGGAAGCTAGTTGGTTAGATGTACGCATCATCGTTATTTTCATTGCTTGTAATTCGGCACCATAACTACCCGCAATATGGGTATCAAATTTGTCAAAATTACCCCACTTCCATTTATTCATGATGTTATCATATGCAATATTTACATCCACTCTTCCTGATCCATAAATAGAAAGGGTAGCATCACTCTTGTTTTTGATAGGAAGTAGTCGTAAACCTAATCCTTCCAATTGCATATAATCATTCAGACCAAGTAGCTTTTCATTTTTACATGTAACAGCAAAATAAATAGGTCTATCATTTATATTGTTCGCTAATATATCCATGACTGCCAATTCATCCTTTGTATAGTATGCTTTGTTTGCTGAGAACGAAATATCAATTCTAGGTGTAAACGTAGAGTCAGTTGCCGAAACTAATCCATTCTTAATTGCTTGTTGGCGATTAATAGGAATAAAGTAGTTACGTGATCTAGTCACACTTTGTCCTTGGATCTTCTTCGTGTCATCACCAATGAACTTAAACTCTTCGAAAATATTTATTGGCTGCGTTTCATTGCCAGCAAAGAATACCTGATTTCGTTTTTTTCCTCTATACGCTGATGCAGGTAATGAAAATTTAAGAGGAGCGGAATCATTTACTTTATTCCGTAATTTATTAATGTACCAATCCACTGCAATCAAACTCAAGTTAACCACACGTACATCTGTTCTTATATTTTCGACTTCTTGTGCATACCAGAGTGGATACGTATCATTATCACCATAGGTAAATATAATTCCATTCGGTTTTACAGACTCTAAAAAATTAGAAGCATAATCTCTCGATCCATAATGTCCATTTCTACTATGATCATCAAAGTTTTGAAAGCCCATAAGCAGAGGAGCCGTTATTGCTAAGGCCGTTGCTATTCCCGCTGACGGTAAGCTAGGCACCTTAGTTAATATTCCTTTAAAGAGGGAAACGACCGATAAGCCTATCCATATACAATAGGTAAAGAAGGAGCCTACTAATACATAATCCCGTTCTCGCGGTTCGTTTGGCGGTTGATTCGAATAGATTATAATTCCTATACCTGTTACTAGAAACATCAGAAGTAAGATCATCCAGTCTTTTCGTTTTTCTTTAAACTGGAAGAAGAATCCGATGAGACCCAAAATAAATGGAATAAAGTAGTATTTATTTGTTGCAGGATCTTTTTTCATAGTGTCCGTAATCTCAGACATATTATAAAGCTTCATTTCATCCAAAAACCCTACACCCGATCTCCAGTGTCCAGATGTTTTATCCCAAGGTTTGTATCCTTGCGAACCATTTTGTTTTCCTGCGAAATTCCAAAAGAAATAGCGCCAGTACATCCATCCAATTTGATAACTGAACATGTACTTAAGGTTATACCCCATGCCTGGCTTACCTTTTAATTTGTCACCACCATTTAGGTAGCTATACCACTGCTTATGCAGGGCGGGTCTACCAGAATCATTATGTCCAATTCTAGGGAATAATATCTTGTCAGATCTTTTGTATTTATATTTAAGACTCTCTTCTACAACTTCATATTTATCGCCAACGCGTCCATATCTATCTTCTCTATCTAGTTCCACTGGGTTCGCTTCAAAGTGTGGTCCATACACAAGCGGACGCTCTCCATACTGTTCTCTATTTATATAAGGGAGCAGACGCATAGCATCACTAGGGACGTTCATATTGATCGGTGTATCAGCATTTGCTCTGATGACGACTACTCCTATGGTTGAGAAACCGATGCAAACAAAAAGGTTTGCAAGAATAAAAAGGTTGAGTGTATACGCGTTTCTTTTTCGAGCGAATTTAAGCGTAGCAAAAAAGATCACACCTACGAGTAATAGCGTAAATATTATTCCAGAATGGAAAGGTAGACCTAAAGAATTTACTGCGAAAAGTTCGAAGCCTTTCCAAATCGAAGGAATACCAACGATAATTATTTTTTGAATAATTCCTATCACAGCTGCTCCTGCTATTAGTGAAAGTATAACACCTATGAATTTCGGAGATTTATATTTTTTAAAATAATACATAAGAGCAATCGCTGGAAACGTAAGTAAGCTTAAAAGGTGTACTCCTATAGAAAGTCCAGCTAAGTAAGCCACAAGTAAAAGCCATTTATCTATGTGTCTATTATCAGCTCCCACATACCACTTTGTGGCAGCCCAGAAAGTAACCGCAGTAAACATAGTAGACATCGCATACACTTCGCCCTCTACGGCAGAAAACCAGATGGAGCTACAGAAAGCGGTTGCAAGACCAGCAACAAGACCCGCACCACCTAGTGCAAGGTTAGCGCTGCTATTATTCACTGTTTCCTCAGAGTCATTAGAGTCAAACATCCGACGACCAAAAAGCATTGTAACACGTGCTACAAAAAAGGCAGTAAACGCCGTACAAACTCCAGACATTAAATTAACTGCGAACGCAATATTTGCAGGATCTGAAGAAATTAATTCTGCAACCCAAGTAAATAATCTCCCGACAAGTAAAAAGAATGGAGCACCTGGCGGGTGGACTACCTGCAGCTTATAAGCTCCAAGAATAAATTCTCCACAATCCCAAAGGCTACCTGTACGCTCGGCCGACATATAATATACAACCATTGCGATTGCAAAAACAGTCCAGCTACTTATTGATTTAATTCTATCGAAAGAGTTCATTTATAGTGTAATATGCATTTAAAAGAATCGACAAATGTACTAAATATATAGGTGTACTCTGCCTTAACGCTGCGATAATACCACCAATATACGAAAGTTATCGTACTTATTCTATGGGTAATTAGTTTGAGTCGATAGAAAACATTCCGTGTACTACCAATTTTAGCTTGGGCGTGTCCTTTCGTTTCGCTTTGCTACACTCCAGGCCGCTCCCTTCTAGGCTCACAATTCTGCTCGGTCCCGCAAGCGTGACTGTCCGCTTTGCGGACACCTGCCAGGCAGCTCACGCGAAGACAAATAACCAAGAATATCATAGAATTCTAATCTGTAAAACATATTTTGAGAGCTGCTCAGAGCACAAATAATAAATTAAGAAATAATGGAGATAAGATTAAACTGCGAAAATTGCGATAAGGCATTAGCTAACCATAGCGATGAAGCTATGATCTGTACATTGGATTGTACTTTTTGTAAAGAATGTGTAGATGCTGTTTTAAAAAACGTATGTCCAAACTGCGGAGGTGGATTTGAAAAGAGACCATCAAGACCCAAGGAGTATTTAGAAAAGTATCCTCCAAGAAAAGATAAAGTATTGAAAACCGTAATTAAAAATACGTTTTTAGAGAAAAATGTAAACGTTGATCCTAGAGAAAGATAAGACTTAGATTTATGACAATTGAGTTTGTTTCATTAAAAAAAGTAAAGAAAAAGCCTCAAGGTATCATGAGGCTTTTTTATAAAAATTAAATGTGTGATTGTCTAAAGGATAATCTCTCTTAAGTTTTTAATTAATAAAGCAACTTCCTGTGTGAACTTCTTGGCCATCTACTGTAAATGTTGCAAACCAAGGATCATCTCGATTTGGTGAAATGCCCGGAGCAAATTGATAAACTGGTTCTCTTTTCGTTAAATATCTAGCTCTGCCATTACTAGTAGCACTGCCGACGGCTTCTTTATTATCAGTACAAGGGCAAGGATTGTTAGAATAAATATTACCGCTTAATTCAATTTTTAGATTAGCACGTCTCTTTCTAAATTGGCCTCTAATGAATTCATAGGGCTTAACTCGAGCCCACATCATTTGGCGATTTCCTCCATCGTCTCTGGTTTTTGTTTTTAATTTATATGCAATTTGTCTTTGGTCATTATCAAAGTTTACTGTCACCCAATCTAAAACTAAATCACCTTGATGACAACCCTCTTCAGGGTATGCTCCGTATGTGTAAATAACAGTAAATGAACAGTCTCCAACATTCACTGTTATTGGAATTTGTCCATTACATTCTATTGTGAAAAACTCGCCTGACTGGATTGTCATATTATTGAATTCGAATGTGATATCATCATTCCTTATTTCAGGACAGATTACTTGTAATGCAGTTACTATTGGCCCCGAAATAACATACAACTGACCCAATACTGCTTGTACAGGTTTGATGAATAAACTTGATACATTTATTAATGGATTTTGGGCAAATGCAGTTACTGCTGTGCAGAGTCTTTCTCCACAAGGAACGGGAGGAAGAATGTCGTCAATGGTTATATTTTCGCAGAATGTGATTTCACCACATGTTACATCGGGCATATTTGCTTCTTTAAAAACCCAACTTACCGTGAGGCAAACAGAATAATCTCCCGGATTAGCAAAGGTGTGTGTAATGTTACCCGAACTCCTTTCTTGAGGATCTGAGCCATCTCCAAAATCCCAAACCAATTTTAAGTCATCAAGGTTTTGAGCATCCATATTTCCAGCCCAAAAGAAAGACGCAAGAAATACCCCATCGTCATCTCGTTGATTCGTTAACATAAACTCTGCCGTACATTCAGGTGCTGTTGGAGTTGATCCATGAGGTCCAGCAGTAAATTCTCCTGCGAAATCAGGATTAAAGAAGCTAAGCACTCCGTTTGTAAGGAAGTCTTTAGCTGCATTTGGGTTTTTGGTGACTACCTTGTGGTTTCTTCCATAAATAGTAATATCATCTCCTACTTGAATAGCGCCATCAGTCGTAACAAACGTTTGATCAATTTCATCATCAATATTAAAACTGACAATAGAATTAAGGGCATCAACGGGTAGCATTCCACTAGCAAGTAACTCCTCTTCTTGCGCAGTTACCTGAGCCCTTAATGATTTTTGACCTAACTCATTTTCAAGGCTTTCTAGTAAGTATTCTCCGTAATCAAACTCCTCATCTTCGAGTTCAGCTTCAGAATATTTGTGATTATCAATTGTTTCTACTACAGTACTAAATACTTCATCATAATGTGCCTGGGACTTGAATGCTAACCACTCCCCGTTGTTCTCAATCCCCAGCTGTTTTGCAGTAGGTGGTTTTTCTGACTTCCTAGTCGTGCTGTTGAGGTCGTCTGTAATTGTGTCTTTGCTACAGGCTACCAAGAACAGGCAGGCCGCGAAAATAAATAATGCAATCTTTTTCATTTTACGTTTTTTTAGTTAAATAATTTTATTGGTTAGTAAGCTTTGATGCTTTTCAAAGCATGGTTAGAGTCCTGTGCACCGAACTCGTAATAGTGTATCCCTATAATAGAATTTTAGTTAGCATTGCTGAGAGAAAATATTTTTTTATTTTCTATTTTACAACTATCATATAGCAGAATTTTATCTTCTAATAGCTATACATTTCAGGGTATTTATATTCAAAATAAATTTCTTTTCTTTGCCCTTGGTGAACATATATGGGTAATGCAAGGACATCTTAAAATCAGACCAATACGCAAAGAGGATAATAAACAGGTTGCACGGTTAATCCGCGAAGTTATGCATCAGTACGAATGCGTAGGTGAAGGCTATTCTATCGAAGATCCAGAAGTAGATAATATGTTTGAATACTACGAACATGATAATGCTATGTATTATGTCGTCGCTGATGAATCAGGTAAGGTGTATGGCGGCGGAGGAATAGACCAATTAAGCGGCGGAGACGGTTCTATTTGCGAACTCAAAAAAATGTATTTCTATCCTGAAATACGAGGCAGAGGTCTCGGAAAAAAGATGGTAAATACCTGTCTAGATAAGGCTAGAAGTCTTGGCTTTGATAGCTGTTATTTAGAAACAGTGGAGCGGATGGTAGAGGCAAATGGATTGTATAAAAAATTAGGCTTTAAACCTTTAGAAAAGAACATGGGTTGTACCGGTCACTCTAGTTGTGATGCATTTTACGTAAAAGAGCTCTAAGAATTATTACGAAATCATACTTATAAATTCTTCTTCACTCAAGACTTGCACTGTACCCAATGCTTCTGCCTTCTTAAGCTTTGATCCGGCTTTTTCTCCAGCGACTAAAATATTCAAATTTTTACTAACGCCACTTATGTTTTTTGCACCGTGTTTTTCGGCTAATGTCTGCGCTTCTTTTCGTCCCATTTGCTGCAGTGTACCCGTAAAGAGTATGGTCTTACCAGCAAAGACTGCATTTTCGTCCACTTGGGCTGGTTTGTCGTCTTCTTTTTGACTAAGATCCACACCATATTCCTCCATACGATCTAGCAAGGCAATATTTTTAGGTATAGAAAACCACTCAATAACATTGTCTGCAACAACTGGACCTATGTCTTTTATATCAGTAAAATCTTCTTTCTTCCAATTCACAAGATCTTTAGCATGTGTGATTTCTTGGGCAATAAGCTTTGATGCTTTTTTGCCAAAATGATGTATGGATAAACCGTAGAGCATTTTACGCAGTGGGTTCTTTTTTGCTTTTTCAATTGACGATTTGATCTTGTCTGCAGATCGTTGGCCAAACCCATCTAGCTGCGCAATAGCGTCATAATCCAAATTATAAATATCGCTGATGTCTTGCAACCAACCTTCTTTTTGGAAACGCTCAACATTTGATTTTCCAAAACCGTCAATATCCATCGCTTCTTTGGAAACATGAAAGATCATCCGTTGTAAATCTTGTGCTCCGCAACTGCAGTTAGGGCAACGCCAAGCAGCTTCGCCTTCTGTTTGTATGAGCTTTATTTTTTCTTCTTGATTAATCGGGCAGAATTCGGGAAATTTTAATTTCACCTCTTTACCAGTGCGTGCTTCTGGAATTGCCTTCACAATATATGGAATGACATCACCTGCTCTCTCGATTAATACCGTATCTCCTAAATGTAGGTCCTTCTGTAAAATAAATTCTTCATTGTGCAACGAGATAGAAGAAATCGTAACACCTGCTAAATGTACAGGGCTCACTTTTGCAACGGGTGTAATTGACCCCACCTTCCCTACTTGATATTCTACATTCTCTAAGGTTGTCGTTGCTTGTTTCGCCTTAAATTTATAAGCTGTTGCCCAGCGCGGATGGTGAGATGTCATGCCACAGCGTTCTTGCATGTGGAAATCATCTAGTTTTACAACCATACCATCAATCTCGTAGTTATATCCCTCTCTTTTTTCTTGCCACAGTTCAGCAAATTCTGCAACCTCCTGAATGGTGTTGCACAGTTTTCTTTCTTGATCCGCTACTTTGAACCCCAATTCTGCGAGCATATCAAGACTCTTAAAGTGAGAGCCGAATTTAGCGAGTAGATCATTTCCCTCTGTGTCAACAGCCAAGGCAATTTGAAATATAAACGTTTCTAAACCGCGTTCCGCAACCTCAGAAGGATTTTTCATGCGAAGTCCACCCGTAGCTGCATTTCGAGCATTTGCAAAGATCGTAAGCCCAGCCTTTTCTCTTGCAATATTTTTTTTATCAAACACGGATTTATGAATAACGGTCTCTCCCCGTAACTCAGCTTTCGCAATATTATACTTAGAAAAAAGGGCACGTAAGGGGATGCTATTAATAGCGCGAGCGTTAGATGTAATATCATCACCTTGCTGGCCATTTCCTCTTGTTGCAGCACGCACAAGTAAGTCGTTTTCGTACACAAGTGCTATACTACCTCCATCAAATTTGGGCTCTATAGTATACTTGAATTCTCCACCGCCAAGTAACTTTTGCAATTGCTTATCAAATTCTTTTAAGTCTTCTGCATTGTAGGCATTATCCAATGAAAGCATGGGTGTGAGATGCTTTACTGTTGTAAATCCTTCGTTTAAATCAGAACTCACTCTTTGCGTAGGAGAGTATGGTCTTAAATTTAGTGGGTCTTTTTCAAGGTGTTTTAAATGATGAAAGAGTTTGTCGTATTCTGCATCTGTAATTACGGGATTATTTTCCACGTAATATTTGAACTCATGAAAGTTAAGAATACGAATTAAATCCTCAACGTCTTTAAAATTTTCAGTGTTTAAAGTGTGCTTTGATAGATCTATGAGTTGTTTTTGCTCTTCCTTGGAGTATTTCATTTTAGTCTACTTTGACTATGCGCTTTGTTTCTATTAATTGGTTTGCTGTGTCAGTAACTCGTACTAGATAACTTCCTTGCGTAAGACCACTTAGGTCAATTGAAGTTTCTGAATTGGTAAGAACTGTTTGATAGTACACTGGAGTTCCTATCATACTTAAAATCTCTATAGTATAGTTTCCACGTGCTACGAGTGTAAGTTGATCTCTTACTGGGTTAGGAAATATTTTGACAGGTTCAATTTTCAGGTCTTCAACAGATGACATGATACTTTCGGGAAAAGAAATTAACGTTGTGTCTGCATTATCACCTGAGCTAGAATTATTACCGTTCACAGCCAAGCCTGCAGCATAAAAAGATATTGGCCCAGTACCTGATTCAGGTGCTGTCCACTCAAAATCAAAACTTGAATCACTCAGACGGGTGGTGTGTTCTAGATAGTCTCTACCCAAAAGGGTTATGCTTCTTGTTTGACTTGGTATGGCTCCCCAGTTACTAACCCCAGAGTTGTTTTGGTCTAGGCAGACAATCATAAATCCATATCCAGCTGCACCTTGGGCGGCAATATTTAAGTTTACTCTGTAGTTTTCGCCTGGTTCGTAACTGCTTACAGGGTTACCTGACAAGTCTAACAAGTCTACGCTGACTTCTGTGCCAAACGGTGAAGCAGAACCATGGCAACCTGCGGTAGCACATGTCCGCCCTCCTTCAGCTGGTGCAAGAGTAAGCGCTTCTCCAGTAAGAGCTCCTCTTCCAGTTCTGTTTGCCATTAGAGTAAACATACTGAGAAAGCAAAATGTCCAGAAAATATTAATAATGTACTTCATGATATCTTTTTAATGTTTGGAAAGAAGAGTTTGGATTGTAATTTTTATTTTCAATCCCTAAAGAAAACTATATTCAGCCACTTTACCGATAGTACCCCTGAAATATTCTTCTACTTTTTTCATGTCTTTGTCTTTATCCGCCGTCATGTACCAAGGTTCAGAGAATTTTATGTGCTTATTGCCAAAATCCCACTTTACTAAAATAACGGGAACATCTGCTGCTCTTGCGATTCTATAAAATCCTGATTTTAATGCTTTAACAGGCATGCGGGTTCCCTCTGGAGCAATGCATATTCTAAAACTTTCCCTAGTACTAAACATTGTTGCAACATCTTCAACAAAACTGGAATGCGTATTTCTTTTAACAGGAACACCGCCCAAGAAATGTACTATTTTGCCCTGTATTCCTGTAAATAATTCTTCTTTTCCAACAAACTTGATATCCGTAGAGAGATAAGATCTTACGAGAAGTCCCAGCGGGAAATCCCAATTTGAAGTATGCGGTACAGCAAGGATTATACATTTTGTTAATCTATCAGGGCTATAACCACTGACTTTCCATCCTAAAACCCGTAATATAAAGCTGCTAACTAATCGCATAAAGTCATAAAAGTGCTAATTTAATATTAATGGCGGTTAAACCTTCATTAATACCATAAGTCTAAAGGACAACACGTTAAATATTATATGATAGATAATGGTGACAAGGAAATATTACGACTGATCTCTGCAGGTTCTATGGAAGCGGGATTTAATACTCTTGTCCAAGACTATCAGGAAAAACTGTACTGGCAAATCAGAAGAATGGTAGTGATACATGCGGATGCTGATGATGTTTTACAAAACACCTTTATTAAAGTGTATAAGAACATATTGAAATTTGAAGGGCAAGCACAGTTATCAACGTGGTTGCATAGAATAGCGATAAACGAGTCGATCAGCTTTTTAAAGTCTAAAAAACGCAAACGAACAGAGGATATTGGTGGTATTCAATTTGAGAAAAAACTTGTAGAGGATAAGTATTTTGACCACGATGAAGCGTTATTGACTTTGCAAAAGGCGATTTATACACTGCCAGAAAAACAAAGAGCTGTTTTTACTATGCGCTATTATGATGAGGTACCTTATAAAGAAATGGCAGAAATTATGGGAGGTAGCGTAGGTTCTTTGAAGGCATCGTATCACCACGCAGTAAAGAAAGTTGAAGAATATTTAAAAACACATGTTTCCTATGTCTAGAGATAAAAGCAATATGCGGGTCCCAGAGGACTACTTTAATAAGAGGAAGAATGACTTTTTGCACTTTGCAAATGGAGATGAAGATATGTTGGATATGTCTAAAGATGCTCCTGTATTAGCATCGCTTGGAAAGAGAGATGGTTTTTTATTGCCGGAAGATTACTTTGTAAATTTAGATCTGCGAAAAGACAAACGAATTGTGAAGCAAATTAGACCACAGAACTGGATAATCTATGCAGCGGCGGCGTGTGTACTTTGCTTATTTGGATATTTTGGACTTACTCAGATTGATAGTACGACTGCACCCTCCGAATTTCTCGTGGAGTTAGAGAGTAAAGAAGACATCGAAAAAGCATATGAGTTTTTAATTCGTGAGTTAGATGGATTTACCAATGAAGAGCTTATGTATGAGGATGTATTTGCTGATTTTTTACTAGAAGAAGAAAATATAACAGATACTAATTTAGAAACTATAATTAATGAACTGTCTGATGAATTTCAGATAGAGGATTTTGAAGACATATTTTAAAAACTTAAACATGAAATTACATATTTTAATACTCACATTCATCTGTATATCTTTTGCCAGTTTTGGACAATCAAAAGATAAGGATAAAAAGAAAGAGAAGGAAGAGAGAATAGAAGCAATGCAGATAGGCTTTATCACAGATGCATTAGAACTTACTGTAGAAGAGTCAAAATCTTTTTGGCCTGTTTACAACGCACATGATATAAAGAGAACAAAGATCTTAGAGGGTCGTACAAAGCGTGATAAAAAAGTGGAGATTACGAGCGAAGCAGAAGCAAGTAATTTTATTGATGAGGAAATGAGGATTAGTAGAGCCTTATTGGATCTGAAAGCAGATTATATTGTTGACCTAAAGACAGTGATATCGGATGTCAAGATTGCTAAATTGTTACATGCCCAAAAGCGATTTAAAAAGGAGTTATTGAACAAAATGAAGCGGCGTCAGAAGGGTGAGAGAAAGAGAAAACAAGACAGGCAATAGGACGTATTTGTATAAACTTGTATGTGTGATTTAACAATTCCAATTCGGGATTTTACCCTAAACAAAATAAAGTGTTGCTGTGGTTTGTCATAAATGGCAATTTTAACACCAACACTTACAAATTAAGTGCAATGTGTTAGTCTATGTTAAAGAACAATTTAGACAAGAGGAGCATTGTTAATGTGTTTGTATTCTGCTTAAAATCATAAGATTATATACTGAAAAAGCATGTATATCTCTTTTTACATTACATGCTAATTTATTGTGTATAGGGTGCTTGTTTGGAGCTAATTTATTTATATTAGAGCCTGATTGTAATCCCTATAACAACAGTAATTTCTAATGGAGAATAGAACGAAACGTGATCTTAGTATTCTGAACATCGTTTCTGACTTCGAAGCCAAGTTTACAACTGGTGAAGTCGGATATTTGTCGGAGAAAAAATTTATTCGAGTTATCGAATATTATGAAGAGGAAAAACTGTTTGCCAAAGCACTAGAAGTGTGTAATTTAGCTTTAGGCCAATATAGTTTTAGAGCTGAATTTTACATTCTAAAAGCAAAGGTCCTACTTCAAATAAATAAGCCAAAGAAAGCATTAAAAATCATAAAGAATGCGGAGAAAATTTCTCCCTTTGAATTGGAAATTCAACTACTTAAAATAAAAGCATTGAGTATTCTCAATGAATATGTAAAGGTAGAGACTCTTATAAATGATTTGAAGTCGGGTGCTACCAAAACAGACCTTCCTGAAATTTTATGTGCTGAGGCAAGTTATTATGAAATTCGTAAAGAATATGATCTGATGTATTTGGCATTAGCCAAAGCACTGCTCATAAATGTAGACGATGATTTTCTTTATGAGCGTGTAATGCTATCTGTAGAACTTTCTAAGAATTATATCCAATGCATTGACTTGCATCTCAAAATAATTGATATCAGACCGTATTCCTATATGGCTTGGTACAATCTTGGCCATGCGTATTCCTTTGAAGGCGAATATGAAAAGGCAATTGATGCATTTGAATACAGCTTTATTATAAATAAAGATTTCGAGAACGGTTATCTAGACTGTGCAGACTTATGCATGCAGATAAAGAACTTCGGAAAAGCATTATCCATACTTTCTGAAGCTATTGAATATGTAGAGAGCGAATGCGAAACATTACTCTTAATGGCGTATTGTCAAATTCAGTTGGCAAACTTCTCAGATGCTAAGTACAACTTGTTTAAGGCGATCAAATTAGATCCTTATAATGACGAAGTTTACTTCAATCTTGGAGTTTGTTATTCTAAAGAGAATCATTGGCAGAATGCTATCGATGCTTTTCATAAAGCTATAACGCTTGAAGATAGTACCGAAGATTATTACTTGCACTTAGGTTTAAGTTACTACGAGTTAGGTAGCTTTGACAAAGCAGGACAGTATTTAAGAAAGGCAGCTTCAAAAGCACCAGAAAATAGTGCCTATTGGTGTGAGTATACTAAGTTCTTAATCAAGCAAGGAGAGATTGAATTGGCCTTGGATGTTTTAAATGAGGCTGAGGATTACACATTTGGTGCAGATCTTCTGTACTGCAGATCAATTATATTGTTGCGTCAAGAAAAAAAAGGAGAGGCGTTTGAATTGTTATCTGAAGCTCTTGTAGAAGGTTTCTATTTCCACACGATCTTATTTGACATAGATCCAGAGCTTATGTTAGACACAGAAATATGCGCTATCATAAAATACTATAAGATAGAGCAAGAATCACACTATTAGGAGGTAGCTTAAAAATATATTCGTAACTATATGTTACGGGCATTACTCAATTATAAAGACTAGAGAGCAGGAATTATTTTCTGCTCTTTTTTTATTACATGAAGAATGAGCCAAATTTTGCAGCGCCAACGATTCCAGCATTATTTCTGAAGTCAGCCGGAATAATCTTAGTTTCCGTTTTGAGTATATGTTGATATGCTTCTAGTTGCTGGCTTATACCACCTCCTAGAATAATTAGATTTGGAGAAAATATAAACTCAATGTGTTGCAAGACCTCATTCAAACGCTTTGCCCACTCCTCAAGATCAAGATCTAAGTCCTTTCTTACTTTGTTTGAAGCATAGCGCTCAAGTATCCCCTTGTTGTAATGCAATCGACCAAATTCAGTGTTAGGGATTAATGTGCCATCATAGAATAGAGCCGAACCTATTCCTGTTCCTATTGTTAGTAGAATCACTGTGCCCATGGCACCTTTTGCATTTCCATAATGAGATTCTGCTATCCCAGCAGCATCTGCATCATTTATACAATGGGTTTTAATTCCGAATTTTTTAGAAAAATGATCATTGAGATTCGTGCCCATCCACTTTTTAGAAATATTGCTATTGGAACGGCATATGCCATTCCTTATTATAGAAGGAAATCCTAATCCAACATGGTCACCTTTGTAATCTAGGCTTTCTACAATTTCTTGCGCCACCCGAGTGATACCCTTTGGAGAGGCTCCATCGGGTGTTGGGATTTTAATTTTCTTTGTTAAAAGCTTGCCATTATTTAGATCTACTATGGCTCCTTTTGTATTTGTTCCTCCAACATCAATTCCTAATATAGTATTCTCCACTACTTAATTACTTTAACCGAAATAATTTTTACGTCTTCTATAGGTCTATCTCTTCCGTCTTTTTTTACTTTTGCAACACTCTCTATGACTTCCATGCCATCTACCACTTTTCCAAATACAGTGTAACCATTGTCTAAAAATGGTGTGCCACCCTTGGCAAGATATTCTTTTATTACATCTGGACTATATGTTATCCCTGCACGTTCACCGATCGCTTTTAGTCGATCTTCTTGAACTGGTTTCCCATGAACGATATAAAACTGTGAACCAGAAGATCTTTTTTCAGGATTTACATTATCCCCTTGACGGGCAGCCGCTAAGGCTCCTGCAATATGTACAAGATCTGGATTAAATTCTGCTTCTATTGTGTATCCGGGTCCTCCAGTACCTAAGCTAGCTGATGTTGCATTTTTTGACTGAGGGTCACCTCCTTGTATCATAAACCCATCGATAACTCTATGAAATAATAGATCGTCATAAAAGTTTTGTTCAGCGAGTTTAATGAAATTATCTCTATGTTTAGGCGTTTGGTCGTATAATTGAATTAACATCGTTCCAAGTGATGTTTTCATTTCTACCAAACATATTTCTGGTGCATCAAAAATAATTTCTTTGCTCATTTTAGATTCTTTACCGCCTTTCTTGGCTTTTAAGATAACATTGTATTTCCCAGATAAGTAATACCGATGCTCTGGTGATGCGTCACTTGAAGTGCTACCGTCTCCGAAATCCCACATATAGCTATCTGCTTTCTCAGATTGATTGTCAAAGCTTACTGTCGCAGGTACTTTATTTTCTTTTTCTTTGATAACAAATTTTGCAATGGGTTTTGCACATGATGAGAAAAAGAGAATTGCTAATATAAATAGTGTTGTAATTCTCATTATAACATTCTGATTTTCATTTTCACATCTTCCACAGGCCTGTCACCAGGAGCGGTTGCAACTTTTGCGATTTTATCGATCACATCTAATCCTTCTACCACTTCACCAAACGCTGTATAATCCATATCTAAGAAGGGTGTACCGCCTATTGTCTTATACTTGTCTTTATGGGTTTGGTTATATGTAATTCCTTTCTGACGCTCAAAATTCTGCAATGCAGAGTCTGTTTGTATTTCTCCTTGGACGACATAAAACTGGGAACCTGAAGATCTTTTCTCTGGGTTAGAAGCTCCTCCTGTCCTAGCTGCTGCCAACACGCCCTTGAAATGCGGGGCTCCTATTTCAGCTTCTAAAGTATATCCTGGACCACCAGAACCTAATCTTTTATTTGGTTCTGCATCCTTAGAATCAGGGTCGCCACCTTGGATCATAAATCCTTCGATGATTCTGTGAAAAAGTAAACCATCATAAAAACCTTCGTTTACAAGTTTTATGAAGTTCTCTTTGTGGATGGGAGTAGAGTCATATAATTCTACTTTCATATTTCCAAGATCTGTTTCGATCATGGCATATGTCTTATTGTCTCCGCTATTGCATGAAACGAACACGGAAAGACAAACTAAACTTAGTAAGGCATATTTATTCATAACTAATTATTCTTCTTCAGTTGTTAATTTATGGTGTTGAAAATACTCAATTACTTTTTTCTTCAAAATTTGTTCTTGGGCATCCGAGCCTTTTACCTGAAACGCCTCAATCACAGTGTAATGAGGCCAACCATCTTCATCTCGCCCTTTATATTTATAAAATCCATCTCCTTCGAGAAGGGCACAAACAGCAATATGCATTAAATCCTGTTTTTCTTCCTTAGAGAACGTTTCTTGGATTCTGCCTAATTCCTGAATACCAATTAGGAATAGAATCGCTTTTAGATCAGGTAAGGCTGGTTGATTAAACTTGTCCTTAATCAGATGTCTTATTTGTAGCCAATCAAAATCTAATTCCCATTCTTCCATCCCTACTGGGTTTATAGCTGCAAATATACTCTAGTATCAAGAAATAGGAAAGAACATCACCATAATCTAGTGCTCTTTGCGCACATAGGCAGTGATTTTAGATGCCCTTCGGGCCGGAATCGTTGACGCGAATAGGCCAATCGTCAGAACTGTAGCGGAAACAAGCATAAAATCAGTGATTTTTAGCTTCACTGGATATGCATCCATCATAAAAAAATCAGATACAGAGATAACACCCATATTAATCTGGATTTGGTATATGATGAGTGCAAGTATGATCCCTAAAATAATCCCCAATACACAAATTATCAATCCTTCGCACAAGACGATATTCCGAATATCGCTCGATTGAAAGCCTAATGCTTTTAGTATCGAAAAGTCTTTTCTTTTATCTAGAACGATCATCCAAAGCGAACCAATCAAATTAAAAATAATTAAAACCATCGTCAGGGAGACAATCAAAAAGGCAATCCATTTTTCGATTTTTATAATTTTCAGATAAGTTTCTTCCTGTTCATATTTATTTTTGATCTTGAAATTACTACCTAAAACGTTTCGGATAGACGTTTTTACACGGTCTTCATTGGCATTCGTTTCTAATTTTAATTCAAGAAAAGAATTTGTATTTTTAGATTGTAACAAGTTATTAACGAGCTCATATGAAGCAAGTACATACTGATAACCGTCACTGTTTTTGAGCATATAAACAGCACCAGGATAAATGTTTTTAATTTTCCATTCACGCGAACCGGGAAGGATGCTCTTGCTTAGGGGCATGTAGACTTTTACCTCATTTATTTTATCATGGGTGTTTAGGGTCAATCTGCTTGCAAGGTCAAAACTGAAAATACCATAGAAAATAGCACCTTTTCTTAAAATATATTTCCCTGTATTTGGAGTAAGTGTGGTATCTATACGAGTAACATCTAGAAAGGCCTCATCGACTCCTTTGATAACTCCAATCTCTTGGACCTTATTATATTCAAATAGTGCAATTTCTTCTACGGTCTTTGATACGTGTAGGACACCATCGATTGATTTTATTTCTGCTAGATCTTCATCAGATAGTTGAAAGTGTTTTCCAGTTATTGGCTCCACTTTAAGGTCTGGATTAAATGCATCGAAAATACCTGAAAGCAACGATTCGAAGCCATTAAAGACAGAAAGTATAAGGATTAGAGCTGCAGTGCCTAGGGTAATACCAAACACAGAAATACCAGTTATGATATTAATTGCATTGGTTGTTTTTTTACCAAAAAGATAGCGTTTGGCAATCTGCAGTGACAGTAGCATAGGGGGCTAAGATACAGTATTAGTTTATGAGGGCGCTGTAAAGAATGCTATGAATTTTAGGTCTGTAGTTTTTCTTTCCAAATTTGTTGTTATGCATAGAAGGGTAGGTCCTATTGGCAAGTATTACAAAGGTCATGTTGTTTTCGGGATCCATCCATATGGCAGTTCCAGTAAATCCTAAATGTCCATATGTGCTATCGGTTGCTTCCTCCGACATATTCATTTTCTTTTTTGGATTTAATTCCTTCATATCAAAGCCTAGACCGCGTCGGGTGGAATCTTTATATCTACTTGTATATTGTTTGACTACCTGAGGGGAGAGATACTGGGTGCCACCATAATAGCCCCCGTTTAAAAGCATCTGTCCTAGTACTGCCATTTCATAGGAAGTTGAAAACAAGCCGGCATGCCCAGACACGCCACCAAGCATCGCTGCTCCCATATCATGCACATGGCCATGTACCTTTTGATTTCTGAAATAATTATCTTCCTCGGTTGGGATGATATCATCTAGTCCATACACATCCTTGGGTCTAAATAACGTTCGTTGCAAACCCAACGGCTTATAAAAAGTTTGCTGGACATAATCTTCTAACCATTCGTCTGTCAATTTATTGATGATCAAATGAGAAATATAAAATGCTAGATCACTATACTTGTATTTTTTTGTAGGTTTTAATTCAGTGGACATTATTCTAGCATAGATACTATCTCTATAATCATTCCGCAGGAATAAATTATCCATTACTTTAAGTTGATGTTGATCATCTGGAATTTTTGAATAATACTTTGACAATACTTTTGGGCGTTTCCCTGTGGACATCGTAGAGATATAAAAAGGAACCCATGCGGCTAGTTTCGCATGATGGGCAAGAACATCTTCCATGATGAGTTCTCTTTTATTAATGGTATCATGCATATTTAGGTAATCCATGATCCGCTTTGATGGATGAAATTTCCCTTCGTCCTGCAACTTCATGAGTGAAATTGTACTTGCCATAACCTTAGTGATTGAAGCAATATCATAGATATCTGTTAGCGTAACCTTACGTTTTTTCTTTGTTGTATGATGGCCATAAGCTTTATTGAATACGATTTTCCCATCTTTCGCAATAAGAATTTGACAGCCTGGAGTTGCCTTTGTTTTTAACATAACGTCCGCTATAGAATCTATAGCAAGTAGACTGTCAGATGACATGCCCACATATTCTGGAATTGTGTAAGCAAGTCGAAGAAGATTTGGTGTTTGAATTCCAAGGTTTGCAGGAAACGAAGCATGTGCAGTTACAGGTAATTTGCCCATCATTGCATGCGCTCCGAAGATTGCCTCTGCAGCAATTTGTTGGAATAGATCTCCATCTTCATAGGCCACCACTATGGAAGGAATAGTACTAAAATATTTTAGGGCATAAGGACTTCCAAATAGAACGAGTGTAATTTTATTCTGTGTGTTTAGTTGATATATAACATCTAATTGTTCTTGACTTAAGCCAAAGTCTTTAGATGCGTATTTGCTCATGTCATGCAGGGAAACAAAAACATGATCGTATTTTGAAAGATCATTAATAACTGCATTTATTTTCCCCTTGCTAGCGTCTTTTTCCAAAAAGAGTTCTTTCACAGTTGTATATCTGTTGAGGTATTCCTGAAACACAGTTTTCCCATTGCTGCCAATGCTTAAAGCTGCATATTTTTTCCCCATATCTCTAATGGGTAACACTACTTCATCATTTCTTACGAGAGTTACTGCCTTTTCTATGAGCTTAGATTTTATAACAACTGCTTCTGGGTTGTTTACTTTTTTGTCAACACTAGAAACATCAATTGGAGCAGGTTTTACATTTAATCCTAAGTCATACTTTCTTGCTAAAATCTTCTTGACCTTTGCTTCTATATCAATCCAGCTCAAATTACCATCCGCAAGGGCCTCTTTTACGGTATTAAATGCGATGTTTATATCTATTGGCAAGACAAGTACATCATTTCCTGCGTTTAGTGCTTCTACTTCCATTACACCAGGTTTGAAATTTTTTGCAACACCTTGCATTTCTAATGCATCTGTAAATATGAGACCACCATAGCCAATATACTGCTGTAGAACTCCTTTTATAGTTTTATCAGATAGGGTAGACGGTCTTTTTGCTCTAGAATCAAATGCCGGTACATGTAAGTGTGCTATCATCATAGAGCCAATTCCATTATCAGACAAGGCCTTGAAGGGATACAGTTCCAATTCATCAAGTCGTTCTCGTGCATGATTTATGGTTGGTAAGTCGTAATGCGAATCTGTGTCTGTATCGCCATGACCAGGAAAGTGTTTAGCACAGGCAAGTACATTTGCTTTTTGCAAGCCCTTCGTATATGCAATACTTTTAGCCGCAACGTTGTATTTGTCTTCACCAAATGATCTATTGTTTATCACAGGATTGTCTGGATTGTTGTTTACATCGGCGACAGGTGCAAAATTTATATGCGAACCTACAGCGCGTAAATGTTTTCCAATTTCCTCGCCCATATTTTCAATGAGCTGATCATCCTGGATCGCTCCAAGAGTAAGTTGGCGCGGGAAGCTATAACTCTTCTTTAATCGCATGCCCAATCCCCATTCTGCATCCATGGCAATCATCAATGGTATCTTACTTAATTTCTGATATTCATTTGTCAACTTCGCTTGTTTCCCTGGTGTACCTTGAAAAAAGCACAGGCTACCTACATGATATTTTTTTATTTGATTTTTTACAGCACGAACGTGTTCTTGCGTTTTATCAGAGTGTGCACGGATCATAAACAATTGCCCAATGCGTTCGTCCTCGCTCATCTTTGCATATGTGTCATTTATCCACCTGTCTTTAGGCGTATCCACATTTGAAAATGAACTGGACAATAAAACGATAGCGGTTAAAAACAGAATTCTCATGTATTATTTCTTTAGTAAAGCATTCGGATCTAACTCCAACGCTTTTTGAGTTGCTAAATTAGCTTGTTCAGAATTTCCAGCATTACGATAGGCCGTGCTTAAAGCAAGGTAAGAAGTAGCGTTGTCAGGCATAAGCTGCGTCAATTTTGTAAAATATTCTACAGCTTTTAAATGTTCTCCTGCGACGCCATGTACTACTCCTAATAAACGAACAGTTTCTTGATCCTGTGCGTTCATTCTATATGATTTATATAAATATTCTTTTGCTTTATTAATGTCATTACGTTGCTGACCCTGATATTTTCCGGCATCTCTATAAGCAACTGCTTGATTCATCTTAGCTTCTGCGTAATTGGGATCTAGTTGTAACGCGAGATTATAGGAATGGATAGACTCTTCGAATTTCCCTAAGTAAAACTGACAATTCCCTTTTAAGAGATATGCATTTTTATAATTGGGGTGAATGGTAGTCGCTCTATTTAAATAGCCTATAGCCTCATTCAATTTTGCCGTTCTTTCTGGACTTTTTTCAGTGTTTGCATATTTTGTCTGTATGGCTCCACCTGCTGCATTGAGAATTTTTGCACTATTCGGAGAGGTTTTTACATCTGTAGTAAATAGTGTGTAATCATCTTTCCATACCTGATTGCGTGTAATAGTTTTTGCACTATAGAGCAGAAGTAAAATGCCAGGAAGAACATAATATAGATTCGTGTTACATCTTTGAAGAATTTTATAAAATCCAAAAGCTAGAATAAGTACAAATCCCAGAGAGGGCATAAACATAAATCGTTCACTCATATTTGTCCCAATAGGAAAAACAATATTTGATGCTATAGAGATTGTCAAAATATAGAATAAGATACCATAAGATATAATATTCCTTTTGCGCAGACCAAGAATGGCAAAGATGAGAAGCCCTATGTGTAGAAGCAAACTCAAAATTACTTTCCAATTACTAAGAGAAAGAATACCTATAGATCGTGGATAATAGTCATGTGTTAAGCTTATGGGAGCGACGAGTAATTGCAAGTACTTACCAAGTACAAAGACGATACTCGCTGTTTTTTCTGAAGCGCTAAAAGGCGCATAAATCCCGTTTTCTATTTTAAGAAAAGGATTGTTCATCAATTCACCACTTACGCTTCCCATATCAAAGCCAAGTATTGAAGTTCTAATTATCAGAAATAGAATGCCAGATGCGAATAGGGGTACACTGTATTTGATACTCGCAACGACACCCATTTTTCTAAAAAAATACATAGTCAATGGAGCAATTGCAAGAAATGTAATAGCATTCTCTTTAGACATCAAACCTAAGAAGAAACATAACGAGGATAAAATGGCAAATTGTATTTTTTTGTGATCAACTGCTTTGACCAAGAAATAGAGCCCTGTCACCGAACCGAGCATGCTGAGAATTTCATCACGCCCTTTGATATTTGCAACGACTTCTGTATGTAAAGGGTGCGCAATAAAAAGAGCAGTAGTCAGAGTGGCAAAAAATAGCCTCTCCTTATTTGTAAATCTATATTTAAAAAGAAGTTCAATCAAAAGAAAGATACAGATTGCCAAAAGCGCGTAGCATAAAATATTGATAAGATGTCCGATCATCGGATTCTCACCAAATAATTGCCAACCAGTTGCGAACATGATTAAGGAAAGAGGCCTATATCTACCACCTGTAACCAAGCCATCTTTAGCTTCATTAAAAAATCCATGAAAGGTATCTGTCTTTAAAATATCTGGAATTCCAGATAATCCCTTTTTTACAAAGCTGTTTTGGTATATAACTATGGCATCATCTTGGGTATATTTATGGGTAAGTGTGTTCCCATAGAGTAATAAAGCCATGACAACACAAGCAATTATAAGACCTGTACGGCTTAAAAATGTAATTTTTTGAGTGTTATGTTTTTTACCCTTTGACAAAATAAGCTAATAGCTAGTAGTTTAAATATTAAAATTAATCATAATATATAACTATCAGTAATATTAGAGGCCTCTATTGTTCTTTGCGGCTTAGAAGCTCTTATAAATCAATAAAAAGAACATTTTAGCTTACATTTGCTACGCGTATTTATTGGAATATGGAGGAAAATGCATTCGAATCAAGTAAAAAGAGGAAATGGCTCAAATGGGTGATATATGGTCTATGGATAGCTGTTATCTTAGGATTTGTATCTATTTTCCTAACATTCTACAATCTAGCGAATGGTGATCTGCCAAGCTTTCAGGATTTAGAAAATCCTGAATATGATCTTGCCTCTATAGTGTATGATATCAAAGGCGTGCCTTTTGGTAAATATTATGTGGAGAATCGTGAAGAAATAAGCTTTGAAGAATTGGCTCCTCAAATCCCAAATGCCTTACTTGCCACCGAAGATATTCGATTCTTTGAGCATTCAGGAATTGATATTCGTGCTTTATTTAGGGTAGGGTTTAAAACTGTTCTTCTGCAAGATGAAGATTCTGGAGGAGGTAGTACAATTACACAGCAACTTTCAAAATTACTTTATAAAAGACCGAATCTCTCAGGAAAAGGATCCATAGGAAGATTTGTCGAGTTAGTCAAAGTCAAACTTAAAGAATGGATTACAGCAGTTAAATTAGAGCGAAGTTATACAAAGCAGGAAATCATTTCCATGTATCTCAATAAATTTGAGTTTATCAATGGAGCACATGGAATCCAGGCAGCGGCACAAACATACTTTAATAAAAACCAAGACGAATTAGAAGATGCTGAAGTTGCTGTTCTTATTGGCATGCTTAAAAATCCGAGTTTATATAACCCAAAACGGTTTCCAGAAAAATCACAAAAGCGTAGAGATATAGTTCTGAGTCAGATGCTTAAGTATGATAAGATACCGCAAGAAGCATATGATACTTTAGTCGCAAAGACGCTGGACATGTCTAATTTTAAACGGTCCACACACAGTGAAGGTCCAGCACCTTATTTCAGGTCAGAACTCACGAAATGGTTGAGAAATTTACTTCAAAAAGACGAACTCAGAAAACCAGATGGCACTGCTTATAATATTTATACGGATGGATTACAAATTACAACGACCATTGACTTAACATACCAAAAACATGCTGAACAAGCAGTCAAAGAACATATGAAGTGGAATCAGGAACGCTATTGGCGTGTCTGGGGTAAAGGAATGAATCCATGGACGTATGATGCAGATAGTCTTCAATTGATAATACGGTCGCGGGTTTTAGAACGTAAAATGAAGGAGACAGAGCGGTACCTTTCACTCCATAAAAAACACCTTGAAGATATTAAGCTTAAGCTGCAAAAAGAGATAGGAGATGTATCACTCAGTGAAAATGTTATTAAAACGCTTATTGATATAAAAAAGAAAAGAATTTCGCTGAATTATGCTGCAAAAAATAATCGGATAAAATCAGACGATAAGGGAATTTACAAAGACATCATCGCGTCTAAACTTTTTGAACAACTTATTGGTAATTTTGAAAATCTTGAAAAAGAATACAAAGAAGTATTTAAAAAGAAAATTCCGATGCGCGTTTTTGATTATTCAGAAGATGGGGAGAAAGAGGTAGAAATGAGTCCACGCGATTCTGTGCGCTACCATAATCAGATCTTGCAAGCGGGTATGATGTCAGTTAATCCGCAAACCGGCCATATAAAGGCATGGGTAGGTGGTGTTGATCATAAATATTTTAAATATGACCACGTGAATTCTAATAGGCAAGTTGGTTCCACAATTAAGCCTTTTGTGTATACTACAGCAATGGCATTTCAAGGGATTTCTCCTTGCCAAGAGTATGAAGATGTCCAATACAGTATTGCACCAGGCGATGCAAACTTCCAAGTAAACGAACAATGGTCTCCAGCAAATGCAAATGAAGAGTTTACGGGGAATAGCTATAATTTATTTCAAGGCTTACTCTATTCTAAGAATTCTATAACAGTGCGTCTGGTAAAAGAGATGGGAAATGTAGAACTCATAAGAGATCTTTTAGCAGCTGTAGGTATTGATATAGATAGGCCACTTTCTAATGGAACACCCATGGTGCCTAGCGTGCCCGCAATATGTTTAGGTGCAATGGACCTTCCTGTATTTGATATGGTAGGTGCGTACACCACCTTTGCTAACAATGGAGAGTATACACAACCCATATTTGTGTCCAAAATAGAGGACAAAAACGGCAAGGTATTGTATACAGGAATACCGAAGAGGAATAGAGCTATAAATCCTTTATACAATCATGTTATGCTTGACATGTTACGTAATAATGTAGGAGGGAGCTATGGCATGGGTCTCAAAACAGAGATTGGAGGAAAGACGGGGACTACAAATGATTATGCGGATGGCTGGTTTATGGGAGTAAGTCCAGAATTAGTTTCTGGTGTATGGGTAGGTGGGGAAGATAAGTGGATTCGATTTACTACTTTGAATGACGGACAGGGATTCGTAATGGCAAGACCAATTTTTGAAAAATATATGCGTGCTATAGAAAATGACGAAGAGTGTGATCATAATTCTGACAAAGAATTTGGAGTTCCTCCGCCAGAGTTTTTTGCGCTTATTGATTGTGATAAATACAAACAAATAGAGCCGGAAGAAGAAAGAGCACAAACTCTGGAAGAGAAGATAAGAAGAGATGAATTTACTGAAGAGGAAGAATTTGAAGAGTTTGAAGAAGAGGAACAAGAAGAAGAGCAACAAGAAGAAGAGCAACAAGAAGAAGAGCAACAAGAAGAAGAGCAACAAGAAGAAGAGGAACAAGAAGAAGAGTAACAAGAAGAAAACAAATAACAATAACTAAATTATTATAGATATGAACGCGGCTACTGCTAGTGCAATCAATGCTTATACTTTAATTATAATGGGAATCTGGGGTTACGTTGCCACTAGTGCGCCCACATCATTTATTCCAGTCTTCATAGGAGTGCTATTACTCACGATGAATAGTGGAGTACGTTTAGATAATAAGGTACAGGCTCATATTGCTGTGCTATTAACATTACTTGTCGGGTTTGCTTTGATGAAGCCATTGAGAGGTAACATTGCGGAAGGAGATACCATGGGTATTGTGCGCGTTGGCGCTATGATAGTTACATCTGTTTTTGCAATGATCTTTTTTATTAAAAGCTTCATGAGTGCTCGAAAGTCTAAAAAAACGAGTTAAAATTTAATCCACTTTGATAAAAGGAACATGCGCATGCGTGTTGTCATGGTATTCTATTTGTAATAAATAGTATCCATTTTCTACTATGACTATGTCATGTATAGGGTGATTAAATTCTCCAACGGATCTACCTTGTGTGTTAAACACGGAAATCTTGCGAATGTCTTTCGTTGTGCGTAGAAATAATTTCCCATTAGTTGGATTTGGATAAACTTGCGTATGGCTGCTTGAATTTTCTGTCTCCTTTACAGGCGTAAGTCCTTCAACAATTTCTAAATTATCTAAGAGAATAACATCGTATTCTAAAAAAGTGGAATCACTCAAGGGTACTCCAGACCTATTAAAAAATTGTAAACTAATGTTTCCATTAAAGTTTGGTTCGAGATCATAGGAAAAGGAATACGTTTCTCCTTCATTTAGGTCATAGATAAAATCTTCAAAAAACTGATTTTCACCGTTGATCACAACTTTCATAGCACTTGAGGTGATTAGGTCTTGGTATTCAAAATTATCATTTCTAAATTGAATGAAATCAAATTTCAACATAGAGTTGACATAATCTTCCAGGTCTAAACACATAGATAACTGGGTTGTTTTTCCTGAACTAGATAAACCGCCTAGGAAGTACTCCTCTGGAATATTGCAAAAGGCTACATCTGGATTTTCTATACGTGCAGAGGTGGCAAAATAGGATTCGTCTTGGTAGTTAAACGGTTCTGTAATTTGTGTTCTTGTATTATACTTTAATTGATTTGAAGGGCTAATACTTGTTGTGAATGGATTAAAATATTCTGAACGCACACTCGTTTGTGACTCTCTGTATATCAAAATAGTAGAGTTATTAGTAGAATCAATATCATCCTCCATTTCTACAACAACTTCAAGATCAGCGCCTGAGAGTAAATCATAGTCTAGTTCCACGTCAAAACTGGTGAGCTCTCCTTGCCCTATGTCGAGAAAGGTTTCTTTATCTTCCTCATAAATCAATGCTCCCGAATCGTACACAGAAACAGTAAACTTTGTATCAGCCGGGATTATGTCACAGCTCAAATTATTTAGACGAACACTATATACTAAGCCTATGTCATCTTCACAAGGTTTTGGTCGGTACAAGGAAGTGGTGCGTACATCTCTTTCTTCAATTGTTGAATTTTGTAAAATAACTAAAACGGAAGCGAGGCATTCTACCTGGTTTGTTGGAAGATCTATTGTTGCGAATAAAGTGCGTCGTCCATTAAAATCTATTGGAATGAGATCGCTGATAGAAATGTAAATCGTATCTCCTGCTGGAACATCTTCATCGATTGTTATATAATAACTACTAGCTCCAATGGCTAATTTTAATTCCGCAAACATATTTGAAGTATAGTCTGTAGTACCTGAGTTGATGATCAATATCGTATCCTGGTAAAGTGCACCATTTTCACAGAAGTAATTAACAGTTGACTGAAACGGATTGTCAAAATCAGCACGTAATTCAATTCCAGAAACTACGCTTACGCCTTCTCTTACACCCACCGCATGCCAAGCATCTCTTACAACATCAATCTCAGCAGCACCGATACCGAAAAGGTCTTCAGCAGCTTGGATACTTGCTAAATAATATTCATAGTACCTAGAGTTCTCTGTTAGATACCCTGTCAAGCTTGTGAAAACGATTTGTAAAGAAGAATCTATACCTAGGGGACTAATGTCGTAGGATTCGCCAGCTTCATTAACTCCGCTTCCCCCATTCGCAAGTAGATAAAACCAAAAATTCCCAACTCCTGCATTATAATGTATTGTCCCACAGTCCGACCAGTATTCACCTTGGTAATATTTAGGATCTTCAAACGCATGTGGATCTGACATACTGCGAAATGGTTTTGCAAAGGGACTATCTACAAAACGTTCTCCTAGGTTCCAGGTAAAATTATCTTGGTCCTCAAAAAATTCTAAACTCTTTCCTAAGACATCACAAATGCTCTCGTTGATTGCGCCTGATTCTGAAGCAGGAACTAAATTCGCAGTCTCTTGAATAATGCCGTGTGTAAATTCGTGCCCAACCACATCTAATGAGGTGAATGAATTATGAAAACAATCTCCGTTACCGAATAGAGCGTTTTCTCCTGTCCATTGAGCGTTAGCAAAGTTTGATCCGGAAAGTATTTGCACAACAGGGTTCATAGATTTCCCTGCATTATCTAGACCTTGCCAGTTTAATTTATCCGATAACAGGTCCCAAAATTTCTGTGTGCCCCAGTGCACATCAATGGCTGTGGTGCCATGTTCCATATCCGTTAGATCCCAAAAATTATCTTCATCTTCTAATTCCTCCGATGCGCCATTAATATCGGTGAGAGTTGTTATTCCTTCACCTCGTGTTGGATCATGCAAGACGTATTGATTTGATCCAATAGAATCTGTTACGAATGTTTTCTCTCCATAATAAGTGGTGATACCAGTCCCTTCTACAGCTACATCATATATTAATGAGAAGCTGTTTAAATATTCTCCTGTTTGCGCATCTATTAAATATTCTCTTTTTTGAAAAGGCAGTTTGTTTTCTATTTGGAACACATATGCCAACCGATAGTCTGTAGATTGTTTTGGGTAGTAAGCATCCACGATATGTAATGTTGGCTGTGGAGTGTTATTGATAACATCCGTTTCCATATGTTGCATAGCTATTTTCACCGCCTGCTGTGAAGTAATTTTGGCTTGCGTGTTTAATTCTATCGCAGGTAGATAGTTGCCGTTGACATGGCTGACTTTTTCATTCTTTTCGTGCAAAATAAAAGTACCTGCATACACAGGTATTTCTTTATAGTACTGTTTGTATCTGTAATGTTTGGTAGGAGAAATTCCTTGTATTTCTTTGTCAAGTTCAAATGTACAATCTGCACTTAAACCCATCTCAGTTCCTTCTTCTAAGAAATAGTCATTAATATCTAAAGTGTGTTGCGCATAGGTTTTAAAACTATAGCTAGCACGCTTTTGCAAAGATGAAGATTGAGAAAAACTTACATTAGTCCACAAATGGCATAATACAACAACGCAAACTATTTTGTACATAGGTTTAACGTATGATATGTGCGAATGGAATAGATTCTCTAGAAGTATCTTCATAATTAAAATTCAATATATAGTACCCTGACGATAGTAAATTTAAATTAATTTCTTCTTCTAAAGATGTAATCTTGTCTTTCTTTATTAGAACACCCTCACTATTCACTATTGAGTACTGCACTGCATTCTTCTTAAGTCGTACATTTAGTATATCGGATGTAGGATTAGGAAAAATTACAGCATTTTGTGGTCGCAGGTCTTGATCATCCGTCGCAGTTGTACCAGTAATCGCAAGATTGTCAATAAGGATTACATCACCTTGAAAAAATCCTGAATTTCGAAGACTTTTTGTATAGAATTGAAGGGAAATTTCGCCATAAAAACCCTGCGGAAGGTCGTAACTGTATTGGTTGAGCTCTCCTTCTTCTAGACCATAATAATATTCCACAAACGAGTAGTTCGCTGATCTGATACTGAGTCTGCAGAGACATGTTATTAGATCTGGATAACCATGATCATCATCTGTAAATTGGACTAGGTCAAACTTCAAAGTAGGATTAGTTTTATTATTCAAATCAGTACACATGTCCAATTGTGCATTTAGACCATTGTAACCTAACGGGTTATCAAATAAAATAAATGGGTCTGAGCAAAAATTATCTTCGGAAAAAGCATCTCCAGATACTGCTAAGAATTTTTCTCCTTGATAGGTCCTGATTTGACCAATAGGATTGAGAGTTTCGTAATTGATATTGTACGAAAGATCCTCTTCGGTTGTAAATGTGTTCAAAAATTGTTCATTTACTATCTCAATAGGTATCGAAAATTCAGAGGCACTTACATTATTGAAAACATCAATATCTCCATCTACTTCAAGAGTAATAGTAACAAATAATGGTGCTGTATTCATTTGCATGTCCATGGAATAGGACCCACCGTGAAACCCGCCTTCCTCAAGTATATTTTCTATTAGTAAATTCTCTTCATGCAAGAGAACATCCGCTTCGTCAGTCACTAAAATTCTGTACGGTATATTCGCAGCTACCGGGCTACAGCTTTCATTTATTATATAATAATCAAACTGCAATGCCTGTTCTATACAAGATTGTGTTCCAGGGAATTGAACAAATCTTAGGTCTATACCTAATTGTGCCGAGTTCACAACGTATGTATATGCTTCATCGTTCAGTGAGTTTTCATCATCGTTTGTATTAAGAAATGCTGCTATGCTAAGTGCATTATCTGAATCGAAAAATATAAAATCTGGAACAGAAAGGGTAAAAGATTCGCCGGCTTTTATTTCATCTATGAAAGGTTATTCTTTTGTGCCAAAATCTGGTGAAAAGTAGGAAATATGATCACCAGGTTTTGGAATATAGTCCATTGTTGCTAAGTTGTTCACTGTAATTTCAAATGGGAAACCCAGATTGGATGCAGGTATATTGATCTGACCCTTGTTCTCCCAATATTAGTATTTCTAAATCTAGTGCATCCGGTTGGCCGACAATATATGAATCATTTAACCCCACTGCCTTCCATGCTTGCTGCACTGCCATAAGTTCATCGGAGTCATCACCAAATAATTTTTTGTGACTTCCTGACTGAACGTGTAATAGGCAGGATAATTAGAGCTCTCAATTAAATAAGAACTTAAGCAAGTAAACGCGATATTTAGTAAAAGGAAATGCCCTCTAAAAACTGGAAGTCAACAATAGATCTAAACTGGTATGTTTAATCCCAAATTTTTTCGATAGATATAAATTGGTGCAACATCCTTTATAGACATAAACACCGTTTCTTATCCCAGTGTTATCGAATAACAAACTTTCTACAGATGCAGCATCTCCTGTTTGCACAAGAAGTGAGGTTAATATATTACTGATAGCAACAGAAGCCGTTCTTGGCACCTTCGATGCAATATTCGGGACACAATAATGAATAACATCATGCTTAACATAGGTGGAGTTATCATGTGTTGTCATGCGAGAAGTTTCTATGCAACCTCCTTGGTCTATGCTGACATCAATAATTACAGAACCTTGTTTCATCTTGGCAACCATATCTTCTGTTACGAGAACAGGAGAGCTTCCCGTTTTAGAATGTATTGCACCTATTACCACATCCGCACTCATAAGTTGGTATCCTAGATAAACAGGGTTAAAGGAAGAAGTATGCAGCTGTCTTCCTATATTTGATTGAAAGCGCATGAGCTTAGAAATATCACTGTCAAACACACGCACAGAAGCACCGAGACCTAATGCAGTTCTTGTAGCAAATTCTCCTACAACACCCGCACCTAATATTATGACTTTAGCAGGAGGAACACCTGAAACACCACCTAATAATATCCCTCTTCCTTTTTCACTATAGCAAAGTAGCTCTGCTGCCGTAAGCATTGCGCTCATACCTGCTATTTCACTCATGATTCTAACAATGGGAAATGTACCATCATTGGATTGGAAATATTCCATGGCAATTGCTATAATGCGTTTCTCTTTTATTTTTTCTATTTTTTCTTTCGTTATCGTAGGGATATGTAATGGTGTGATAAGAATTTGATTTGGCTTCATTAGAGCAATCTCGGCTAAATCAGGAGGAGTCACTTTGACTACAACATCACATTCGAATATTTCTTTTTGACCAGAGGCTATTTTTGCTCCAGCTTCCGAATAATCATGATCCGTGAAATTGGATTTGATGCCAGCACCCGTTTCTACTTTTATTTCATGTCCATACCCGATAAGCGTTCGTATATTATTAGGGACTAAGGCAACACGCGTTTCGCTTAGAGTATGTTCTTTAGGGATGCCAATGGAAATGGATCCCTTATTTCCTTTGCGTTCCAAGGTTTCTGTCTGAGTCTGAAATTGGCCTTCGGCAAAGAAGTCAGAAAAGGATTTTTTTTTGTCAGGATTACTCATATACGCGTTACAGTGATTTTTCTACTTGTGTTATTCAAGATATGAAATTCTAAGCTAAGATAGCCATCTTGGAGCAGTGGTAATGCTACTTCTGGCCATTCGATGATGATATATTTGCCATTATCAAGATACTCTTCAAAGCCTAGGTCTAACAATTCGTCTATATTCTTGATTCTATATAGGTCAAAGTGATAGATAGTTTCTTCTCCCAAAGCATAGGCATTGACAATCGAAAACGTAGGAGATGAGACGATATCTGTGGATCCTATGCGTTTTATAAATGCTTTAGTGAATGTGGTCTTTCCAGAGCCTAAATCACCCGACAATACAATAATGTTTGATTCATTCTCCGCTATTATTGCTGAGAATAGAGGGGTATACTCACTTATACTTTTTACAGTAAATTCTTGCACGAGAAACTATTAGCATGTAAAAGTAATCATATGGCCTTAAACATTAAAGGCTCAGACGCGTTTATATTGTTATAAATAAGCGGTATCTTTCCGTTATTCCTTAACTAATTTGATCTGGTGAAAAAAGACGACAGTTCAGAAGATCGGAAAAAAGATCATATTGACCTTGCCTTTCAATCTGCTATCAGCACAGGCAGCATAGATAATAGATTCTCGTACGAACCTATCCTTTCAGGGCATACCAAGTCCACTTCTCTAATAAGATCATTGGGCAATAAGCATATGGACAACCCTATTTGGGTTTCTAGTATGACGGGAGGTACAGAAAAAGCGGCCACTATAAATCAAAACCTAGCAAGAGTATGTAAAGAGTTCGGACTCGGGATGGGACTGGGCTCTTGTCGGCCTTTATTAGATTCAGATGAAAGATTAACAGACTTTGCAGTTAGAAAGTTTATAGGCGATCAACCATTGTATGCAAACATTGGTATTGCTCAAGTGGAGGAATTGTACAGCGCGGGAAAAATTAGTTTGCTCAGCGAATTGGTAAAAAAATTAGAGGCAGACGGACTCATCATTCACGTAAATCCTTTACAAGAATGGATGCAGCCAGAAGGCGATAGGTATCATAGTTCCCCTTTAGATTTAATTAAGAAGTTGTTAGATGATTTACAGATTCCTCTCATCGTAAAAGAGGTTGGCCAAGGCATGGGAAAAGAGTCGTTAAAAGCACTTTTGAATTTACCACTGGTTGCTGTGGACTTTGCTGCACATGGTGGAACTAATTTCTCTAAGCTAGAATTGCTGAGAGCCTCAGAAGAAAAGAAAGCAAGTTTTGAAAAGGTGGTTAACCTAGGACATAGTGCAGAAGAAATGCTTTTATGGGTCAATGAGATAAAAGGTTCAGGAAACATTCATTGTGATACGATTATAGTTTCTGGTGGAGTCAAGGATTTCTTAGATGGTTATTATTTTATTCAGAAATCTAATTTCAATACAATATATGGACAGGCATCTGGCTTTTTAAAGCATGCAATGGGTACGTACGAATCGTTACAATCGTATGTAGATGGACAAATTGAAGGATTACATATGGCATCCGCTTTTTTAAAAATCAAGGCATAGTGGAGGATAACAAAAAAATAAAAGGATTTTCAAAACTCTCGAAGCGAGGAAAGATAAAGTGGATCGTAGAAAACTTTTTTAAAGATCCTGAGACCGTGACCCGTGAGATGTTAAGCTATTGGCACAGTAATGAAGATCAACAGAAAATATTAGACGGCTTTAGCGAAAACACAATTAGTAATTTCCCAATGCCCTACGGTGTTGCTCCAAATTTCGAAATAAATGGGAAAACCTATTGCGTACCTATGGTGATAGAAGAAAGTTCTGTAGTTGCTGCAGCATCAAGTGCAGCGAAATTTTGGATGGAACGTGACGGCTTTAAAACAGAAATTCTATCCACTACAAAACTAGGCCAAGTATCTTTTAAATGGTCTGGTTCGCAAGAACTCTTTACTACACATTTCCCTAAGATCAAAGCAAAGCTCATAAAAGAGTCTAAGCAGATCACGAATAACATGGAGAAGAGGGGGGGAGGGATTCTGGACATAGAATTAATAGACCTAACGGATAAAGAAAAGGAATTGTACCAGTTGAAGTGCTCTTTTGAGACTTGCGATTCTATGGGGGCTAATTTTATCAATTCTTGCCTGGAGCAATTCGCCAAGTCTTTAGCAAGTTATGTAGAAAAAGAGCTAATAGAAGGAAAGCTAAATGTCATCATGTGCATTTTGTCAAATTATACACCGGATTGTTTGGTGCGGGCAAGCGTAGAGTGCAAGGTGGAAGATTTAGGTGTTTTTGCGGGGGCAATGCCTCCAGAAGTTTTTGCAGAACGATTTAAAGATGCCGTAACCATAGCGCATCTAGATGAATATAGAGCCTCTACCCATAATAAAGGAATTTTTAACGGAGTAGATGCAGTCGTGCTAGCTACTGGGAATGACTTCAGAGCAATCGAAGCGTGTGGACATACATATGCGGCGAGAAACGGCTCTTACAGGAGCTTAAGTTATTGTAAAGTAGAAAATGGGATGTTTAAATTTTGGTTGGACCTTCCATTAGCAGTTGGAACTGTAGGTGGCTTAACTAATTTGCACCCGATGGCAAAAAGAAGTCTTGAGTTGCTGGGTAACCCAAGTTCGCAAGAGCTTATGGAAATAATTGCAGCGACAGGCTTGGCGCAGAATTTTGCGGCATTACGTTCGCTAGTCACAACAGGTATTCAAAAAGGGCATATGAAAATGCATTTACAAAATATCCTTATTAGCATGAACGCCTCAGAGAAAGAAATCTATAATGCAGTTGAGTATTTTAAAGAAAATGTAGTTAGCTTTTCTGCTGTTCGAGAATTTTTAGAAAACCTGAGGTCAGGAAAGCAAATTATTGCCTAGTGGAACTCCTCAGCTACATTCTTAATTTCTTAAAAAACCCCAAAAGAGAGATAAGGAGTGAGAAGCCAATCTCAGAAAAGCTAAAAGATGTAATTCTAATTTTCTTGTGCACATTCACAGTCGTAATAGTGATCATTGCACCGCTGATGTATTCTATGTTAGACTTAGAAAACATTCCAAACAAGCTTCAAGACTTGAGTGATCATATTTCCGATCTTCATTTCTTTTTATTAGGTGTAGTGGCGGCTCCTCTATTAGAAGAGTTCTTTTTTAGATTCCCTCTTAAATATCGCAAAGGAGTGCTTTTCCTATTGGTCGCATTTTTAGCAGGTCTAGTCTATTTTTTAGCTAGCAGATTCTTTACAGAAAATCAAGTGATGTCTCTTACTGCAGTTTTTTTCTTTTCCTATGGTGCCTTACTTATAGTAAATGACGCACCACTGACGGAAAGTAAACTTGGAAAGTTATTTCCATATGTATTTTATATCACAGCAGCTATGTTTGGCCTTGCTCACGTGAGCAACTATGAGATAGACCCTTCACTATGGTATATGTTCCCAGTTCTGGTCTTACCGCAACTTTTTTTAGGACTCATGCTTGGCTTCGTAAGATTGCGATATGGACTTTGGGCTGCAATTATGATGCATGCTATGAATAATTTCTTGCCTTTTATGGTGATGTTATTTGCGCCGGATATGTAAGGGCTCACTTTGTTCGCCAGATCGTTCGCAGTGCTCACTGTTAGATTTGTTTATCCTAAGTTGATATTACTTATCACTCTAAAATCTAGTGTGTAGAGTCTTAATTGAATCTGCATAAGCAACATGTAGGTTTCTAGCCCGCAGGGCCGAGCAGAATTGCGAGACCGGAATAATGCGACCCTGAAACGTAGTGAAGGGGATATGCCCAAATTCCCTCTTTATTTATAATCCGTTCATCCTTGATCAGTTACCAATTAATCATTGTCAACGCCTTAAACGTATTGAAATGCCAATATGGCAGTCTATATTACAATATAATGCCAATATGACACCTATAACATGGAATTCTCTGTCAATTTTACATATTTTTTGGCATGGTACGGCTATTGATGAATAGGGGTTGTACGTTTTTCGATAACTAAAATAAAATACGATCATGAAAACATGTAACACAACTGAACAGCGCCAGAAAAGACATAAAAGGGGAAGAAGAGATAGACAAGCATTTATGCCACATTTTGGAAACATCTTTCACGAGCTTTTAAATGCACCCTTGTCAGAAGTAATAGCAGACAGCCCTGCAAATTTTACTAGACCGGCTAGTAATATCATGGAGCAGGAAAAAGCCATTACAATCGAAATAGCAATTCCAGGATTTTCAAAATCAGAAGTAGAAATTACGATAGACAAAGATGTGTTAAAGGTTTCTGCGCAGAAAGAGAAAAATGCAGAAGTCAAATTCAAGCTTAGAGAATTTAATTACAACACGTTCTCAAGAGCATTTAGACTATCTGATAAAGTAGATCAGGAATCTATTTCTGCAGAAGTGAAAAATGGCGTTTTAGCAATCACGCTTCTTAAAAAAGAAGAAGAGCCAGCTAAGACGATTGAAATTAAATAATACAATTATTAATAACAAAAATAGAATTACGATGAATAGAAATTCTTTAACACCATTGGATCCATTCTTAGAAGAAATTTTTGGCAAAAGTATATCGGACTTTATTGGATCAGACTTTACATTGAACCAACCTTCTGTAAACATTATAGAGTCGGATGCTTTGTATAAAATCCATTTAGCAGTGCCAGGTCTAGAAAAATCAGACTTTCATATTGCTATTGAAAAAGGATATATAAATATCTCGTCTACTAAGGAGGAGAAGAAAGAGAAAACAGAAGAGAAGCCAGTGAAATATACACGTAGAGAGTTTTCGTACCAGACTTTTAAAAGAAGTTTTAAGCTTCCTGAAAATGTGGACGAGGATTCAGTACATGCGAAATATGAGAACGGAATACTGAAACTTGACATAGAAAAGAAAGTAAAAGAAGACCAAGTTAAGACCATTGAGATTGGGTAATATGACTTAATACGTTTAGGTGACATAAATACTCAGAGGCTACTGTTAATTCAGTAGCCTTTTTTATGTAAACAAGGCTTGCATAAGATCTGTCACCTTCTTCATAGGAACCACCTCAATACCTACATTCAAGTTAGCTACTCCTTTCAGATTATTATGAGGGATAAATATTTTTTCAAAACCTAATCTATCCGCCTCAAGAATTCTAGCTTCGATTCTGTTTACCGAACGAATCTCACTAGAAAGTCCTACTTCACCAGCAAAAGCAATACGTTTGCTTATTGGGATATTGTTATATGAGGAGAGAATAGAGGCAGTAATAGCCAAATCAATTGCTGGATCTACAATCTTGATACCTCCAGCTAGATTCAAAAATACATCTTGATTTGCCAGTGCTATACCGCAACGTTTTTCCAGCACTGCAAGTAACATACTCAAGCGACGGCCATCAAAGCCTGTGGTGGAGCGCTGCGGTGTTCCATAAACGGCAGTACTCACAAGCGCTTGTGTTTCAATGAGTAGTGGTCTAGCACCCTCAACAGTGGCAGCAACTGCACTCCCACTTAGTTCTTCAGCGCCTAGGGACAAAAGCAACTCAGATGGGTTTTCTACCTCGCGCAAACCCTTGGCATTCATCTCATAAATGCCAAGTTCATCCGTAGAACCAAATCTATTTTTTATGCTGCGTAATATTCTGTAGGTATAGTGCTGGTCACCTTCAAATTGTAGTACAACATCTACAATATGTTCGAGTAACTTAGGTCCAGCAATGTTTCCCTCTTTTGTAATGTGGCCAATGATAAATATAGGAATACCTTTTTCTTTTGCAATACGTAGAAACATTCCTGTGCATTCTCTGATTTGGCTTACACTTCCAGAAGTAGATTCGACATTTGGTGAATACATTGTCTGTATAGAATCCACAATGATAATTTCGGGTTCAGTTTCATCAATTTGTGATTCTATATTTAGAACGTTCGTCTCAGACAAGAGAAAACATGCATTGTTTTGAATGCCTATGCGTTCTGATCTTAATTTAATTTGCTGTATGCTTTCTTCTCCAGAAACATAAAGCACTTTAGCATCAATTTGGATCGCTGATTGCAACAGCAAGGTGGATTTACCTATCCCGGGTTCCCCACCCAAGAGTATGAGCGATCCTTTTACGATACCTCCACCCAGCACACGATTTAATTCGTTGTCTCCAGAACTGAATTTTATGGATTGTTCTGGTACTATTTCATTGATATTATAAGCAGGATTGGCTCGTTTTCTCGAGATTTTAGGACCTTTATTTTTTATTATTTTCTCTTCCTTATAGGTGTTCCATTCTTGACATGAAGGGCATTGTCCCTGCCATTTTGCGGATTCAACACCGCAGTTTTTACAAAAAAATACAGATTTTATTTTAGCCAAATTGTTTCTTATTAATTGATTATCAAATTATTACATATGTATTAAAGAAAAATTTAAGTTTTTATTAATATTTTATGTGGCTTTCTACAAATATACCGTCATATAACTAATGTGACACCACGTTTTGGTTGATCTAAGAGATATAATCCAAGAGACATTAATTCAAAGTAGATTGTTTTCAATTGGTTTTTTGGGGTTATGCAGGGTATGAGTTTTGCTTATGCCCTGTTTTTATATTATAAGTACGGAAGGAGAACCTCAGCAATGACTCCGCTCCCATTCTCAGGGACTGAATACGCCACCTCTTTTATTCTATATTTCTTTAATCTTTCTTTTATAATTGTACGCGCATAACTCTTATGTCCATGCTTATCCTTCTTTTTAGAATCTATGCCTACGCCATTATCCGTTATTGTGCAATGTAGCTTTCCACCTTGATCACGCAACTTAAGTGCAATAAGCCCAGTTCCGTGCATTGATGCTACACCATGAACAATGGAATTTTCCAAAAGAGCTTGCAATATCATTACAGGAATCTTTTTTTCTTGATTGACAGATGCATCCACTTCCACATGAAAATTAAATATATCATTGCGAGCCATTTGTTCCAGAGACATATAGTTCTTTAAAAATTTAATCTCATCTGCAATTGTGATATTTTCTTCACGGGATGATTGGAGTATAGATCGCATCATCTGAGAAAACTCTTTCAAATACCGTCTAGCTTCTTTATTTTTTTTGAGCGCAATAAGCCCTTGTATTGAATTGAGTGTATTAAATAAGAAATGGGGATTCATCTGAAGCTCTAGGATCTTTTGTTTTGATACTAACAATTCATTTTGAAGTTGCAATTTATCTCTGGATCTAGTAAGCTCTTTAGTTTCATTATTTTGTTTTCGTAAAGCAAAAAGAAATCCTATTAGGAGCAAAGAAGAAAATCCAAAAATAATAGGCCATATCGAGTCTTTTAAGGTAGATTCTACTCTAAATGATTTTTCTACAGGCAATGAATAATTGCCATCCCCCAAACTGCTTCTTACTTCGAACGAATGTTTACCAGGTTCTAGCCGTTCAAACAGTACGCTTTCGTTTTTTGTTTCTATCCAATTACTCGCATCTAATCTGTAAGAGTATTCCACTTCAGATTGGTTTTTAGGATAATAACTAAAAAACGATAGGTCAATTTTACTATCGCTGGTTATTTTTTCGGTGTCCACTTTAAATGATTCAATCTTGCACGAAAGCAAGTTAGGGTTAAATAAAGCAGAATTACAAACAAGTTTATTTCCATCAATTATCCAGATATTCTGCAAGTCATCTTGTATCATTTTTAAAGGGTAAGATGAATTATAAATTGAATTGACATCAAGACCAGATTGCTTAAAAGTGAGTATCTGTTTACCGCTATTGATAATAATATTATCGCCAATTTTTATGAGTTGTTTAGTGTGCTCAGGTAGGGCAAGATTGGGAACAAATAATTTTTGTTTTTGTGTACCTGAACAAACATAAATGCCATTTTCCTCTGTGCCTACTAAAAATTGTTTTTCGTTATAGGAGCATAAACTTGAAATCTTAGAAGGAAAAGAATTAACCAAAGTGTAATCTTGGCAACCTTGTATTAAAGTATTTCCAATAGAATAGTAGTTTTCGCCAAGCGCAAAAATTTCGCTCGTAATTTTAGCGCCATTAAATGTTTCCTGAAAGGGACAAATGATTGCAATCGGAAAGTTTGGCACCGTATTCCAGGCAAATTTTACATATTCAAAGCAACCATCTCGATCTTTTATCTGTAAGCTATTATCCACAAATTGAATATCCTGAATCTTATTTTTTCTAATAAGAATAGTATCATTGCCTAGACATTGACTCGTTACGAGAAGGAATAAGAGTAGAGGAAAAGATTTCAAGAGTCTTTTTAGCAACAGTTTCGAGTTTAGCTTGTTATAAGAACATAAAATTAAAACTAATAATTGTAGATCGTATGCATGTAGTCGTAGTTTCATCAAGCACAAGACCAAATCGGACAACACACAAAGTAGCAAAAGCAATCTTGGCTTCAGTAAAAGCGTCAGGGAATAAAGGCACAATGCTTGATCTGATGGATCATCCATTACCAATGCTAGAGTATACGTATTCCTCTCATCCGAATCCAACGGATGCGATGAACAATATAAATACGATACTTAATGGGGCAGAAGCATTTATTTTTGTTTCTCCTGAGTACAATGGGAGCTTCTCACCAGCATTAAAGAATCTTGTGGATTATTTTGCCAAGAAACCTTTTACGGGAAAAGCGATTGGTACTGCAACTGTTTCTGTAGGTGGTATGGGAGGAATGCGCGCAGCAATACAAATGCAATTATTAATCATTGGCGCCTTTGGGTATCCGTCGCCTAATATGTTATTGACAGGGCAAGTAAATGATAAGTTTGATGAAAACGATAAGGTCACAGATGAAGGCTATCATAAGAAGCTACATGCATTTGTGCAAGAAATAGTTTCTTTAGGGAATGCATTGAGTACAAAAACAAAGACCTAGTCTGCTTTTTTAAATTCCAATTGAAGTTTATCAATTGTTTTGTCGAGATTTTCTTTCCAGTCTATACCAAGTGTAATTATGGACTTGAAGAAATCCATTAAGCCACCTCCTGCTTTTACCTCTTTTGGAAACGCTCCTTTTATCATTTTATAATCAACGATCTGCGCTTTATATTCAGAGTGTCTAAATTCTAGTGCATTGAGTTTCATGTTGTAGTCAAAATAGCCAAACACAAAATGATCCGGAAAACTACTGTCAGAGAATAACTGATTATTAGTATCAACGAAAACATCCTGTCTCCGACCCGCTACAAATTCTTTAAATATAGAATCGGGAACAAAATAGACGTTTGAATATTTATATAACGCGTTAAATCGCTCTATGATACGGGCATTTTTTTCATCAAACTCGCTTTTCGTTTTATCTCTTTCCTTGATAAGTCGTTTTTTCGTCTCTTCTTTAAGTCCATTTCGAGAAATCATACTCTGGAGCGTATCTAACTTTGCACCGTTACAATTTAGTCGGATGACAAGACCAGATGCTTTTATTGTAGTAAATGCTTCTTCAGTATCCATTTGTGCAAAAGTGGACAAAGCGCATAAAAGAAGGCAAAACAGGCTTGAACTTATAATTACGTACCTCTTAATGGCATTCATACGTTAGAATTAGATTGAAAAGGGGGGTTTTATAGGAGTTTATAGAATTTAAGACAACATTAATCCAAAACTAAATAAATCCATTGCCATAGTTTTTAGTTTTTTCACAACTTTACAGACATTTTCTAATAAAATCACGATTTATGGAAGTTTCAGTAGATATTGAAGCACTAAACCAACAAATTTTTCAAGATAGTGCGTTTGTCGATGAAATCGATCAACAAAGTAGCAAGGTCATAGTAGGGCAAAAATACATGCTGCAAAGACTCTTGCTAGGGCTACTAGCAAATGGCCATGTTCTTCTTGAAGGTCTCCCGGGATTAGCAAAAACGCTTTCCATCAAGACGCTCGCTTCGGTTATTGATGCGCAGTTTCAAAGAATTCAGTTTACTCCCGATCTATTACCTGCGGATATTATAGGTACAATGATCTATAATCCCAATAAAAATGAGTTCGATGTAAGAAAAGGACCTATCTTTTCAAACTTCATTTTAGCAGATGAAATTAACAGAGCGCCTGCAAAGGTGCAAAGTGCCCTGCTAGAAGCGATGCAAGAAAGACAAGTGACCATCGGTACGGATACGTTCAAATTAAAAGAACCATTTTTAGTATTGGCTACACAGAATCCAATAGAGCAAGAAGGGACATATCCACTACCAGAAGCGCAAGTAGATAGATTTATGCTGAAGGTTGTAGTGGACTATCCTACCAAAGAAGAAGAGAAGCAGATTATTAGAAGAACAGTAAGTGGAGAAACAACTCAGCAGATAGCGCCAGTTATAAAGCCAGAAACTATACTCAAGGCAAGGGAACTTGTAAAGAAAATTTACATGGATGAAAAAATCGAAAACTATATCCTCGATATTGTTTTTGCAAGTAGAAATCCAGAAGAATATAAATTAGCAAAGCTAAAGCCTCTTATTAGTTATGGAGGTTCTCCCAGAGCCAGTATTAACTTAGCACTTGCGTCGCGCGCTTATGCTTTTTTAAATAGAAGAGGATATGTTATACCAGATGATGTTCGTAATGTCTGTAAGGATGTTATGCGTCACCGTATTGGTGTTACCTATGAAGCAGAGGCAGAGAATATTTCTCAAGAAGATATTATCAAAGAAATTTTAGATACAGTAGAAGTTCCATGATCGATGCCAGCGAAATACTAAAGAAGGTTCGAAAAATTGAAATAAAAACAAAAGGACTTTCAAAACATATCTTTTCTGGAGAGTACAGTAGTGCCTTCAAAGGAAGGGGTATGTCGTTTAGTGAAGTGCGCGACTATCAGTATGGAGATGATGTTAGAAACATAGATTGGAATGTCACCGCAAGAACTGGGAACACATCGGTAAAGGTATTTGAGGAAGAAAGAGAATTAACAGTGATATTCTTAATTGATCTGAGTAAAAGTTCCTACTTCGGCACAGGTAAGCAATTTAAGAGTGAATTAATGGCAGAGATAAGCGCCGTGTTGGCATTCTCAGCAATGAATAATAATGATAAAGTGGGTGCCATCTTTTTCTCTGATCGCATCGAAAAATATGTGCCGCCAAAGAAGGGTAAGAAACACATTCTCAGAATTATTAGAGAGCTCCTTTATTTGGAAACAGAAGGGACAGGGACTAACATATCATTGGCCCTAGAATACCTGAATAATGTTCAGAAAAAGCGTAGTATCGTTTTTTTGATGTCAGACTTTATGGCCCAGGGCTATGAGAGCGCACTTAACATTGCTTCGCGCAAACATGATATAGTAGGCATGCATCTCTATGATAAGTCAGAAAAGACACTCCCTTCTGTAGGGCTTGTACGCGTAAAGGATGCAGAAACAGGTAGTTTTTTAGAGATAGATACGAGCAGTAAATCTGTGCGGACGAAATATGAGGATTGGTATAATGAGAACTACAATTATTTTACAACACACTTTTCAAGAAGAGGACTAGATGTCCTGAGTCTTTCTACGGATGAAGATTATGTAAAAGCAATGTTGAAATTTTTTAAAAAACGTGGAAGGTGAGGATTGGGATAGGCATATTGTTACTTATTATTTCTTATCAGTTGTCAGGGCAAATCGTCTCGGTAGCTATCCCAGAAAAAGATACTGCTGAGGTTGGCGAGCTTATTAAGATAAACTATCGGGTAAACGTGCCTTATGAAAACGCAATACGTAGTCTAAGCCTGATAAACTTAGATAGTATGCTGAACGTAAATGAAATGTTTAAAGATTCTACAGCTGATTTGCAATACGCTGATTTTGAAATTCAAGATTATGGAACTTGGCCAGTAAATCAAAAAGAATATAAACCAACGTCAAATGAATGGACAAGTAATAATGGTAGGCTCTCTTATAATGTCTATTTAGTAGGCAGAATATGGGATTATGGTGTGTTTGAAATTCCAGGTCTTCATGTGGATATAGATACAGCCTCAATGGCAACGCAAATGCGGACAGGGAAAAAGCGCATTTTTGTATTGCCTCCTACAGATTATGTACATCAAGATACAACAACAGCAATTGCTGGCATTAAACCCATAATTGTTGAACCTGCTAATTGGACAGATTATCTTTGGATTGCATATTTTCTCTTGGCAATCGCGTTTTGCTTCCTCGCCTATTATCTCTACAAGAAAATGCAGCGACCTGAACCATTAGAAGAGGTTTCAGAACCGGTAGTTATAAGAGCGGCGCATGAAATTGCCTTAGAGAAATTAGATGTGTTGAAAGAAGGAAAAATGTGGGAAAAAGGAGAAATTAAAGAGTACCAATCAAACTTAACCTTTGTAGCACGCGAATACTTAGAAAATAGATATAAGATACCCGCATTAGAATCGACTACAGATGAAATTCTAGAACAACTAAAAGCAGTAGAGTTTCCAGATGTTCATGAACGGGACTTAAAAGAAATATTAACTATGGCAGACTTAGTGAAATTTGCAAAGGCAAGACCTTCTGGAAATATTCACCAGGAGTTTTTGGAGAAAACATATGACTTAGTATATCACACAAAGCGGGATAGAACACTAGAAGAAGATGAGTAGTGTTTTTGGAAATATGCATTTTGAAAACCCTGGGTTTTTTGTTTTGCTAATAGCAATACCGCTGTATCTATTGTGGTATTACCTAAAACGCCCTGAACGATCAACGCACATAACAATTTCTGACGCGCACGGCATAGGGCCCAAAGATTCTTGGAGAGGAATGCTTAGAAAGCTCATCCCTATTCTAAGGGCCTTGGCATATTGTTTTTTAGTGCTTGCATTAGCACGCCCGCAACTTACTTTGACAGAAGAAGAAGAGAAAGCTGAAGGGATTGATATCATGATGATCATGGATTTATCCTCTAGTATGCTTGCCAAAGATTTTGACCCAGATCGTCTGAGTGTGAGTAAAGAAGTTGCGACCCGATTTGTCGATAAAAGAAAATTTGATAGAATAGGATTAGTTGTTTTTGCGGGAGAAAGTTTCACACAATGTCCCATTACTACTGACCACCGTGTCGTAAAGAATTTTTTATCAAGTTTGGAATGTGGGATATTAGATGATGGCACGGCGATAGGGATGGGGCTGGCTTCCGCTGTAAATAGGTTAAAGACTAGTGAGGCGAAAAGTAAAGTGGTTATCTTGCTTACAGATGGTGTAAATAATGCAGGGTATATAAAACCTATGACCGCAGCAGAAATCGCAAAAGAGATAGGCGTTAAGGTATATACGATTGGAGTGGGAAGTTTGGGGAATGCTATTTCACCAGTTAGCAGAAGAAGTGATGGTCGTTATGTATTTGGAATGGCGAAAGTAGAAATAGATGAAGAACTATTACGAGAGATTGCAAGTTCTACGGGCGGTAAATACTATAGAGCGACCTCAGAAGAAAAATTAGAACAAATTTATCAAGAGATTGATAAATTAGAAAAAACAGAAATTGATGTCACTGTGTTTAAAAGATATACGGAGATGTTTAGGTCTTTTATGAAATATGCATTGATATTTCTATTGATAGAGTTTTTATTAACCCACGTATTTTTAAGAAGAATTCCATAGATGTTTCAGTTTGAAAACATATCGGGCATGTATTCTTTAGCACTAGTACCATTGGTCCTACTTGTGCTCTATGTATCCTTACGTATTAAAGAGAAGAACCTCAAGACGCTTATGGATCTAGGCATGTTTAGTAGACTGATGCCAGAGTGGTCCAAATTATATGAGTGGCTAAAGATTTTATTCTTCTGTCTAAGTTTGGCATTCTTGGCGATTGCTTGGGCAAATCCACAGTGGGGGACAAAAAGACAAAAAGTAAAAGCCAAAAGCTCAGATGTAATAATTGCTTTGGACATTTCCCAAAGTATGATGGCAGAAGATATTTCTCCCAATAGATTAGAAAGAGCAAAACGCATGGCGGTAGATCTTGTGCGTTCTTTGAAAGGGAATAGAATAGGTCTGATATATTTTGCAGGAAGTGCTTATTTACAAATGCCCTTGTCCAATGATTTTGCCGCAGCAGAATTATTTATAAAAAGTGCAAATACAAACCAGGCAGGAACACAAGGAACAGCCATAGCAGATGCCATAGATTTAGGAGTTTCTGCGTTTAATGAAGGCGAGAAGTCTCAGAAAGCGATGATAATAATATCGGATGGCGAAAATCATGACCTAGAAGCGATAGAAGCGGCAAGAACTGCCCAAGAGAATGGGACATTTATTTATACCATTGGTGTAGGAACAGAGGCTGGAGATGTTGTCCCTGTAATGAATAGAGGTAGAAAGGAATATAAAGTAGACAAATCAGGTGTTCCGGTAAAAAGTAGACTGAATATCGCCATTATGCAAGATATAGCAGAGGCAGGGCAAGGAGAAACGTATTTACTAAATGAAGGAGATGAATTGATTGCAGATATAAAGTCAGAATTACAAAAACTGGAGAAAAAAGAAGTGGAACAGAGGTCCTTCTCGGATTTTGAAAGTTATTTCCAATATTTCTTATTTTTTGGAATTCTTTTCTTAGTAATTGAGTTTTTATTAAGTAACAAAAAAAGAAAAAAGCTACAAACTGGATAAGATTATGATTCGTCGCATTTGTCATGTAAGCTGTATACTGTTGTTGTTTGTTTGTTGCCAGACTCTACAAGCACAGACATCGCATTCTCTTTTACGTAAAGGGAATAAATTCTATGACGTGAATGAATTTAGCCTAGCGGAAGAAAAATACAGGAAAGCGCTCGAGCAGAAAAGAGGAGGAAAGACAAGTTTTAATTTGGGGAATTCTATCTATAAGCAAGAGCGCTACGAAGAAGCAATTCAACATTATCAATCTGCAGCAAGCTCTGATCTTACGAATATTGAAAAGTCAAGAGCATTTCATAACTTAGGAAATGCCCATTTCCAAAATCAAAAATTGGAAGAGGCAATAGAAGCATATAAGCAGTCCCTACGATTGCATAGTGATCCTGAAACCCGTCATAACTTATTGGCTTCCAAAGAAATCTTGAAGCAGATGCAACAGCAAGAGCAGCAACAACAGCAGCAACAAGATCAAAACGGGGAAGAGTCAGAAGAAAATCAGGAGCAACAAGATCAACAGGAACAACAACAAAACCAAGACCAACAAGAAGGGGAAGAAGGAGAAAATAGCGAAGAACAAGAAGAAAGTCAGGATAGTACGCAACAAATTCAAGAAGGTGGGTCTTTTGATAGCACACGATTGGATAAACAAAACCTAGATAGCTTAGATGCTGCTAAATTGCTACAGATCATTGAAAGTGAGGAGAAAAAAGTACAAGAAAAATTGCGAAAGTTTAATTCGGATAGGAAGAAGCAGGATAAGGATTGGTAGAATACGAGTATATAAAGTTTTTATTTATTAGAAATAGACAGTAATTTTGATGGAGTCATGAAAGGCATTTTCGAAAAAATAATATTTGTTTTTACGCTTACGGTTATATGCCATGCGAGTAGTATTGGACAATCGCGGTTAATCGCTGAAATTTCAAATGATTCCATTTTAATCGGGAATAATTTTTCGATCCGTTTTAAAATGGATAACGTAGATGGTGATTTCAAAGCTCCCGATTTTGAAAATTTGGAAATACTATCTGGTCCTAATGTTTCTTCTAGCTTCAGCTCCATAAATGGCGAAGTATCGAATAGCAAAACCTATTCTTATATTCTTAGACCCATTGAGGAAGGTCAGTTTATTATACACCCTGGGGTCGTAGAGCATGAAGGTAAAGAACTTATTACAGAACCGATAACAGTCTTTGTTTATCCAAACCCAGAAAACATAAAACAAGACAATTCATTTAAAGGGGGCAATAATTTTTTCTTTTCTGTTCCATTTGATATGCCAGCTATGCCAAAAGCCAAAGAAAAAAAGAAGGCAAGACCAAAGCTAAAACGCATATGATAAAGCAGTCCTTCCTTTTCATAATCTTATTTTTCATTGCACTAACTACTTCTGCGCAGCAAGCAAAATTCTACGCAAAGGTGGACACTAAAGAAATTTTAGAAGATAGTTATTTAAATATTGATTTTGTTTTAGAAAATGCGCAGGGAAGTGGTTTTACGCCGCCAAAATTTAAAGACTTTGTAGTTTCAAGCGGCTTATCGCAAGGGACAAGTATGTCAAACATAAATGGAAGAGTCACTAGAACAAGCACGTATTCGTATGAACTGACAGCAAGGAAAGCGGGAACATATACTATCCAACCAGCGACTATAAAGGTTGCAGGTAAGAACTATAAAACGGCACCTGTCCAGATCAAAGTAGTCAAGAAAAAGATATCCGCTGGGTCCAAAGGGGAGGATATGTTTATCCGAATCGTTTTAAGCGATAGTATCGCTTACACTGGTCAACAAGTGACTGCAGATTTCCAGCTGTTCACCAAACTGGATGTACGCTCAGGGAATTATATGACCAAACCAGAATATGAAGGATTCTTTGTGCAAGAAATTCATAACATACGAGCAGCTTCGAAACGTGTTATTTATGAAGGGGAGGAGTACGTCGTGAAAAGTCTTGATAGAGTAGCGCTCTTTCCTCAGCAAACAGGAACATATGATATTGGTCCATTCAATTTTAAAATAGGAGTTGCTGCAGAAAATAGTAATAGAAGAGGTTTCTTTTTTGGTACGCAACTGAAGTACTATAATGTGCAAACGGATGGTAAAAAGCTAATTGTTAAAAATCTAGCAGCAACAGCACCACCTAGTTTTTCGGGAGGCGTAGGTACATATCAAATGTCAGTAAATGTTGCTAAGAGAAAAATTACCCTCGATGATGCATTTACAATTGTGATGCAGATTGTCGGTGACGGAGACGGGAGAACAGTAAATCCGCCTGCCCAAGAATACCATCCGGACTTAGATGTGTATGATCCGAATATAAAAAGTGATGAGTCCTTTGAATCCCAGGGTAAGTGGGTAAATAAGAAAGTATTTGAATACTTGATTGTTCCCAAGAAAGAAGGGAGGTATAAAATCGCTCCCGAGTTCACTTATTTTAATGTAGATAGTAATCGCTTCGTGTCACTTAATTCCTCTGTGCTAAATTTATTTGTAGAGCCAGGTTCTGGAACGACACTTAGGAAAACAGGAGACCAGAAAATCAGTCGAGAAGAAATACGACCCCTAGTAAATGCAGATTCGGTATCAAATCTTGATTCTCATTTTTTCAACTCCATTCCTTACTGGGGTATTTTTTCTTTAGGTCTAGCAGGAATGGGGTTCCTCTATTTTAAAAAATGGAAACTGGTTGAAGAGTCTAAGATTGACCCATTGACCAAAAAACGAAATGCAGCAAACAGCATTGCAGTGAAAAGATTATCCTTGGCTTCTGAGCTAATGGTAAAGGGAGAGAACAAAGAAGCATATGCAGAAATATCAAATACGATAAAAAAGTACATTGCAGATAGATATGCAGAAGATTATTCTGAATTAAATGCTAGTAAGATTGCAGATGTTTTAACAACAAATAAAATAGAGACGGATCAGATAGAATCCATGAAATCCATAATGAATGCCTGTCAGATGTCTATTTATGCCGGAGCTTCAGATCTGTCCGTGAAAGAAAATTACGAAAAAACGATAGCTCTTATCTCAGCTATAGAATCTTACCAATAAGCCATGATTAGAAATTACATTGCGTAGCCAATAATGACAATATTTTCTAACTTTGTTGACTATGACAATGCAGAAAAGAACGAAGATCGCCACGGTGCTCGCATCAGAAAAGAATGACTACCAAGCTACAGTAATGGGTTGGGTAAGAACCTTTAGAAATAATCAATTTATCGCTTTAAACGATGGCTCCACACTCAAGACCTTACAGGTTGTAGTGGATAGAGAGAATACGGACGAGGCATTGCTCAAGCGCATAGCTACAGGAGCTGCAATATCAGCAACTGGAAAAGTGATAGAGTCACAGGGGAAAGGACAAACTGTGGAGCTCGTAGCAGATACTATCAAGATATTCGGTGATTCAGATCCTGACAAATATCCATTGCAACCTAAGAAGCACTCGATGGAATTCCTGAGAGACATTGCGCATTTACGTTTTAGAACAAATACATTTGGAGCGGTATTCAGATTACGACATGCAGTTGCCTTTAGCATACATAAATTTTTTAATGATAGAGGGTTCTTCTATCTCCATTCTCCGATTATTACGGGTTCAGATGCAGAAGGAGCTGGAGAGATGTTTCAGGTAACAACCATGAATATGGATACGGTAGTAAAGGATCCTGAAACCAAGAGCGTAAATTACAAAGATGATTTCTTTGGTAAGAAAACACATCTGACTGTCTCTGGTCAATTACAAGCGGAACTTGCAGCTTTGTCCCTTTCGCAGGTGTATACGTT
>Ga0209828_1000272_pt1 | contig 51010 bp, 47 predicted proteins | sample MaitaG_FD_187429 | JGI IMG/M metagenome (GOLD analysis project Ga0209828, IMG submission 187429) | Marine algal microbial communities from Maine, USA - Maine_Asex2 metaG (SPAdes) (version 2) | ecosystem: Host-associated > Algae > Red algae > Unclassified | place: Maine, USA | collected 2015-01-05
CGAAGGTCACGTCGCAACAAGTAACACTTTGATCAAAGATGGAATTCTACTCGACTATTTATGGGACAGTAAAACTGCACGAAAACACAAACACAAACCATCAGGCAACGGTCGCAGGCAAAGTTACAAACACCTCCCAATGGTTCGCATGACCAACACATATTTACAAGCCGGAACATCTACACCAGAAGAAATAATCGCTAGCGTCGACTACGGAGTATACGTAGCCAAACTTGGGGGAGGCCAAGTAGATACAACATCTGGCGACTTTGTATTCGGAATGGTCGAATCGTACCTGATCGAAAACGGCAAATTAACCCAACCTTTACGAGAAGGCCAACTAATAGGCAACGGGCCAAAAGTTTTAACCCAAATTGAAGCAGTCGGAAACGACTTCCAAATGGGGCCACCGGGAACCTGCGGCAAAGACGGCCAAGGCGTACCAGTGGGCGATGGCGTGCCAACCTTAAAAGTTGCTGCACTAACAATCGGAGGATCAGCATGAATCAAGAAGCTTTACTAGAACAAGCCCAAAAAATAGTTGATCAAGCCAAACCAAACGAACAAATCGAAGTTTGCTGCGCCAGTTCAACATCAACCAAAATTCGAGTCTACGGAGGCAATGTAGAATCTCTAACCCAAGCATCCAACGACAGCATAGGAATAAGAATCCTAAGTAAAGGCCGTCAAGGCTTTGCCAGTACAGGATCATTCTCCCAAGCCGCAATCGATAAAGCGTTTGCCGACGCCAGAGATAACTCTGAGTTCTCAGAAACAGACGAAGACTTAATCTTGGCCGAACCAGATGGGGTAGAACCCACCCAAGTTGACACTTGGAAAGAATCTGTACTTCAAAAACCCACAGAAGAAAAAGTAGCCATTGCTTTAGAACTCGAAGAAAAAGCCTTAGCCGCAGATAAACGAATAACAGGCGTCCGGGTGTCATCATACTCAGATGGCTTCAGCCAAGTTGCCTTAGCAAGCAGTAACGGAATAGCTGTAACAAACCGAACAACCCAAGCAGGAGCAGCAATTCAGGTTATGTCAGCACAAGATTCAGATACCAGATCTGGGTTTGGTTTTGATGGAGGCTTAGAATCAGCCGAAATAGATATAGACGTAATACTTGATCGTGCCGTCAACAGAGCACTAAATATGCTTGGATCCAAACAACCCGATTCGCAATCTGTAGATCTTTATCTAGAACCAGAAAAAGCAGCAACGTTTTTTAGTCTAATTGCCTCAATGCTCGATGGCGAATCAGTAGTTAAAGTAAGAACTCCATTTGCTAACAGGGTTGATGAATCAATCGCAGCTGAAAGTCTTTTCTTATATGACGATGCCACAGACAAAGATTCTAAAGCAGCAGCCGCATTTGATGGAGAAGGCTTAGCGACTCGTAGGGTTTCGTTAATAGATGCTGGAGTACTCCAAGGTTTCATGCACGATACATACTCGGCTAAACGCATTGGCAGTAAATCTACAGGCTCAGCTTTAAGAGGAGTGCGTGGTTTGCCAAGCCCAGGCCCTCAAGCCCTGCACGTGGCGGCCGGCGCAGCTGGTAGCGAAGAAGAGATTATCAGCAAAATCAAAAACGGTGTCTATGTCTACGATTTTGCAGGCTTACACAGTGGTGTAAACACAATCTCTGGAGATTTATCCCTTGGAGTTGAAGGCCTAATGATCAGAGACGGCAAAATCTGTGAAAGTATCAGCGAATGTACAATTACTTCAACTCTGCAAAGAATGCTGTTAGACATCTCGGCAATAGGATCAACCGTGAAACATTTGCACTCTGGAGTTTCAACTCCACCGATAGTAATTAAAGATATTGCTTTATCTGGTGCTAGCTAGAAGAAGTGTCTGCAGTTTTTTTAGAATCAGATTTAGTTGCTTTAGTATCGCTTACTGTAGGTTTAGTTTCTGTAGGCTTAGAATCACTCGAACTAGTCTCAGTTGATTTCTCAAGCGGCTTGGTGGTTTTTGAAGAACTTGAATTTGACCTGGCATCATTTTTATAGAAACCATCGCCCTTAAAGGCAATTGCTGGAGAGCTAAAAACCTTTTTAAGCCGATGTGTTCCTGGTTCGATTGAACAGCCATCTAGCTCGGTCAAAGTATCTTCAGTAAACGATTGCTGAACTTCGAGTAGCTCTTCGCATTCGGTGCATTTGTATTGGTAAATAGGCATTATCTAATATCTCCAGCCAATTATCATAGCAAACTAGTCGTAAAAACAGTTGTGGCCGCACATATAGTGCGGCCACAAACGTTTAGTTAATTAACTAAGAAGGATTATTCAGCTGAAGTATCTTCTGAATCATCTTCTTCAGTCATAGCTTCTTCAGCTGCTTCTTCTACTTCTTCAGCTGCTTCTTCTACTTCTTCAGCAATAGCTTCTTCAGCTGATTCTTCTACAGCTTCAGCTGATTCTTCTACAGCTTCAGTTGCATCGTCAACTACTTCTTCAGTTCCACATGCAGCTAGTGAAAGTGCAGCGGCAGCAACTAGTGCTGTAATTGTTTTCTTATTCATAATGGTTTCTCTCCCATGGGTAATTGTTATTAATAAAGAAAGTTGAGTAAAGTGATTAAGAATTCTTAGTCACAAGACACAACTTCCCTCTATATTTTTATCTCTGTATTTAGCTCTTCGGACATCAGGGGCCATATCGTTAAATAAGTGACATATTCAACATGAATCTGTAATAAGTGCTTAATAATAGACACATTCTAAGATAAGAAATTCACTTTTTGTTTAAATAGGGACGAATAGTGTCTTTTATTTGAAATGTTTCTTGAAGGTTCCTGTTATGTAATGACAACTTTTTATAGTCATAATGTACTACTTCCGGGGAGTCTTTATTAATTCTAGATTTTCTCCGTATATCCGATCCGCTCGGGGCCGGTGCTTGCAAGCCGTTGCCTACAAGCAAGAACCGAGATCATAGCCTTATTGTCTAAAGTAGTTAAGCAAATCCTAGCTTTATAGGGGTAGTCTCTGTTCAGTGATTCAGTTAGAACAAGTTCAGGCCAAGGTTAGTAAAAGTATAAAGAGGAGTGCTCCGGTGCTTACAGATCTCTCTTTATCTTGTGGAGCAATATCTACTCAAGAGCTGTTTGCTTCAGAAAATGTGCCACCATTTGTCACAACAGCTGTAGATGGGTTTGCTGTCAGAGCATTAGATATTAGTAAAGCATCAGCTGAGTCACCAATACAACTTACATCAGACGGTACCCAAGCTGCTGGCAGCGATGATTTTAAGGCGTCTTCTAATTCGGTTTTAAAAGTAATGACCGGTGCTATTGTCCCAGACGAATATGATTCTGTGGTTATGGTTGAAAACGTAATAATAGATAACTCTGTAATATCATTTTCAAATCCGATACCAAAAGGATCTTATATCCGTTCGATTGGTTCAAATATAATAAAAGATCAGCAGGTATTAGATAAGAACCATATTTTGACCCCTGCACGAATTGGGGTTTTGGCTAGTTTAGGAATTGAGCAAGTCTCAGTCTATAAAAAACCTGTAGTTGGGGTTATGTCTAGTGGTGCAGAGTTGGCTGAATCAAACGGTGAACTCGCCAGAGGTAAAATTAGAGACACAAACAGAATAATGTTGATTACAACTCTAAAAAAATTGGGTTTTGAAACTATAGATCTAGGGATCGTAAATGATAACGAAAAAGAGGTAACAGATTTTATTTTCGAGTCTGTTGAAAAATGCGATGTCATAGTCTCGACCGGTGGGGTATCTATGGGAGATTTTGATTTTATTAAATCTTCTATGCTTGCTCTTGACGGATTTGAATGGTCACAGATAGCAATTAAGCCAGGCAAGCCGTTCTTGTTTGGCTTAATAAATTCCGTCCCCTTTTTTGGTTTACCAGGAAACCCTGTAAGTGCTTTGGTTAGTTTTGAACTTCTTGTTCGTCCAGCTCTAATGAAAATGATGGGATACAAAAATGATCCAAAACAAAAGTGTTATGGAAGATCGGCTGGAGAGATAGCTGAACATCAAGATGGCAAGACTCATTACTTAAGGGCGAAGGTTGATTTCTGTGATCAAAATATTGTAGAAATAATTGATGGTCAGCATTCTCATCAACTTCTTGGGTTAGCTGAAGCCAATTGTTTGGCTGTTGTTCCTGATGGCATTAGTTATAAAAAAGGTGAAGTTCTCGAACTAATCATGCTTTAAACTAGCTTTGGCTGACTGAGTTTCTTCGACCTTGATGCTTGCTGGCTTAATCTTTATTAAATAACGCTTACATATTGTGCAAAATTGTACTAGATTCATAGGGTGGCTGAGAAAGAATTATCACATATTGACCCCCTAGGCAGAGCTCGCATGGTTGATGTCTCTCCAAAGGAACCATCTCATAGACGAGCGGTTGCTCGAGGCCGGGTATATATGGCCCCTGAAACCACATCCCTAGTAGCCCGAGGTGCAGTGAATAAAGGTGACGTCTTAACTGTGGCTAGAGTTGCCGGTATTCAGGCCGCTAAAAAAACTTCAGATTTGCTTCCTCTTTGTCACACCGTTCTTATTGGAGCTATCGCAGTAAATTTTGAACTAAAAGACGACTATATCGAAGTAGAATCATCAGTCGATAGCGTTGGTCGGACTGGCGTCGAGATGGAAGCTTTAACAGCTTGCTCAGTTGCAGCGCTGACCATATATGACATGTGTAAATCAGCTGATCGAAATATGGTAATTGGTGAAGTAGCGCTTTGGGAAAAAACCGGAGGCAAACAAGGCCCTTACAGAAGAACTAGAGACGTTCAACAAAGTGGCGATAGTAGCTCTACAATGTAGGCAGAGATGTTTGGTTGGCGTAAACAAAGTATCTATAAGAAGCGGTTACAAATTCTACTTGGGATGACCGTTTCAACTTTTATCTCTTTATTAGCTGCTATAGCCTTAAGGGAAGATCTAATTTATGTTTTTGTTTTAAATTCTTTGATATTTCTCACCTATTTTTTCTATGCAGTTTTCGAAGGAAAAAAACTTATTCAACAACAACATTTGAGACCAGTTCAAGAAGATGAAGAGCCGCTGGTGCCATACATTGATTTGAATGTAGAAGAAAAAGAACTGAGTTCTGAAATTTTTATTGATGAAACAGAAGAATCAATTGATGAGGGCTTATTATTCTAGGAATTAAAGTGGCTACTAAGAAATGAATTCTTTGGGATTCTTAGGCACATTGTTTACTCTTACTTCAAAATGTAAGTGAGCTCCATCAACGTTGCCTGTAGAGCCAACCTTGCCTATCTGCTGTAAGCTTTGAACCGATTGGCCTTGATTAATTGAGATGCTGGATAAATGTGCATACCATGTCATGGTTTTGCTTCCATGATCGATAATAACGGTATTTCCATAACCATTTTTCCAACCAGCAAAAAATACTGTTCCAGATCCAGCTGCCTTGATTGAACTGCCACTGCACGTTCCTGAACTAGGACAAACATCGATTCCGGTATGGAGTTTATTTCTTTTGGAAATTGGATGGCGTCTGTAACCATATGAGCTTGTTATCCTGGGGCTAGAGATGGGCCATCTGAGTGCACCTTCTATAGTCGCTGAACTGTAGCCACGTTCTTGGATGAGTTTGCGAATCTCATCATCAACTTCAGCTGAGGCGAGTGCCTCTTTTGCAAGATCGTCTGCTCTTTGTCTTGCGCCGTCAAATAAAACTTTTTGAGCTGCTTCTTTTTCTTTTAATGTTTTAAGTTTCTCTTTAACTATTACAACGTTTCTTTCTTTTATCTCTTGTGCCCTAGCCGCAGATAGTTTTAAGAACTCGCCTTCATCTCTTAGAATTCCTAACTCAGATATTAGTTCGGCTCTAGTTTTTTGTACTTTACCTAATAAAGATTGCGCTCGGAGTTGCTCTGTAACAGATAGCTTATTAGCACCTGTTGTTAGATCATCGTTGTTTACATAGCCGGCTACAGCAGACTTAGTTAGTTCCAGTTCTAATTTTTTAATTTCGATATTAAGTGCTTTTTGTTGTATCGCTGTATCTTCTAAAGTGAAATCTGATGTTGTTATTAATTCATTAGCCCTATTCAATTCCGTTTGTACTATTTGTATCTCTTTAGTTATTTCTTTGATGCTGTTAGCAAGTTTCTCTTCTCGCTCCGTAGCTTCTATAAACTCATTCTTTATATTCTGAGCTGCTCCAGTATTGTGACTAGAAAGAATAAAACCGATAGATAAACAAATTATAAAAAATAATTTTGAAGACACAGGAACTTGGCCTATTCGCTTTTCTTTCGACTTTAATAGCCAAAATTTCATATTGTAAACCTTCCGATACTGAAGGTATTGTATCTAATGATTTTGTAGATCAATTCCCGCTTACATACTTAATTGAATCATAAATATTGCACTAGATCCATAGGTCAAGGTCTTCTTGCTCTGCAAAATAGGGCCTAAGAATAAAAATTTTTGAGAAAATTTACCCAACCACTTAACAACCTAGTAGATTCACCTAGCTTCTTGTATTACAATGTGGATTCCTATGATGGTGGGGTTCTTGGAGGGTCCATGTATCTGCATGGCAAATCTTGCCATTGCATGAATTTAAATCAACCAAAAACATCATAGTTCTATCGGGATGCAACTCGAAAATATTCGTTCTATTGTTCAATTGTGGAGATTGCTATATGACGAAACGTATTTTTTCAGGACTATTTATTTTAACATCAGTAGGAGCCTTAGGCATCATACTCGCTGGAGCACTTGCAGAGGGGGATCAACTAATAGTAAGGTTCCTTACCGCTGTTGTTGTCGCTGCTCTTGGTTTATATGTGGTTAGCGATTTGCGATTACAATCAAGTCAAACTGAACTAGAGTCACAAATTGATTTAACTAAATCTTTGTCGGTTCCAATGAAAAGTAAAATTTCTATTAATGAACCACCAGCAGAAAGCACTGCTGCATATATGGCAACTGTTGCCCATAATGAATCAACAGCATTTTCGTTTGGTAAACAAAAAGTGTCAGCTGGTTCTTCAGGCTTTGCAGGTGACTTGGATTCGATAGATATGGGAGACCCATTTGGATCAGAACAAGATCAAGATCTTACGTCAATAACTGATTTCCTTGATTCTGAAGAAACAGATGTGTTCGATGATGGTTTGACTAATCTTACGCTGGACAATGAACAGTATAGCTGGCCGATCTCAGGCGAATGGCCAGCAATCGATGGTAAATCTTTTGATAAGAATTCTTCAGGCTTAGGTGCTTTAGAGGAAAATATCGAAGAGTTAGAAAACGATTTTAAATCAATTCCTTTATCTCTTGTTCCAGACTTAGATGTAAAAGATAGAGAAGCTTTTAGCGGCGATGACTTAGTCCACTTGGTCGAAAAACAAGAGAAAAAATCGGATGAGAAAGCAGAAGAAATCGCTGAACTCCCACCAACTGAAAATAAGATCGAAGACCTTGTTGAGCCAGAAATAGCTAAACCAGAAGTTGACATCGATTTAGTTGAACAAAATGCTGTTGAATCTGAAATCGATTTGACAGAGCAGAATGCTGTCGCCGCAGTTCAGACAGCTGAAGTTGAAGTAGTAAGTGTACCTAATGCTAGAACAGATGAAGATGAAGGTTCAGTTAGCTTCTCATCGGAAGTAGATTTACGTAAAGCTCATAGCGTTGAATTTAAATCAAATGTAGATGGAGCAATTAAAGCTGGCGAAGAAAAAGTTGTATCTACCCTGATTGAACAAGGCATGCTATCTACAGAAGGTAAAATTTCTGATAGAGATGTCCGAACTATGGTTTACGTTGCTTTCACATCAAATGAGTTAAGAAAATTAATAAAAGCTGGAGGGTCACTTACAGGTCCAAATAGTGATGTTGATTTAGGGCCGGTTGAGCTATTTGATGAATCATTACATGCCCCAGCGCCTAAGACTTTGTACGAAGGTAAACCTGTAGAGCTTGAAGCAGGTAAAACAAATTCTTAGGTAATGTAGCTCACTTGCTGTTAAGGCTAGTAAAAATGCGCTAAATTCCATCAATGTAATCTATGTTCTAAGGAATAGGTCATTGATGTCTTCAACTCAAAATCAAATCGAATCAGAAACACTGCCTTCTATGGAGTCGGTTGTCTATGCAAGAAATCAGATAACTGCATTAGGCATGTTTGGTGCCCTAGCTATGATTGCTGGACTTGTGTTTTCGCAGTGGAACCCAACATCCACTGCAAGTCAATGGTACTGGGTTGCAGTAGGACCTCTTGCTGGCCTGATAGTAATGATGAATGCTCAGAGTAAATTTAAAGAGATGGCAAATGTAAGTTCTGGTCCGTATATGGGTGTCTTCATTGGTTCAGTTTCGGGCTGTTTTGTAGTAGCGCTTTTAGTAAGACAAGATTGGATGGTCCCAGCTTCGCTCTTAGTTGTAACCATTCTTTTATCATTCCTCGCATGGTTCGAACAGAATGGTCTTGGAATGACTGCAGCTGTTGTTGTGGCCGCTCTCACGGGGTTAACGGCGGCGAGTACCTTGGGTCAAGACTCTGCGCTTATATCGGCGTGTATAGGGCTTGTCATGGTCACAGCAGCTGCCAGCTTAAAAGTTCATCAACTTCCTGATGTGGCTGAGCCAAGTGGTTTAACTTTAAGAATTGCAAAAGAAGAAGTTGTAGAAGAATCGGCCGAGATTTCTATGATTGGGTTAGCACAATAATGTTTAAGCTTTAAACAAGTTTTGATTTAACTAATTCAGCTACTAATTTTCCGCTAGCTCGTCCAGCTATTTTTTCGTTTATGAGTTTCATTGCTTTACCCATATCTTGTTTGGATGTAATGTTTTCTGTTTCTAGAGTGGTTTCAACAAGCTCAACTACCTCATCATCAGTCAAAGGAGATGGCATATAACTTTCTAAGATAATTTTTTCAGCGAGCTCAGCATCTCTTCTTTCGTCAGCGCCAGCAGATTCGAAACCTTCAGCTGCCTCAACCCTTTTTTTCACCTCGCCTGCGATTACTTTTTGTACCTCAGCGTTGGATAACGTCTTAGATTCTGTCCCACTTACCTGCTCACTTTGCACAGCTGCAATGATTGAGCGTAGGGTTCTTAATCTGATAGCGTCTTTAGCCTTCATAGCTTCTATCATTTGTTGTCTTATTTCATCTATGAGCATGAGTCACTTTCGGTGGTATCTAACTATCTTACCCAAGCTTGGTAGTAAGCGGCTATAAGAATTAATGCTGAAGTGATAGCAGTAACAGCTCCCCAAAACCAGTATGGCATGAAGAGCGCTTCGGTAATGTCTTGTGTGTCTGAATTAATTCTTTTACCGTTTCTTACAAAGTTTTTAGTAAACATATAATCTAATGTATTCCAACTTGAGACACAGAATTGAATGCCAATTAGCTGGGCAATAAATATTCTGATAGTTTCGTCGCTATAAAATGTTATATATATAAGGATTAGTCCAATTAAGGCCATTGCCACAATCCCAAACCTATTCCTAATGAAAAATAGAATAGAAATAAATATTAAAATTGCAAGCCCAAATAGTATCCAACTTGCTGTTTCTTGCTTAGCGCCAAATATTATTATTGTTCCGCCTGCCACAGCTGGTCCTAGGAGACCTCCAATGGCCACAAGTGCTTGGCTCTTCTTGCCAACTCCGCTTGAGTAAGCGACGCCTCCTAGGTTAGAATAAAGCTCTAAGCTCTTGAAATTACCCCCAACAAGAATCGCAGTTAATCCGTGGCCGCCTTCGTGCGCCCACGTGCCCAATAAGGCAAAAGGATAGAGAAAATTTCGGCCGTAGGGGAGCATGGGCAAAATTAAGCTAACAGCTACAGCACTCCAAAAAGCAGCTGCTAACTGGTTTGTTGTTGCTTCATTTAGGATCTCTTCGAGTCCGCTCATCAGACAATTATATTAAGATACTTCTCCTAATTGGTATTTGTTGACACATTTACAATTATGAAAATTGAGTGTAGCTAACTCGAGTTTTTGGCATCTATCTCTGTGTTGGTTTGATCAACATTAAATTCAGATCGTTAGTAGACAGAATAGTTTAGTTGGTATTAGAAAGATACTAGGAGGATTAATAATGTCTACAAGAACCAAACAGAATCATTTATCCAAGCCTGGAGTATCTTCGGTCAATAAGCCGGACCGATTTACTAGAAAGGTAAGCCATAAACAGATACGACGGAAAACTCATGTTGCCTTATCACAACTGGTTGAACCAGATAATATGGTTCTTCCCAAACATGTTCACAGCTCTGTAGACGTTGATCCTGCAGACAAGCCGTCACGTAAACCAGTTCAAAGAAAACGCTTTAAAGTTTGGAAGACAAAAGCTTGGAAGCGCCGTTCAACTATTCGATCAAATAAAGCTATCCGTTGGCAAAACGTTTCTTAAAGTAATGCCTAAAAATGTAGAATAGTATTTTAAATTATTGCAAAGTAGACGATCTTATTTTCTAAAAGGTCGTCTACTTTATATTTTGGAGGAATTCATTAAATGTTTTCTCTTCGCGTTCCTTTAAACAAACTTGAATGTCTAATAATTCAATGGTTTGATCTAAAGTTTTTTGTCCGACTGGGACTGGGTTATTTGCCAAGAAGTTCTTAATTCTCTCAGAATCTTGTTCGGAATCAAGTGAAGTTATCCCACTTAACATTCTTACAATTGTGCCTTCAGAAAAATAATCTAACAAAAACTGCCAATTTTCTTCGATAAAGACCCAAGTAGATAATCCAGTGTCTTTATCCAACAGGGAAGTTCGTAAAAGAAAGGGTGCAGTTTGTGCTCTGATCTTTTTTGACTTAATCAGTTCTAAAAACTTATCATGGAGTTCTGAATTTCTGAAATGTGCTAGGGCAGAAAGAAATCGTAATTCTTCTTGTGGATTCTCAGCTATCTCCCAAGAATGTAAGAAGTCGTTAAAGTCCGCTTCATCTCCAACATGGGCGGTAACATAAATAGCTGCGCTCATGACTGATGGGTCAATTAATTCTGGGTTTCTAATAGCCATAGCTACTGTATTTTTACATTCTGCTTGGATATATGGTTCGTTGCCAAGCACACCCATGGTTTTGATAAGGTCACCTCGTAGTTGGCTGGTTACTAATTCTTCTTCTTCAATTGGAGCTAATTTTAATTTTTTAAGTTGAGGCTCTATTATATCTTGAACAATTTTTTCAAATATTTTTTCGTTATTTGGAATAACAAGACTTGATAGATCAGCTAAACCTCTAATAATACGTAGCCAAACGGATCTGTCAGTTTCGTAAGCCATGCTCTCTAATAGGTTCAGAAATTTTGCAGCTGACCAATTTCCTTTGAGAACTCCGGACCAAGAATCTTCAATCAAATTGTATCTTTCGACAGAAGAGAGTTTTTCAAGGTTGTTAAGTAGAGCCTCGTTCAACTGATCAGAATAGATAACTTTTAGAAAGCCGTTTCCTTCTTCATTTATCAGAACATATTCTAGGTTTTCTTCCGAAGTGTCTATTTGAATTTCTTCTGATTCAAAAACAATGTTATGATGTTTAACTGTTTGGTCTTTAGAGACTGTTCTGATTTTAATTGGTATTGACCAAGTCTCATCAACAGCTGGTGGAGATCCAAGATAGTTTGCTTTATCTTGAGTGATCTTTAGATTATTATTGGTAATTTCTGCAGAAAGAATTGGGAAGCCTTTCTTGAATATCCAACTGTTCATAATCGTACGTACCGGTTCACCAGATTCAATTTCGATAGCGTCCCAAAGATCATTTGTCTCAGTATTAAGAAATTTATTTTTCCGCATATACAGTTGCAGGCCTTTTTTAAATTTATCTTCTCCAATAAACTGCTCTAACATCCTTACTAGTGAACCACCTTTTTCGTAGGTAAGTAAGTCGAACATGCCTTCAGCTTCATCTGGGCTATTAACCTCGTATTCAATGGCCCTAGAAGATGTTGTAGAATCAACTTTGTAAGCTTCAGACTTAGAAAGACTAAAATCTACCCAACGATTCCATTCTGGTTTAAACGCATCAGTTACTTTCATCTCCATAAAAGTAGCAAAAGCTTCGTTTAGCCATAGTCCGTTCCACCATTTGAGAGTTACTAAGTTGCCAAACCACATATGAGCAAGCTCGTGCGCTATAACATCTGTGACCCTCTGGAGTTCAGCTTGTGTGGAAGTGTTCTCATCTATCAACAAAACAGTTTCTCTAAATGTTATACAACCCTGGTTTTCCATGGCACCAGCTTGGAAGTCAGGCACAGCTACTAAGTCAATTTTTTTACCCTGATATTCAATACCAAAATACTCACTTAAGTAATTGATCGCAAACTCAGCAACTTCAAGAGCAAAACCGCAGAGTTCTCCTTTGCCAGGTCTATGTACAACTCTGACCGGAATATCACGTATGAGTTTTGTTTCTGTATATTCTAAAGGCCCAACTACGCATGCGACTAGATAGGTGCTTATAGGCATAGTCTCGGCAAAATTTATTTTGATTTTGTCTTGAGAGATGATTTCACGGCTTAACTCAATACCGTTTGAAATGGCTTCTAACTCGGAAGAAACAATAATTGAGATTTCAAATTTTGCTTTAAAATCGGGTTCATCCCAGCATGGGAAACACTTTCGAGCGTGTGGTGCCTGGAACTGTGTCAAAGCCATTTTATGTTGTGTTTTATCGATCTGAAATTGACTTATGTAAAAGCCAATTAACTTTTTATTCAAAAAACCAGAAAAAGATATTTCGAGCTGTGCAGCACCAACTTCTAACTCTCCGGTCAGCTCTATACTCAATAGCTGGTTTTCTTCATCAAGTACCCAGCTCAAATCAAAGTTTGCTTCATTTTGAATAATTGATAGCTGACTAACCTCAAGTTCATCAGCATTTAGAACAATCTTGGTTGTTCTAAATAAAATGTCAAGATCGATTGTTACATGACCAATAAAATTTTCAGTATCTAAATTTGGTTCTAGCTCTATTTTATATTTTTTTGGAACAATGTTATTTGGAAGTCTATTTAGCTCAGTCACTCCAAGATATTATCAGCATTTTCATTCAAAATTCGAATAAAGAAATGTGACGTCAATCTTTAAACCATTGCTTTAAAGATATGAATCAACAAAAAGTTTTAATCAAACTTGATGGCCAAGCAATCTTGTTCGGCTGGTCAGATCTCCTTCAGACCTATAACGCTTCAATAGATTTTACTAGCACACACGTTGACCTTCAGAAAAGGTACATCGGAACAGCATTTTCAGAGTATCTAACAATTGATTTTTTAACCAATTATCTGAAAGTTCTAGGTTTAAAACTTGATTCAACTGCGAAAGAGCAGCTTATATCCTTTAGAGATAGACAGGATTCTATTATCGGTGAATCAACTATTAAAGCTACGGGCTATGATGATCGGCCTCAGATCGATATAAAAACACCAAATGGGGCTCAGTGGCGGCTTCAGAATGTATCTTCAAGGAGCTCTTGGCGCTGGGGAGATCAATCTAATATGTCAAATAAGACAGCACTTAGCCTATACCTGAATTTTATAAGCCCAGTTTTCTCAATTAGCACAGAAAGTTTTGCATACAAATTTTGTTACGATTTTTTATCTGAGATTAATTCTAATTTCGAAATCTCTATTAATTCTATTTGTGATTGGTATCTTACTGACTCGGAATTAAGATATAGAACGTTTTAGAATCGAGACAGAAGTTCAGTTTTTTTAGATTCGAATTCGGTGACGCTAAGGATACCTTGTCGTCTCAATTCGTTTAACTCAATTATCTTGGCAGAGATTGAATCGTCTGCTTCTAATAGCTTTTCTTCTGGTCCACGTGCCTGATTTGCTCGACGAGTGCTAGCAATTTCAATTTGTTGACGTAACCGTTCTTTAACGGCTAATGGATTTGCAATATCAAAGAACCTTTGAACGCCACTCTCACCGGCAGATTCTATGAGCACATCTCCCGCCCCAACAATCCGCTCAACAAAGTTTTGCTCAAAAAATACTGTATTAATACGCTCTAAAGGAATTTCTACTCCCTGCCTATTTAGAACCCCGGATCTATTTACAACTCTGTCTGTGCTAAAGAAAAAATGAGTGAAGTACCAAGAAATAATAGTTATGATCAGGATTAAAATTGAAAGGAGAATAAGTACACTGCTTAATATTTGAATGATTCTAGAAAAATCAGTGTCAACTCCGAACCCTTGGTTAGTGAGTTCAAGCTGAGACAAGATATCGTTTTCTTCAACTGATGCATTGCTAATTGTTGTGGTTCCAGTATCAGGATCAACCACTATAAGAATAAGGATAGCAATTAACACAGCGCCGACTACTAGAGCGGCTGGTCGCGCAAAATACCACCAATGTGGTCTCGTGTCTAAAATAATTTTTTCGCCGGGCCGAAGCCTATCCCTTGGGTGAGACATATATATATGATACAGGAAAATTAGCTTATTTTATCGTCAAACTGGGATTGCTGTTACAACCAGATTGTTTTTATAGGAACGATCAATTTTATCAAATTCACCATCACAGGTGATTAATTGAAGTTTTTCTGGCCCAGATTTAGTAAATAATTCATTTATAGGTAATCCGGTCTTTTCATAACTTTTTACTGCGGAGACTTTATATTCGGTATAACCCAACTCAGTTTCAATAGTAATTGTCTGCCCGACTTTGACTTTTTGTAAGTTAAAAAATATACCTTCAACACCTGCATAATCAACATGAGCTGCTAATACTGTTGACCCGAAACTGCCTGGAGAAGACCCGTACTGGTACCAGCCGACAAGGTCAGATGAAGGAACATCAAATGCATTATCTTTGTCTACTCCGACTGGCGTTATAACTGCATTTAAATTGATTCCAGATATTTTTAATATTTTTGGTGTCGACTTAATATTCGAGTTGCCAATTTCTCCAGATCTAACTGCGAAAGATTCGAACTCTGGACCAGCTGTTTCAACCTGAACAGGAATCCATGCTGCAAGAAAACAAATACAAGCTAGAGCTCCAGATGTAACTCTGACAATATGTTTAACTAAACTCATTTTTCACTCGAGTGTTTCGTCTTAGCACAAGCCCTGTAGCGACTAGTATGAAGAGGAGCCCACCTATCTTTATAGCTGGTATATCCTGGTTCTTGCTTTTCTCCAAAAGGCCGCTGTCACCTGAAGGTATGCCAATTGGTGCAGAATCTAAACCACTTAGCCTGATTTCAGAAAGATTAATACTCTTGTTTTTGCCTGAACCGTAAATGAATATGTTTGATAGTTCACCATCTAATAAACTGATTTCATCAGACAGCGTTTGGTTTTCAGCTCTGATTTCTAGGATCGTGTTTCCTGCAGCAACTTCAGATACAGAACTAGCTCCATTGGTAATATTAAATGATTCATCATTCAATAACACTTCAATAGAGTTTTCAGTTGTGTAGTTATGGACCATAACCCGACTTTTGCCAGGAGCAACATCGGAAACTATTGTTGACGTTGAATTTAATGATATATTTCCAAACGAATCTACAAATGCTATTACTGAAACTGGTTCATCAACCATTTTCAGATTGGAATCTAATACGGCAGAGTCTTTGCGGTCAGATTGTGCAACGGGTGGGTTTTCTTCTGCTTTATAAAAACCAATTTTATATTCGCCAGGTTCGTTAACTATTGGTCCAACAACATCTCCGGAGCTAAAGCCCTTGATAATAAGTTCATCATCAAAATATACGTCAACTTCAGTTTCAGGGATTCCATGGACTATTTGGAGGCCTGCATCAGCAATATCTACAACTGATGAGTTTATTAACGTGTTTTTAAATTCTTCAGAGTCGCCGGATACGTCATCAGATTGTTTTGTATCTTTTGCAGTAGCTTCTTTTTCGGTTGAAGGGCTGGATGATGCTTCAGTTTCTGATGTTTTTTGATCTAATGCTAAATTATTGTCATCTTCATCATTAAGTTGGGAAGAGATAAAGAAAGTTATAGCTAACAAAACTGCTGCAACCCCGAGAGCCTTAAGAAGGAAACCTCTTTTTGGTTCGTTGTCAGAGAACTTAGATGATATATTTTCGGCTTGATTTGAGTGGACCACTTCAAGATCTTCATCAGTTTCTTGAACTAGTGTTGAAGAAACTCGACGCGCTTCTTGTTTTGCCTTTAGGTCTGCAAAAGATATATCATTTTGCTTGATGCTATCTTGTTCAGTAATTTCATCATTTTTATCTAATGACTCAGCTGAAGTTTTGATTAATTCTTCATATTCTGAAATTGCAATGTACCCAGCTTGAAAATAGGGATCTTTCTTTGAGAGGGATTCTTTGACAATGCTTGCGAATTCTAAAGCTGAAGGAGGTCGAGCTTCAGGGTTTTCAGAGGTAGACCATGTGATGAGTCGTTTTAATGACCTTGGGGCTTCTTCATCTTCAGATAATACTTCAAGTAGTTTTCCTAGAGAAAAAATGTCTGCAGACTCACTTGCAGTTATGTTAGATGTGTTCTCTGGAGCAAGAAACTTAGAAACAGAATCTGGGGGAGTTCCTCCGGTTCCAAACCCAATTCCATCAATAAAGACTTCTTTATTGTTGATGAAAATTTGTTCAGGACAGAATGCACCATGAGTCAGCCCTTTTTTATGTGCACCTTCTAATATCCTTGCACAAGTTTCGACCAGATGTAATTTTTGGTCCCAGTTAAGGTCTTTTTTTTCTAAGAATTTATTTAGGTTTGGATATCCTAGAAGAGGTACCGCAGCATAAGGTTTTCCATCAGCTGTAAAGTCACAATCAATTACAGGGTTAATTCCTGCGAGCTCACTAGCTATTTTTAACTTGTCGATATGGTCTTGATCCCAAACGCCAACCGGTCCAATAGTGACACCTAATTTATTTTTTTTATCTTCAAGTATGATTTGAGTCATCCCAAACCAGTTTTTGGTCTGTTCAGATTGAGAGAGATTTTCTTTGGCCACTTAAGTCCTCCGCCTTGCTTGTCCAATCTAGAATTATACCGTAAAGGTATGCGTAGAGAGTTGAACTTAATGATACAGGGATCAGTATAATACGCCGTCTTTGATAATGGGCATATAAAAACTCATTATTCGACTTGACAACACCACCAACTCTGTGGTTTCCTTTAGACATTCGACGGCAGTGAGGCTGGAGACTACGGATCATTTGACGTCTTACCTCGAGCGGAGATGAGAAGCTTCAACAATTCGGAATATATCCCGCCAAAATATTTTGGTGGGATATATTTTTGTATGACCTGGCAGAAACTTTATAGACTGGTATTCATAGCTCGCTAGGAAAGAATTTTCGTTGGATAAACAGATTACTATCGAACCACTTACGAACAAGCTCAATAACCGAGTTTTAATTCCAGGATCAAAGAGTCACACTAACCGTGCTCTTATATGTGCGTCTTTATCTGATGGTATTTCAAATCTAACTGGATTACTTAAAGCAGATGACACACTGGCGATGATGGAATCGTTGAAGTCTCTCGGAGTTAGATTTGACTCGGATGCTGCAACACTTTCAATGCAAATTCAAGGTTTAGGATCTTTTCCTAAGACTAATAAAATAATTGAAGTTGATTCAAGACAATCAGGTACAACATCGCGATTTATTCTGCCAATCTTAGCGGCAGGGCTCGGAGAATTTTTATTAGACGGTCACGAGCAACTCCGTAGCAGACCAATAGATGAACTAGTATTAGCACTGAATTCTATAGGCGCAAATATTTCGGGTCTGAATCTTCCACTTAAATTTAAAGCAAACGGAATCAGTGGAAGCTCGATCTCGATTTCTGGATCAACTTCAAGTCAGTATCTATCTGGCCTTATGCTTATTGGCCCAATGTTAGATAATGGTTTAGCCATTAATGTTAAAGGTGATTTAGTTTCAAAACCTTATGTAGATTTGACAGCTCACACGATGAGACAATTTGGGGCTGAAATAACAATCGATCCAAATTATAAATCTATAAATATTCAAAATACAAAATATAAACCAAGTTCTTTTATGATCGAACCAGATGCTTCAGCTGCTTCTTACTTTTTTGCGATGGCCGCAATTTCTGGAGGAACAATCGAGATAGAAGGCCTTGGATCAGAAACAATTCAAGGTGATTTGAGATTTGTAGACCTTCTCAGCGCAATGGGTGCTGAAATAACTATGACAAGACAATCAACTAAAGTTACTGGCCCTAAGAAGTTAAAAGGGATAAAAGTTGATATGTCTGATATTTCAGATACTGCCCAAACATTAGCAATGGTTGCCTGCTTTGCCGAAACCCCGACAGAAATTACCGGTATTGGTTTTATCAGGAAAAAAGAAACAAACAGAATTAAAGCAGTCGTTGACCAACTAAATAACCTCGGAATCAACGCTTCAGAAACTGATGACGGGATGATAATAAATCCAGGTGTTGTTAAATCTGGTGCTGTTGAAACATACGATGATCATCGTATGGCTATGAGTTTTTCTATCTTGGGTTTGTTTAACAAGGGCATAGAAATACTAAATCCAGGTTGTGTAAATAAAACTTTTCCAAATTTCTTTAAAACTCTTGATGCAATTAGAGCGTAGCTACTCAACTATCTCAAGTGGCCAGACAGACTTTCCAGAGGGATCGATAACGAGAATTTCTTGATTCCCAGTATTGGCTACGATTAGGTGCCCTGAGGGTAACGAGCAGATGCCTTCAGGTCTGTTTAAATTTGAGATGTTTAAAGTTTTAAATTCTCGTCTACTGAGCTTTCTTAAAACATGATTTCCAGTATCAACAATGACAAGAGCACCGTCTTTATCTGTACAAACATCACTTGGTCTTTGGAAAAGTGTATTCTCAGCTGTTCCATCGTTGAAACCCCAGCTGAAATCACATACGCCATTTAAAGTATTTATCTTGCTATTGTCAGTTAGCATCCTCAGCTTGCTCGAAGCTGCATCACAAAAAACAATTCCAACTTCGGTTCTTACTAGACCACTCGGTTGTGCTAATTCTGCAACATTAGCGTTACCATCTTCGCAGCCTGTTAGTCCAATACCAGCAATTGGCCCTGTCTCTGATTCAGAGTCATAGTTTTCAATAACCCGCATAATTTGATCGGCTCCACCGTCAGAAATCACTAAACTTGAGTCGAAATCTTGTGTGATCCCTGAAGGTGCGATCAAATCTTTTGTTAACACAGACAATTCTTGCGATTCTAGATTGTATTTTGTTAACGATCCATTATAAGAATCGGTTATATAAATATCGTCGTCATCGGTGATAAGTACACTGCTTGGGTATTTGAAATTATCTAGAACCCTAATTTTTGTTCCAATATCAAGTCTTTCTGAAAGATTAACTATGGTTACAGTCCCAGCTGCCGGGTCATTGTAAACAAGTTTATTATTTGCGTTTGCAGAGACTTTAGTTAAATATCCGACTGAGTTTTCTGATTCTGAGGCAGTTTTATATTGTATATTTTTTGTAGCATCTTCTTCGTTAGTTTCATCGAGCCCAGATAAGATTGCTTCAAGAACTACTGAGATATCGCCAGAACCTGCCTGTCTGCCAATAATCGTGCCATCAGATCCGACTACAACTGTTGCCGGCCATCCCTCTGGGTTATAATTGTTCCAATTTTGATATTGAGTATCATGGATTACCGGAATATTTATATTGTGCTGAACTAAAGCTTGAGTGACGCTTACAGAGTCTTTTTCATATTCGAATCTAGGACTATGTATCCCGATAACAACTAATGAATCTCCAACTGCCTTTTGAACTTCAGCAAGCTGACGAAGACGTTCTTGGGACGCTTCACAGCCGAATGACCAAAAAATCATGACAACAACGGATCCCAAAAAATCATTTAATGATAATTTTTCGCAGTTCAACCATTGGTTTCCCTGAATATCCGGAGCTATAGCCATGCTTTACATTCGGTATAAAAGAATATATTTAAAGAAAACTATTCTAAAATTTTAGGATTCTTTTTCTTTTATTTCGATCCATTGTTGTTCGAGTTCTTCCATGGAAGAAGCTGTGCTATTTCCAAAAACATGAGGATGGCGTCTTATCATTTTTGTTTTAAGGGCTCTAGCAACATCATTAATGTTAAATTGTCCACTTTCTGAAGCGATTTCTGAATGTAACAGAATTTGTAGCCATAAATCTCCGAGTTCATCCTCTAGTTCTTCAAACCCTGTGCCTAATTCGAAATCAAGGTTTTGAATAGCTTCTATGACTTCTAAGGTCTCTTCTTCTAAATATTTAATCAATGAAGAGTGAGTTTGTTGCTGATCCCAAGGGCATCGTTGCCGAAGCGTGTGGATCAAATCGACATTCGCTGCTAAATTACTGCCAATAGCATTTGGCAGTTTAGGAATAAATATAGAAGTCAGATGATCAGGTGTTATTTCTTTATCCATGTCGTAGAAGTCGATATCAAAAATCTTTTCATCTGGAGTGCCCAACGACTGAAGTACCGTAACTGTAAAAGGCTCGTAATCGTCAATTGATAATTTAATATCAGAAAGGATTTTTTTAGAATAAGTCTGTGCAACCAACAAAGGACCATTATTACCGGATGACTGTTGTTTAAATTGCTGCCCATCAACAAGCTGAACTCCCGAATTCACAGGATCCAGTTTAAGCTTTGCCCAAGTAACATCTAGAAAAGATATTGCTGGGAAAAGTTCTACCTCAACATCTTGTTGATCTAATAAAAGTTGCACAGTATCTTCTAGCACAAGAGGCGACCCTGGAGTAATATAAACTAAGTCTTGTGAGGCTGCCAAGTTAATCAAGTTTTCAAAGATAGATGAATAAACTTCTTCAAAACTGTCTTTTGACTCATAAAAATGATCATACGAATCAGATCTTCCAACAATTGAAGCGGAAGGATGTTTGTTAGTTCGTAAATATTTTTTTAAATCAGATTTAGCTAAGAAATCTTTAGTTTGAGATGTTACTTGGCCAATTCCACCGGGGCCAAGTCCACAAACGTAAATCTTACCTGACATTATTCAGTTATTTCAACTGGAACCTCTGCATCAGATTCAACTTCAGAAATTTCTATTTCTGGTTCAATCTGAGTTACTACTGGGGTCACTTGGCTGCTTTGAGCATCCCAAGTTCCTATTTCTGGATCTACAGTAATTTTTAATCCAACAACTCTTGCATTAATTACTTTTTCCAACTCTGCTTGTTTGCGTAGTTGTATTTGATCTTCAGATTCATCTTCAACACCATTTATTTTAATTACATGCCACCCGAATTGAGTTTTCACCGGTTCGATGATTTCTTCTGGAGTTGGATTTGCTAAAGCCTCAGCAAACTCAGGTACAAAGCTGGCTGGGTCACTACAACCAAGGTCTCCACCCTCAGGTCCGGACGGTCCTGTTGAGAGTTCTTTTGCTAGCTCTGCAAAGTCTTCTCCATCTGTTGCTCTTTTGTACGCAGCATCTGCAGCAAGCTTTGCTTGCGATTCAGCTTCTGGAGTTGCGTCACCCTCAAGACCAAAAAGTATATGACTGCTACACGGAATCTTTGCAGCCACAAACTCGTTTGTAACAAGTTTTTCTAGAGAAAAGTATTTTGTAGAACTATCAATGATTGAAGCCACATAAATGTTATTTGAACCAAAGAATTCTTCAGCCGTGATAGCTGGGTCTGATTCTATAGATTCTAGTAACCCATCTTTAGCCCCTTGTCTGTCTTCATCTGAGATGCTGTGATCTCTGGCATCTAGTTCAAAGTCTAAAACTTTGGTCCTTATCAAATTGCCAAGAGCTGAAGCTTTTAGGGCTCTATCACGAGCTTCTTGTTGCTCTGCAGATAATTCTTCTTGCTCGGGAGAGAATTCAAGAGCGAAATTGTCGATACCTGCGGCAAGGTCAGTTACATCCTTTTTCGAAATTTTGTATGTAGAGTCACCGTCTATTATCGTTGCAGCAACTTCTTCTGGCGCAATGTTTTCGCCTGAAGTGGCTACATCATTCCGACTGATACCACACGATGTTAGTAATAAAGAAAATAGGATAGTTATATAAAAAGATTTCACAGTCTTGAGGTTAACCCAAATATTAAGAATCCGTCGTCCAATTTACAATTTTTGAAGATTCGTCACCATCAGTTGAAGTAACTTTAAAATCAAGTTCATATTCAGTATCCGGTTCGAGAGCTAGGAAATTGATAGGCCAATTAGTTGAACAAGTCTCAGAATCTACATCAACCAAGTTTGTTATTGTCTTTTGCGAACTTGTCGTCAAATCATATTCATAATAGTCAGCACATATGGTATTTTCATAAACAGACATATTAAACGTTGTAGTATCGTTGATCTCATCATAAACAACTGAACTGCTAATATAAGTTTGAATCGCCGGTTCAGGTTCGGTTTCTGGAGTTTTTGTAGATTCTTTTGGTTGAGTTGTCGTCGTGATTTTTGTTGGTGCTTTGGCTCCTGGCCTATTTTGTTCGCCTGTTGATTCTGACTTAAATGTTTTAGTCGTTTCAGCTACGGTTGAAGAAACATCAACGACTACAACATTTTTTTCGGTTTGGGCTTGCGGCACTTGTTTGATGATAGGTGCTGCTGGCTGTTTGATCGTTGTGTCTGTAACAAGGTCTAAATTTTCTTTTGATGCTATTTCTGCATCTAGGATTATTGTTTCACTTCTACTGGAATTTTCTGTTGGTGGTAACCCTTGATTGGACTCTGACGTATCAGCAGTCAATGTTTTTTCATCATTAACATCTTGAAATATTAAGAGCGCTGCTATTGAGACTAGGGCAAGGAATGTAACTGAAGCTGTAAAGGTTAAGAAGTCTTTTCGGTTCTCTGATCTAATTGATCTGATATAGCGATTAATGTGGCTTGGTTGTTTTCTAAATGGTTCTTCAACCTGATCGTAACTCGACAGCGTTCTCTCTATATCCGCAACTGATTCCGATGCTGTGAGAGGTTCTTCAATGGCTTCTAGATCTGGATAAATGGAGTCATCGAGCACTTCGAAGTCTTTTAATTCTTTTTCAGGGTTAAACATGATATCAGTATGCTGGACGTCTATTCCACTATCTATATTTGTGTTTATACTTTTTTGTGTAGTGTTTATTTTCACCTTAAAACCTTAGCAAAATATTATCAAAGGTCAATTCAACAACATATGGATAGACAAGCAGTTTAATTATTGCCAGATTCTATGTTATTAAGAACATCCAACGCTTTTTGGCCAGCCTCGTGGGAAATCTTAAGCAGGCCTTCCATAGAGAATGGAGAGCTAGTTGGAGGTGTATTCCCCCAAGGTTCTGGCTGGACTGGGTCAGCTGGAATTTTGATTATTTCAGGGAATTCGGTTTTAGTTCTAGACACTAAATAATCTAAGTCAACGGTTTCTGAAAACTTGATCAGAGAAGTTTTTTGGATCTCAGAAATTATTTTTGGTTTACTTTTACCTTTAAATAATAAAAATTCAAATGGCTCAGTGTCAAAAATGGTTGCTGCTGAACCTAACGAGGTTAAAACATGGTTACAGAATTTGTCTTCATTAGGACAGCTGCATTCATAACTGATCTTCGTGCCTTTAAAGAATGAAGCTTCAAAGCCGACTAAAATTTCTAATAATTTTTGAGAAGAGAGTTGATTGACAAACTCATTAGCCAGAGATGGTTGAGAACTAATGAATTCTAGTAGATCGTTAAATTCGCTTTCCTCTACCTCTGGACTAGTAATTCTTGCTTCATATTTCATCCGCCTACCTGATGGGATAGTACAGGATATTTCTCCTTGAGAAATATTTACTTCAGCTACATCATTTCTGATTGCTAATTCAAGGGACCTTTCTATTAGATCCTTTTTTTTGACGACTGACTTTAGCCAGACCTTTGGTAAAGATAATTTTTTACTCATTTTCGATCTCGATTACTGCATCCTCGGAAAGGGATACTAATTCTGCTAATTCTTGGTCATCTAACTCAGAAATCCATGATTCACCGGAACCAACAATTGAGTCAGCTAAGATACGTTTTTGCTCGAGTATCGAAGCAATTTTATCTTCGACGGTTCCTTCACAAATCATCTTATGGACTTGTACAGGCTTGTCTTGTCCGATTCTCCAAGCTCTATCGCTGGCTTGATCTTCAACAGCCGGATTCCACCATCTGTCATAGTGAACCACGTGGGTGGCTTTTGTTAAGTTAATTCCTAAGCCACCTGCTCGAAGCGAGATAATAAATACATTTGCATCACCCGCTTGGAAAGTTTCAACCATTTCATCACGCTTATTTACACTTAGGGAGCCGTGTAAGAATAGCGTTTTGTATCCCAAAGGTTTTAAATGTCTTTCAAGAACGTGCCCCATTGAAACATACTGAGTGAATATTAAAGTTGATTCACCGCTGTTTGTGATAGATGCAAGCAAATTAGTCAGAGCATTCAATTTTCCTGAGCGGTTTGAAAGTTCAACTGAATCTGGTTCATCTAGAACCTGGGTTGGATGGTTGCAGACTTGTTTAAGTCTTGTTAACAATCTTAAGATTAAGCCCTTACGACCAATTCCAGAAGAATCTTTTATCTCATTTAAGGTCTCAGCTGCAATTGCTTTATATAGCGAAGCTTGTTCCGGTGTCAAAGGTACATAACGATAAGTTTCTGTTTTTGGTGGAAGCTCTGGAGCTATCTCTGAATCTGATTTCTCTCTTCTGAGTACAAATGGTTTAACAATAGTTCTTAGTCTTTGAGCTGATTCTTCATCGTTGACTTTTTCGATGGGTCCAGCAATCTCTCTTCTAAACATAGACACGGTGCCGAGTAAACCAGGAGTAGTCCAATCTAATAAAGCCCAAAGATCAATCAGCTGATTTTGAATTGGTGTGCCAGTAAGAGCAAATTTAACGTTGGCAGGAATCTTCCGAATCGATTTAGCCGTGTTTGAGAATGGGTTTTTCATTGCGTGGGCTTCATCAGCAACTAATAGCCCCCACTCCTGGCCTGCTAATTTTTCATAATCTCTTCTGACAACTCCGTATGTTGTTAAAAGAATATCGCTTTTACCGAGTTCTGCTAGATCTCTGTTAGCCCCATGATAGCGAACGATACTTGTTCCTGGAATAAACTTATTTGCTTCTTTTTCCCAGTTGCCCACAACAGAGGCCGGACAAACAACAAGTGTAGGCGACGGTACGATTTCTTGTCGGAGGCTGTGCAATGCAAGAATCTGAATAGTTTTTCCCAATCCCATATCATCAGCCAGGATCCCACCAAGACCTAATTCGCTCATTTGGTTAAGCCAAGCTAGACCTCTTTTTTGATAAGGTCGAAGGGTTGCGGTCAAATTCTTGGGTTCTTCTAAGTGCTGCTCAGCATCAAAATTCTTTAACTTTTCGGACAAATTAAGTAAAGACTCATCCACCTCAAGTTCATAGACTTGCCCATCTAGAGAAATTTGTGAACTTAAAGATGCCGCTATCGCATTAGTAGTATTTATCTCGTAGTTCTTACTGACAGCACTTCGAGCGCTATCAGACAACTTGACCCATTTGCCTTTTAAACGAATTATCGATCTTTTACTATCTACAAGATCTGCTAACTCATCTTCACTGAGTTGAACACCATCCACGCTAGCTATCCAATTAAGTTCAATTATCGAAGACAGACTCATTTGGTTGTTGCTAGCGCCTTGGCCTAACCTTGGAACAATTTCGATTTCTTGTAAATTTGAATCAGGAAAGACAACTAACAAACCTACGCTTGCTAATTGGCGACCTAAGGATAAGTACAGAAAATCAAGTTCTCCAGAATCAATTTTAATTGATTCAACTGGTACAAGCTGCGAAAAGATTTGCAGCTTGGACCACATTCGTCCTGCAGCTTTGAGAATGCGCTCGATCTGAATTAGCTCTTGTCTGGGTAAAGAATTTTCTTCATTTGATAATTTGCGCAGCCAAGCTAGATTAATTTTGCAGCTTTTATCTTCAGCTGTATCTAAAATAATTTCTGCTACAAATTCTTCATCTTGTTTATCTGCTAAAGAAATTTCTAATCTGACGGTTGGAGCAGATTCAGTAGCTTTTTCGATAAAATTTTTCCAGGCGGCAGTTGGATCTACTAACGTTGACTCATGTACAGAAAACGCATCGTGGCCTGAGATGTCGGCTCCTTGGTCAGATCGCATAAATGAATCGACAATACTGTCTGAGAAAGCAAATAAAGCAGACTCAGGTGAAACAAACATATTTCCTTTTAAAAGTCCAAAGCTATTGGTTGGCAATGCTCCTGCAAGGTTTGAATAAAATTTTTGCTCTGTGTTTGATATCGGCCCTATTCTCCAAGTATCGATACCTGATTTAGTAAGTGAAGGGTAAAATTTGCCTAAACTAATCAAAGTTAAAATATTTTTAGAAACTGTATGCCAAGCCTCTAGACTTTCTGACAATTCAGTTTGTTCTAGAAGGGGAAACTGTACTAAAAAATCTTTTATTGGTAACTTGATAGCATCTATTTCTTTACTTGAATAGTTCTCAGTATCCGCAACTTCGATTTGTATTTTTTCGAATATATTATTGCTGAATGCTGTTTTAATAAACGCAGGTTCTTCTGACCATACTGCAAGGTAACTTGTACGCGGAGGGTCGCATTCAACAAAAGTTGCTTCCGGATTTTTTTCTAAAATATTTGACAGTGAAAAATTTTCCGAAGCGCGCACTAGCAAAGACTAGCAGCATCGTTGTTGTAAACGTATATGAAATCAATCTAAATATAATTTAATTATATTCTTAGCCATCTGCTGGGGTGCCAGAAAAAGGTGAAGGGTCATCCAAAGTTGGAATAGTAGTCTTACTCCAAGCCAATATATTTGAAAGCCAATGAGAAATAGATTTCCATTCACTCGGGTTCCAGCCGTTTGAAATTTGCATAAATCCATCAGAACGAATGTGAACTAGAGCTGGCAAGTTTTCGATTGATAACGATTTGACAATCTCTCGGTTAGGGTCGGGGAAGGTTAAATAATTTTCGCTCAGAGGGCCTAGAAAGTCGCTACATCCTTGTTCATCTGCAGTGCAAATCCAACCAACTCTTACATCAGCGGGGGAGAAGTGATCAAAGATCCTCTGAGAAGTTTCTAAAATCCAACTGCTCTCAATTGTATAAGGGTCAATTGCAACTAATAAAAATGGGTATGAAGTTAACCAGTCTCTTAAATCGTACGCTTTACCATTTAAAGATTTTAGTTTTAGTTTAGAAGGGGCAATATCATTCGCTGTGTCCACGCGGCGATAATAGCGTTGAGGCGGAGCTAAATACAACCTATTCTGTAAAATTTCAAAATCTTATAAAAAATAATTCTTCTGGGAATTGATTAAGAATGTTCTATTTCTGGCCCGGGGCCAAACGGACTACTTTATAGAGTCGTTACTCCTCATTGCTAGGTTCTCATTACTTTGGCTGTGATTAAATGGTGGTAGCCCTTATCAGATTATTTCAATACAAGAAAGGTACAAATGTCATTGAAATTAATGGAAAAGACTGATGAAATCACTATTTTGGGTTCTAAAGAAATCGAAATTCTCGAGGTTGTTAAAAACACAAATCCTGTAAACTACTCATTTTTTTGGGGAGCGCTAAGTTTAATATCAATTATATTGCTCGGTTTTTTTGCTCCTAGCGGATTAATTTTACTTGGATTCATCGGGGTTATCGTAACAACGCATGAGGCTGGCCATTATTGGGCGGCAAAGAAAACGGGTATAAAGCCAACAGAGTTCTTCTGGGGCTTTGGTCCTGAAGTTTTCTCAATCGAAAAAAATGGTTGTAAATACGGTCTTAAAGCTCTTTCACTCGGTGGTTATGTGAAGCTTGAAGGAATGAATAAAGATTCTGAATTACCTAAAGGTTTTTTAGAAGAAGACACATTTAGATCAGCAAGTCATACAGCAAGGTTAATAACAATTCTGGCTGGCCCAGCTGTAAATTTGGTAACAGCAGTTATCACTTTTATAGGTGTTTCTCTTCTAAAGGGAGAAACAATTGCTGCATCAATAAAAAATGGTTTCAGCGATACTTGGGACGTAATATATTTTACCGGGGTTGCTTTAAGTAATATTTTTACAAATATTGGAGCCTATATAGGCTCTGTTTTTGGTGATGTCTCTGAAGCGCCTACAAGGTTAATGTCACCCGTTTCTCAATCTCAGTATTCAGCCGCAATGGTAGAGGGTGGTTTAACCACGTCACTGATGTGGTTTGGGTTGCTTTCTTGTGCAATAGGAGCAATTAATCTACTTCCATTGCCTCCTCTAGATGGGTTTCATGCAATATCTGCTTTAGTTGAAGGAGTTAATCGAAAAATCTTCGGCAAAAAAGATTTTTCGATTGATGCTAAAAAGTTTCTTCCAATTGCTTACATGACCATTGGAATTCTATTACTGCTTGCTGTAAGCGCTTTGATTATGGATCTTCGAGACCCTATGGAATTACAGGCTCCTGTATGATAAATATGTCAGATAAAGAACTAAAAACTCCAAGAAACTGGATTTCGACCGGATGTTTAATTGGCCTTGTGGCTTCGATTCTATTTGGAGCAACTAAGGCTGGCTTTGCAATAAATGCTGGCCAAGTTTTTAGTTCTTTGTTATGGGTATTCTTAGCAATCTTTTGCGCAGTCTATTACTTATTCCTTTTCTACTATTCATTAGGTCACCGGTTTTCGAACAGCTAACACTCAGATCTATGGATTGGTTTGGGACTCTCCTTAGATAAATGCGAGCCAACCACAAACTGGCGATGTAACCTTATTGAGTGGCAAAAATTAAAGGATTTGCAGAATGGCTGCCAGAACAGCAAATTCTGCAACAAAAAATAGTTACCTCTATCCGAGACACATTTGAGTTGTATGGGTTTACGCCTCTGCAGACAAGGTCTATAGAACTTATTTCTGACCTCACTGATCAAGGTGAAACGGATAAAGAGATCTATGGAGTTCACCGGCTGACAGATGAATCAGAAGTTAATTTTGATTGGGGATTACACTATGATTTAACGGTTCCTTTTGCCAGATATGTATCAGAAAACCGTGGAAAAATATTATTCCCATATCGCCGCTACCAAATCCAACAGGCATGGCGGGGCGAGCGACCTCAACTTGGAAGATTCCGTGAATTTATTCAAGCAGATGCTGACGTTGTTGCTGAAGGAGAGTTAGATCTTCGCTATGATGCAGAGATCTTGCTGATGTTTCAAAAGCTTTTATTTGATCTCCCAATTCCAAAGGTTCAGCTGCAAGTAAATAATCGAAAGTTGTTGCAAGGTTTTTATGAAGGTCAAGGTATTGCCGAGGTAATACCTGTTCTGAGAGCAATAGATAAAATGCCAAAGATTGGTGAAGGCGGAGTGGAAGAAATCTTAACTGGGCTAAATCTTTCAAAACAGCAAATTGAAAATTGCATAGGGATAACTAAGGTTTCTGCAAATGGATCAACTGGACTCAAACAACTTTCAGATTTTAGTATAGATAACCTGCAGTTTTCTGAAGGTATTGAAGAGTTAGGCAGAGTGCTTGATCAAGTTAACGAGCTTGCTGATCAAGACTCTGTAGTTGCTGGGTTACACATCGCTCGTGGTTTTGATTATTACACAGGCACTGTGGCTGAGACCATATTCCCTGATTATGAACAAGTTGGTTCAATCTGTTCAGGTGGCCGCTACGACAATCTTATTTCTGCTGGATCTAAACCCATACCAGGGGTTGGATTTTCGATAGGTGTAAGCAGATTACTTGCATACTGTTTCCATCTAGAAATTTTAGAGGCTTCCAAAAAATCCACAGCAGAGGTCTTTGTAGCCGTTAATTCTGAACAAGATAGAAACAATTCAAACAAAGTTGCAGCGGCTCTAAGAAGCCGAGGAATAGCTACATTAGTTTCTGATTCTTCAGCGGCGTTTGGAAAACAAATCAAAATAGCAGAAAAAATGGGCATTAAATATGTTTGGTTCTTAAACGAAGGATCTTCAGACGAGATAAAGGATTTGGAAGCTAGATCACAAACCGAGTGTGATGTAGATACCTGGATGCCAAAAACGGATATATGAGCGAACTAACTTTACGCGAAAAAGCAATCAAAACTGGAGATAAAAAATCTTCATTAGTTGTATACAAAGCCGTAAGAGGCCTATTAAGAATGGTTGTTAAACCTTGGGTGAGAAGTAAAGCGATTAACTCGCATTTTTTAGACCTTGAAGGTCCAACTATCCTTGCGCCTGCTCATAGGTCACATCTTGATAGCCTATTGATAGCCGTATACAGCAAGCGAAGAATAAGGGCCCTTGGCAAAGAATCATTATTTAAAGTTCCTGTGTTATCATTTTTTTGTGCTGCATTAGGGGCTATCCCTGTTCGAAGAGAATCTGCAGACAAAGACGCTATGAAAGCGGCTCTAGATTTATTAAATGCAGGCGAAACAATGATTGTTTTTCCTGAAGGTGCTAGACAGTCTGGAAATGATATTGCTGATTGTTTTGACGGTCCTGCATGGTTGGCTTCTAAAAGCGGTGCAAGAGTTATTCCCATCGGTATTGTTGGAAGTGAAAAAGCCATGCCCGCTGGTTCAAAATTTATCCATCGTTCGAATGTGGTAATCAGTGTTGGGGATCCAATGTATATTGAGCCTGGAATAAATAGTAAACGCCATAGCCGAGATGAGCTTAAACAGTTTACGCAGTTACTTAGAGAAAAAATGCAACATGCTCAGAACAATGCACTCGATGCGTCTAGTAGAACCTAAGCGGATAGTTCTTGGTTCTGAGGGTGAATTGTAGGCCTAGCAATGTAACGTTCAGCTATTAGTTGTTCAAGAGGTTTAGCTGTGCTAAATAAATAACCCTGCAAGAAGTCACAGTTCCAAGATATTAATAGATCTGCTTGTTCCCGAGTTTCGACGCCTTCTGCTATTGTTCTTAAGCCTAAATCTGATGCAAGAATTAGTGAAGATTTAACAATGCTTTTGTTTGTTTGGTCACTGGTTATCTCTGAGACAAAAGTCCGGTCGATTTTTAATTCATCTAGTGGTAAGTTTCGTAACCTCTTTAGAGAAGAAGTTCCAGTTCCGTAATCGTCGATCGCGAGCTCTAGCCCCATTTTCGATAAATTTTCAAACGCTGGTATTATTTTTCTGTGGTCATCTAATAGCCCACGCTCAGTTACCTCAATGGTTAATTTGGAGCGGTCACCTTTTTGAAGCTGAAGAAGCTGATTTCGTATCTTAGTTGACCAGAGGCTGGCCGCTGATAGATTTATCGAAATCCCAAGATTGGGGACTTTAGATAAAGTTTTTGAAGCTAGAGATAATATGTGGCTGTCAAACCGGTTTGTTAAACCTGATGATTCTATGATGTCTAAGAATTCTTTGGGAGCTAAAATGCCATCTTGTGGATGGTTCCAACGGGCTAACCCTTCGAGTCTAGTTGTCAGGCCAGACTTGCAATCAATGATTGGTTGAAACCAGAGTTCAATTTGTGTTTCTAAATTTCTTGCCAACTCGGTGTGACGTACTAATCTATTTTTAATCAGGACAGTATTGTCGTTTTCGTAAATTTTTATTTCAGAGTTTGTTTTTTTGGCTTCATACATTGCCACGTTTGCTCTTCTTAGTAGCTCTGTCCATTTTTCGCCGACATCGTTTGCTAGCCCTAAAGAAACAGATGTTGTTAATTCAATATTTTCAGCAGTTATTGGAGCAGCTGTTTTAGCAATCAATTGTTTTGCCGTAGTTAGTCCTCTGCTGTATACAGACTCGTCGTTTCCTACTATTGCAACTGCATATTCGTCTCCTCCAAGTCGGGCTACACAAACGTTTGAAGGGATATCTTTCGAAAATCTGTTAGCTAAAGACTTGATTACAGTGTCGCCCGCCAGATGTCCAAGTGTGTCATTTATTTCTTTGAATCTATCAATATCGATGATCATGATTGAGACAAAAACTTGTCTGTTATTCCCCAGAGCATTGTTGTGTCTGAGGAATTTTACGAGGCCTTCTCTATTTGGTAAGCCAGTCAAAGAATCTGTTTCTGCTCTTATATCTGAATCTCTTCGAGCTAGTTCCATTTCAGAAACATCAAAAGCAAAACCGTAAACTAAGATGCTTCCATCAGAACGGGTTCTTGATTTTGCCGCCATTTTGTACCAAACCAATTGCCCTCTAGCATTACAAATTCTTACGGTTCTTTGTTTGAAAACATTCTCTAATGCTGATTTGATTAGTTCAGCTAAAGCTCTATTCTCAGCTAAAATGTTTGTCATCTCTTGAGAGGTCATCCCAAGCAGATCATGGGAATGTCCTTCGTTTATTTCGAATGTGTTTTTACTAACATCAAACTCCCATAAAAATCCGCTTGATGATTCAGTGATCAGGTTGAATTTATCAACCGAGTTCTCATACATGCGTGCATTCCAACCTGCATCTTTAATAATTGGGATAACGCCTGCTAGAAGTCCAATAGTGACTAGTGGCCAGTTTTCGAACCCGTTCCAGATTCCAACAGTGGCCACTAAGCCAGCTATAAAAAAAGTAAGAAGATAATTGAGTTTGCCAATGAATGGAGAGATGAATACTAGTGCAGCTGCGGCCACCACGACAGAGGTTACATAAACCGTGGGAAGGACGATTGTCCCAATCATTATAGTCACGAGCCCATTTAGAGAATGGTATGCCTCAATTTTTTCAAGGTCTGCGTACTTCTCAATAAGAAAACTTGCTGGCATAGACCCAAATATTAAAATTAAGCCTAGAAAGTACCTTTTTGATTCTAGATGGTCGAGGAAAGGGCTAGCCAAGACGATAGCAACGACTAGATAAGGTATAAGTTTAGAAAGAACTACTTCGCTAGAACGGTCTCCGCGAGCAATTCTATTGTTTAGATTTAACTTAAATTTGTTTTTTACTATCCCGCCGGCCACACACTACTTCTAACTTTCTAGCTACTATAGCCTATAAGTAAAACAGTACATAAAGCAAAAGCAAGGTTCGCTGTTGCTAAAAGTCGAAAAATCAACTCTACTGATATCTATGGATCAAAACAAAAATTTAACAAGTAGCAACGATGTATCTCCGGTTACCCTCCGATTTGCTGAAGAAAATGCTGTGGATCTTTCATTTGTAACTGGATCCGGGCCTGACGGTTTAATCACAATGTCAGATGTTGTAAAATTTATTGGCCTTGATGAATCAACTCTTTCTAGAACAAATTCCGAATTTAAGCAGCCTGATCGAGATATTGAAGAGAGCTCAGATATCAGCACGAGTTATTTTGAAATAGATTTATTCAAACTCTGTGATTACTATCTCAGCAAGAACCGTGATGAATCAGAAAATTTGAATTTAGCACTTGAGTCATACTTCGTATTTTCTTGTCTAAGGGCAACAGGAACTGGCAACATATTCGAAAAGGAATGTGACTTTCTGATCAGTTCTAAAGATTTTCAAGGTTACATACCATTAGAGCTGGGTGAATCAGAAAGTATCAGTTTTGCCGGGGTGTTTTCAAAAATAGAATCTGCTGTAAGGAAGCAAAACAATTTTAAAGATACGAATAATTTATCTACTAAAGTAATTTTTGAGAATTCAGGGGGTATGGGTGCGTCTAATTGCCTTCGTTCTTTACCAAGTTATGTGAGTGCTTCTATAGACTTTGGTTTGATCAGTGACCGAGTTGTATCAACGAAAGAACGGGCAATCGCTATCCATCCAATACTCCCTGTTGTATTTAGATTTCGGGAGTCTGTAATTGGGATTCCGCAAGCCCACGCATATATTTCTGAAATTAAAAAAACTTTAGAAAATTGGAAGTAAAGGTTAGACAGGGTCACCTTTAGAATTCCTTGTCTAAATCTTCTAAGACCAACTGCAAATAAAGGTCGAACCGTTTTTCTGATATCGCTCCCTCTGCTATGGCCGTTTTGACCTGGCAGTTTATTTCTTTGATATGAGAACAGTCATTAAATTTGCATTGCTCAGCAGCAGAAAAAATTTCTTTGAAAAATGATTTAATCCCTAGCTCGGCATTCCAGAGAGCGGCTGAGCGTATCCCTGGGGTATCAATTATTGTGCCTGAATCAGGCAGCGCAATAAGTTCTCTGTACGTGGTTGTGTGCCTTCCACGCTTGTCAGAGCTGCGCACTTTTGCAGTTGTCATTACTTCATCGTCGATTAAGGAGTTTACGAGAGTGGATTTACCAACTCCTGATGCTCCAATTAATACTGTTGTATTATTCTTGTCTGATAAAAAACTTCTAAGTTCAGGTATGCCGGAGTTCGAAATGGAATCAACTAAAAATATTTCTAACTCTGGGTAAGTCACAAGTGCTTTTTGTTTTTCTCTTTCAATAAAGTCTTGCTCAACTAAATCTGTTTTTGTTAGAATTAGAACCGGTTTGACAGATGCATCGAGCAGCATAATTATTTTTCTAGCTAACCTTTTAGTATTCATGGTGATATCAAGCCCAGTTACGATGCATCCAAAATCTACATTTGCTGCAAGGAATTGGGCTCTTTCAGCACCAGGTGTTGTTCTTTTGCGCTTAACATAATTTTTTGCTTCTAAGACTTGTTTTATTATCTGGGTTTGATCATCGTCAATCCCGACAACCACCCAATCACCAACTACAGGTTCTATGGTTCGATCGAATGTGCCAAGTCTTCGTTCAGTACGAATTAAGCCCTTTGCTGTCATAACAAAGTCCCAATCCCGTTCTAACCGGGTTACTCTTCCAGCTTCATCAGTTGTTTCTGAGCGGACTTCTTGGAACGATGTTTCCCAAAATTTATCCCAGCCGTATATTTGTAAGTGGTCATTCATAGAATCATCCAAGATTTAAGGCTATAATCTATTTTTAATATATGGCGAAAGAAATAAAAGTAAAAGTCCCAGGCTCAACTGCCAATATTGGTGCAGGGTTTGACTGTCTAAGTATTGCTCTGTCCAGATATGTTTGGGCCTCTACTTTTGGTGATGGTGAACCTTGTGATTCAAATAGCATTATCAGGACTGCTTATGAACAAGCTGGCGGTTCGAATCAAATATGGTTTGGTCATAATCTAGAACCGGGCCGTGGCTTAGGCTTTTCTGCTGCTGCTAGGGCGGCTGGCGCTGCCGTTGCATTTATGGAAGACGGTGCAAGTCTTGAAGAGTCAAAAGATGCTGTTTTTAAAATAGTTACCGAACTTGAAGGTCATGGCGATAATGCGGCTGCATCTGTCTACGGGAAATTCAACATTGTTTGCCAAGATGTTGCTTATCAGCTCGAGCTACCAAATTTGAAGAAACTATTTTTATGGATTGCTAAAGAGCAAAGCTCAACAGACAAATCACGTATGAAAATTTCTGAACATCTGTCTGTAAACGACGCTGTTTTTAATATTAGTAATGTTGCTTTGTTAGTTTCTAGTCTTTATGAAAATAGGTTCGAGCATCTTAGAGTCGCCACTCAGGATAAAATTCATCAAAATATCCGCCTGCAAGCTTCGCCTGAGTCTGAGAAAGTTCTTTTACATGCTTTAAACTCAGGTGTGGATGCTGTTTGGCTAAGCGGAGGTGGGCCATCAATAGCAATGATAGCAAGCGCTGAGCAACAAAAAATTATCAAATCTGGCTTGCCTGAATTAGGTTTAGCTATTGAGCTTGAGGTTGATAATCTAGGTATCCAAGAGGTTCTTTAAAGCTTATTCTTCGAGTAAAGCTGGTGCCTCAGATAAATCTAGGATGCTGTGTTCTTTGGTTGGTGTATCTAGAGCTCCGATAGCTATTAAATATTCATAATGTGCATCTAATACTACTTTTATTTCTTCTGCTGTAACATCTAGACCGACAATGTCTGTTCTTTCAGCTAGGTATTGCAAAGGTTCAGCTTGATCAAATACCAAAGCTGATGGTGAAAACTTCTCTGGTGACCAGTGAAATGCCTGAATCCATTCTAAATGAATTCTTAATATCTTTTCCAAATTTTCATAACTGAGTTGTGAAGTTGTTGAATCGGGGAGGGCTTGGGCACAGAATTCGATTGCTTCAGACGCTTCAAATACAACTTGGTCAGGCATTTCAGATGTTTTTTTGACAGCCCCCCCAACAGCTATTAAAGCAATTGCTATTACTGAAATAGTTGAAATGACTATTGAAATTACTAACACTTATATTAATTTATCTTTAATATCGGTTATTTGGCACCATTGTTTGACGTCTTCAACATTTGGGATGCTGTTTTAAAACAAATTTTAATATCTGAAATGATATTTCTATTGAGGGCGTAATTAACGTCCATCATGACTCGTTCATCTATCGTAAGGTCATTACGGCCACTTACTTGCCAAAGTCCGGTTAATCCGGGTTTAACTCTTAATACGGTAGCAAGGGCTTCACCATAGAAGGCTTCTTCAATGGTTAATTTAGGTCGTGGCCCAACGAGGCTCATTTCTCCGGTCAGAATATTGAACAGTTGAGGGAGTTCGTCTAAAGAAGTTTTTCTAAGAAAATTACCAATCCTTGTGATCCTTGGATCATTTTCTAATTTTAAATACTTTGTGTACTCTGCTTTAGCTTTAGGGTTTTTTTCGAGAAGAGAAATTAGTTGCGTCTCAGCATCTGAGCGCATTGATCGAAATTTGTATGCATCAAATCCAAATCTGTCTCTTGAAAGACGTTTAGATTTAAAAATTATCGGCCCCTTAGAAGTTGTTTTTATTACAACAGCGATAAATAACATCACAGGGCTAAGAATAACTATTGCACTTGCTGAACCAACTATGTCAAAGATTCTCACGATTAAACGTTTAAAAATATTTGGTAGTTTGTCGTTTAAACCAAATATTTCGTTGTTGAATTTGATTGATGGATTGTTTGTATTCAGATTAATTTCTACATCAAGTGCTGATTCATTTACTTCTAAAAGTTGAACAAGATTCATATTACATTCCTTAGGTACATATACCTGCGACCCCAGTAAAGAATCTATGGCAAATACATCAAACATGCAAAGGGAACTCAAAGATATTTTAAAGTATTTAGAAGTACATGCAGCAACAATGATGTACCTAAACCAGAATATAATAAAACCATCCCGAATTACGAGTAGTATGACTAAAGCTATGGAAAGGCACAGATGGCTGGGATTAAAGTCGAAAGTTCTAATTTAAAAATAAAATCTTTTAATAACGCAGAACTAGATGCTTTTCTAGTTAAACCTTTGAGTGCTGAAGAACGGAGTAGAAATGCTATTCTTCTTCTTCATGGATTCCCTTCACAGGATCTACAAGCAAAAAATGTTGGTTCGGGCATGTCAGATCTTGCAGTTCGAATATCAGAACGTCTGGTAAGCACAGTCTTAAGTATCCGTTTTCAAGGTTGTGGTGAGTCGTCTGGTAACTTTAGTTTACGTACATGGGTCGAAGATGTAAATTACGCTCTTCAATTTATGATTAATGATCTTAGAGTTGGAAATATTTGGGTCTGTGGTTTTGGAACTGGCGGCTCTGTTGGTTTAGTGGCCGCTTCAACAGCATCAAATATAGTTGGTGTAGTGTGTGTCGGGAGTCCTGCTGACTTTGACGATTGGGCCGCTAACCCTGATCAGCTTTTAGAATATTCTCGAAACATCGGAGCAATAAAAGATCCTGGTTATCCAGATGATCTGAAATCGTGGAAAGCAGAACTCAGCGAAGTTAGAGCAGTAGAGTCTGCAGAGTTGCTAAGGTCAAAAGCGCTTTTGGTAATGCATGGTTCAGAGGATGATAAAGTTCCACATTTTGATGCGAGGCTCATAGCTGACTCACATGGAGATGCAGATTTAAGATTTATTTCTGGTGGCGGTCATCAGCTACGTCAGGATCCGAGAGCAATCGCTGTCCTGATTGGTTGGTTGGACCGGCAGCGAGTAATGGTTGGGGCTTCTCCAAAGATTGACTAGCAGCCTTATTCTGATTTTTCTAATCCTAAAGATTTTTGAAGTTTCTTCCATTCAACGATTTTTTTGTAATCCTCAGGAGTTTTGGCGTCAGCCACCGTTCTAGGTTTCGAATCTGAGAAAGGTTTACAAATTTCTTGCCAATTTGTAAAATTATAACCGAACCGTTTACATAGAACCGCCAGAGTTATTTTAGATTTTTCAGAACCAAACCCAGGCAAATTCTTCAGACTCTTGAGTACATCCTCTCCTGAATCAAATTTCCAAATTTGTTCAGTTTCACCAGCAAAGTTGTCTTGAATATAAGCTGCCAAAGCATATATTCGTTTTGCCATAGCTTTTGGATATCTGTGAATTGTTGGTTTTTCAATGATTAAATTAATAAACTCTTGCTCACTAAAATCGAGAATTTCTTCTGGAATAAATTTGATAGTTCCGGCTAGTTCTGGGTTGGCTTTGGAGAGTTTCTCTGCAATTCTATTAGGTCCTTCAAATGCCCACTTAATAGAAATTTGTTGGTCTAAAAGCATGGCAATTAGAAAAGCAAACTTGCTTTCGTTAACTAGCCTATTTTTTTCAGGATCTTCTGAAATGTTTATTGGCACGTTTTATGGTCTCCGCTGAACGGCCTGAACGGAGTGAGAAATACAGAGGTATGTATAATTAATGGACATATCCTACCTCACCCAAGATGGGTCAACTTCAGTTTCAATACCATAGTAATTTATTGCTTCTGCAACTTTCTCCCTAGGGTATTGGCCTTCTTCTGCAAGTTGAGAAAGAACTGCTACAACTACATTTGCTGTGTTAGTTTCAAAGAATTTCCTGAGAGCCACTCGATCATCGGATCGGCCGTATCCATCAGTACCTAAGGCGAGGAAGCTTCGAGGAGCAAACTGAGAGATCTGTTCAGGTACAGCCCGAACGTAATCAGATACAGCAATTATTGGGCCTTCAGAGTCTTCCAACAGTTCTGTAACCATTGGTTTTTTAGGTTCAGAGGTTGGGTGCAATCTATTCCACCTTTGAGCCTCAAGCCCATTTTCTCTTAAACGTTTATAACTGGTCGCTGACCAAAGACTAACGGCAACATCCCACTTCTCAGCCAGTTCATCTTGGGCTTCTCTCGCGGCAGCTTGCGCTGGCCCTGAGAATATTAATGTGGCTTGATTTGACTTACCCTCCGGCGCTTCATTCCATTTGTATAGGCCGTCTAGTATGCCCCTTACAATATGATCGCCGGCAGGTTGTGCAGGTTGCTCATAGTTTTCATTGTAAAGAGTTAAGTAGTAGTAGATGTCTTCATTATCTACGTACATTCTCTTTAGTCCGTCTTTGATAATTGCTGACATTTCATAAGCAAATGCTGGATCATAACATTGACAGGCTGGGATATTTGAAGCTAGTGCAGGGCTATGTCCATCTTGGTGTTGGAGTCCTTCACCCATTAGCGTTGTTCTACCAGCAGTTGCTCCGAGTAAGAATCCTCTTGCTCTAGAGTCTGCAGCCGCCCATAATAAATCGCCGACTCTTTGGAAGCCGAACATTGAATAAAATGTGTAGAACGGAACCATAGGTACGCCTCGGTGGGCGTAACTTGTCGCAGCTGCTATCCAACTAGCAGTTGACCCTGCTTCGGTTATGCCCTCTTCAAGAATCTGTCCGTCTGAGTCTTCTGTGTAACTTAACAACATTTCATGGTCTACTGGTTCATATTTTTGACCAAATGGCGCATAAATCTCGAATTCTCTAAACATTGAGTCCATACCAAATGTTCTTGCTTCGTCAGGGATAATTGGAACAACTCGTTCACCAAATCCTTCTTCTCTCATTAGCTCTTTTAATAATGCTACGAACGCCATTGTGGTTGAAACTTCACGACCTCCAGAGCCATCTTCTAAGGCTTTGAATGGACGTTCTGATGGTTCAGGCAACGAGATTCTTGAATGAGTTACACGTTTAGGTAAAGGTCCGTTTAAGACTTTACGTCTTTCAACCATGTATTTGTATTCAGCAGAGTCAGGGCTTGGTTTAAAGTAAGGGGGAACACCATCTGCGAGTGCTTCTTCAGGGATTTCTTCTTGTAGATATAATCTTTCTCTAAGATCGCTCATCTGAGAGGCTGTCATTTTTTTGATTTGGTGAGTTGCATTTCTAGCTTCGAAGCCGGTCCCAAGAGTCCAACCCTTAATTGTTTTAGCAAGGATTACCGTTGGTTGGCCTTTATGCTCTGAAGCTTGTTTGTAGGCCGCGTAGACTTTTTTGTAATCGTGTCCGCCTCTAGGCAGAGTTCGCAGTTCTTCATCAGAAAGATGTTCAACAAGTTTCTTTAGTCTTGGGTCTGGTCCGAAGAAATTTTCTCTGATGTAAGCGCCTGTTTCAACTGCATATCTTTGGAATTCGCCATCAACAGTATTGCCAAGCTTTTCTAGAAGCACGCCATCAGTGTCTTTTAATAGCAGCTCATCCCATTTGGTTCCCCAAATAACTTTTATGACATTCCAGCCTGCGCCTCTGAATACGGCTTCTAATTCTTGGATGATTTTTTGGTTTCCTCTTACAGGGCCGTCTAATCTTTGTAAGTTGCAATTGATGACCCATGTTAGGTTGTCAAGTTTGTCTCTTCCAGCTAAAGATATAGCGCCTAGCGTTTCTGGCTCGTCAGTTTCGCCATCACCTATGAATGTCCAAACGTTGGTTTCGTCTGTTTGGTCTATGGAACGATTCTGTAAGTACTTTAAGAATCGGGCATGATATAAAGAGTTGATTGGTCCAAGGCCCATTGATACTGTTGGGTATTCCCAAAAATCAGGCATCAGACGGGGGTGAGGGTAGCTAGATAGGCCATGTCCTTCTACTTCGAATCTGAAGTTGTCTAAGTGCTCATCGTCTAAGCGTCCTTCTAGATAAGCTCTAGCGTAAATGCCGGGAGCCGCATGGCCTTGAAAGTAAACTGCATCTCCAGGAGTTCCGTCGTCTTTGCCTTTGAAAAAATGGTTAAAACCTACTTCATAAAGTGCTGCTGACGAAGCAAACGTTGATAAGTGTCCACCGATTCCGTCGGCTCTTTTATTTGCTTTACTAACCATGACGGCTGCGTTCCAGCGTACGTATGCTCTTATTCTTCGTTCAAGATGCTCATCGCCAGGGAAAAATGGTTCTTGGTCTGTAGGAATTGTGTTGACATAAGGAGTTGATACTGCTCCAGGATTGCCTAATTCTAAATCGGTTGCATGTTGATTTAGTCGATCGAGTAAGTATCGAGCTCGTTTAGGGCCCAAGTTGGATAGGACGGCGTCTAAGGATTCCATCCACTCTGTTGTTTCTTGTGGATCGTGATCTGGAAACTGGGCGAGAAAACTGTTAGTCATTGTTACAGTCTGCTTGGCAAATTGACTAAATCAATCGTCCAAACCAAATCTTTTTAATAAATTCTTTAGATGTAACTTATTCATTTGAATATAAGTCGAAGCAACAATTGGCCTGTTGTGAGCTGTAAATCTATCGCTATTATCTTGGACTCTTACAGTCAGCGTTGACTTGTTTTTTCGCTGTAATCATGTTTTGAAGGTGGTTTCAGAAGAGATTTCCTTTAATTTGAAATAATTACTTCGTTGGTGGACATAGTTAAGAAAAGCCTCGATCTATTCGATAGGAATTAAATGAGTAAAGAAACTGTGCAAACTAATTCTACTCACCAACCACCGCAGGGTTGGTATTATTTTCAAGGTGACCCCGCAGAGACCGTTAGGTTCTGGAATGGATCTGGTTGGATAGGACAATGGAGAGAAACACACCCTGATGCTGTTGTTGTAACGCAAGCCGGAGCTCTGGCTCATAGATCGGATCGTAAAAGTAAAACAGCGATAGACGGTTTAATTCTTTCAGTTTTTTTTGTAATTATGGCTACCTATTCTTAGCTTAGTTTTTGCACAGTTTGAGGAGAATCTTCACCCCCCTTTGGCCCTAAATCTTGTTCTATTTACAGGATTTTTTCCTTATAAATTCTTGTGCTTAAGATGCTTCGGAACAACAATTGGAGGAAAAATTCATGGGATAAAAATTGTTAAAGAAGATGGAAGTAAACTTGATTTCATAACTACATTTAAACGCCTAGCCCATTATTTTATTTTGACATTGATTACCTTTATCTCGTTAATAATAGAAGTTACCGATGATATTAATTATGTAGATGATGGCCCCACTATGTATATCTCGCTCTTTGTAACTTTTCTGTTAGTTGTATTTATGGTTTGGAATATTACTAAATTAAGTGGTCAATATAAACAATCTCCGTTTGATAGGTTTGCAAAAACTGTTGTTATAAAGATCTGTCATAAGGCCTAGCTGTTAAGAGTATTTACCGTTATTCTGGTCTAATTAGTGGTTTCGACTATAATTACCTGATCCAATAGATCTCTGTCGATGCGAGGTCTATTCCAGAACCCACCGCAAATTATATTTAAACGTTAGTTAGTGGATTAATCGTGTGAAGTAAGGTTTAATGGTTGCCGATCTAGAATAAGGAAATTGATGAAGGTATATACAGATGGTGCATGTTCAGGAAATCCGGGACCTGGTGGCTGGGCTTGGGCTGTAGTTGATGGCGAAACTGGTTGTGGAGCTGATCCTGACACAACAAATCAAAGGATGGAATTACAAGCTGTTCTTGAAGCTTTAAAAGCTCTTTCTGGTCCAGTTGATATATTTTCAGATTCTACATATGTTGTTAAGTGTTTTAATGACGGCTGGTATAAAGGCTGGTTAAGTCGTGGTTGGAAGAACTCTCAAAGAAAGCCTGTAGCCAATAAAGACTTATGGGAGTCACTGATAGATATATATCTAGATCGAGCTGACGAGATAACCTTCAGCTGGGTTAAAGGTCATTCCGGAGATCCAATGAATGATTTAGTTGATCAATTGGCGGTTGATGTTATGAATAAACATCGGTGAAAATTTATGCAGCCAAAGAACGGTATGCCATTTCAACTTCTTCAAGAAGTTGATGGGCCGCTGTTACACGAGAGTGTTTAGCATCTTTACTTGGTCGTATGTCTGAGACAAGGTATGTATAAGCTTTTTCAATTTCGGCACTGGTTGCACTGTTGTTTAGGCCAAGAATTTTTAAACAATGGTTTCTTGCCTTCGGAGTATCTTCTGAGGAATCCTGTTGTATAAATGACTCTGTTGTGGTCATATTTTAAAGCTCCTCAATATTCTTACCGCCTGTCAGGACACTATCCTTTGTGCGTACAAAGAACCGACTCCTATTCTCGGCCAAAAGTCGCGAATAACCAAGACTAAAAGCTGGGTGATACTACCTCTTAGTGTTTTGAACTAAGGATGTAGCTACACATATTGCCTGTAAGTGTATGCTAATAAGACCGTGGTGATCGAGGGAAATCATTATTTTCCCTCTGATTCAATAAATTGGAGCTATTTCACAGAATCTGCTAAGACAACGGCTTGCCATTGGAAAGGCGAAGCAAATTATTATTCTATAAAAGTTGGCGAAAAGACAATAAATGATGTTGCTTGGGTTTATAAAAACCCTTTAGAAAAAGCAGCTGAAATAAAAGGTTTTGTTGCATTCTATCCATCGGTGACGGTAGAAACTTAAAGGATTTCTTCTAGGGCTTCTTTCAGCTTTTTATGTTTAAAATCATAGCCTGAGTTGGTTAGAACCTCTGGATGTACTTTTTGTGAATCAAAAAGGAGTGCTTGAGCTAATTCTGATCCGAGTAAGAATTTTGGCCCAAATTCTGGAACTGGTAGTAAAGCGGGCCGGCTTAACGCTTTTGCAAGTGTTTTTGTAAATTCTATATTAGAGACAGGCGTAGGTGCTGTTAAATTAACTGGTCCAGAGATGTCTGAGTTTAGTAAATAGATTATTGCATTTACTTGATCTGTAATTGAAATCCACGACATAAATTGGTTACCTTTGCCAAACTTGCCGCCTAATCCTATTTTAAAAAGTGGTAGCATTTTTTTTAGTGCTCCTCCTTGTTTGCTTAGAACAATTCCAGTTCTGATATGGCAGGTTCTGATTCCTGCGTCGACGGCTGGGTGTGTAGCCTTTTCCCAATTGATGCAGAGTTTGGCTAGAAAATTTGATCCAGCAGCACTGTCTTCAGTTAACTCATCAGCATCTCTGTTTCCGTAGTATCCAATCGCAGAACCTGAAATTAATACTTTTGTGGGTTTGTTAGCTGAAGCTAATTTTAGGCTTAAGAGTTGTGTTGAGTCTGTTCTGCTATCAACCAGGGTTTTCTTGTAAGACTCGCTCCATCGTTTATCGCCAATTCCGGCTCCAGCCAAATTGATAACTGCATCGACGCCTTCTAACGATTGGGCGTCAATTTCTCCATTAGCTGGATCCCATCTAATTTCATTGGCCTTTGGATTGGGTTTTCTTCGTACTATTCGGATTACCGTTTGGCCTTGTTCTTGTAGGGTCTTAGTTAGTTCAGTTCCTATTAAGCCAGAAGATCCTGTAATTGCAATTTCCATGATGTTCTTTCGTTCGTTTTTTGTTTTTATACAGATAAGGTAATGAGGTGAGCACACGTATGCTACTACTACTTTCAATTGCTTGTGGTGTAGCGATCATAGGCGCATTTTTGTTGCAGGTGATTGTCTCAAAACAGTAAATCTTTTTTCCTTGGAGGAACTTTGACTATTCAACATTTTGACGTCGTTGTTGTCGGCGGCGGACCAGCTGGTTACGCATCAGCACTGTATGGTGCTTCAGCCGGTTTAAATATTGCTTTAGTCGAGAAGCACAAACTTGGTGGGACTTGTTTACACGTTGGTTGTATCCCTGCTAAAGAGTTATTAGAAACAGCTGCTGTTTCTAGAACAGTTGAACATGCAAGCGTTTTTGGTGTGCAAGCAGAATCTAAAGGCTTGGACTGGTCGGTTACGATGAGTCGTAAACAAAAAATCATTGATCAACTTACTGGTGGTCTTGCTGGTCTTTTAAAGAGTCGTAAAGTTACAGTTTTTGAAGGTTTGGGAACTTTAGATCCAGACCATAAAACTATTAGTATTTCTGGTGGTCAGTCTGACGGAACCAAGCTAAGTGCTGATGCTGTGATACTTGCAGCTGGCTCAGTCCCACGTACTATGCCAGGTTTCCCAATCGATGGTGAAAAGATTGTTACTTCAGATGAATTGTTGTCTATATCTAAATTGCCTGAATCGGCTGTTGTAATTGGTGGCGGTGCTATTGGTTGCGAATTTGCATCAATGATGAGCGATCTTGGGACTAAAGTAACCATCTTGGAGTATGCTCCGAAGATTTTACCTGGCTGTGATATCGACGCTGTCAAGGTTGTTGAGAAGTCATTTAAAAAACGTGGCATAGATATTAAAACAGGTGTTGCGGTTAAGTCGCAAGTTACAGACAACAATGGAGTGACTCTAACTTATGGTGACGACGATTCACAAATAACAACAGACACCGTAGTTATGTCGATTGGTAGAAGGCCTTCTTCGGAAACATTAGGTTTAGAAAATACTCAGATTAAAGTTGATGATCGGGGTTTTATTGAGGTAGATGAATATTGCAAGACTTCTGTTGATGGAGTATGGGCGGTCGGCGACGTAATTGCTACAGCGCAATTAGCTCATATTGGTTTCGCTGAAGGAATGTTAGCTATCACAAATATTTTGGGAGAGGGTGGCAACCCAATTGAATATGACAAAGTTCCTTGGTGCATATACTGTCATCCAGAAGTTGCTTTTGCAGGTCACTCTGAGGCATCTGCTAAAGAAGCTGGTTATGAAGTAGCTGTTTCTAAACACGGTTTTATTGGTAATGGTCGTGCGATGATTGTTGGTGGCACTGAAGGCTTAGTCAAAATAATTGCTGAGAAGCTTCCTGACGGGACTGCAGGCAAAATTCTTGGTGTTCACATGGTTGGTCCATGGGTTACTGAACAGCTTGGTCAAGGTTATTTGGCAGTGAACTGGGAAGCAACTGTTGATGAGGTTGCAAGTCTCATCCAACCTCATCCAACTATGTCAGAGCTATTTGGAGAAAGTGTGTTGGCTCTAACAGGCCGTTCGCTTCACGGGTAAAAAATACATGAGCTCAAATTTTCTAGGAATGTTACAACAGGTAAAGAAGTTAGATAGATTGAATCTAGAAATTTCTAACCCGTTGTCTACGGTAAATACAATAAACACTATCAAGGAGTCCGCCGATCGTGGCTAATATAGAAATGCCCCAGCTGGGCGAGACAGTAACTGAAGGAACAATCACAAAATGGTTTAAAGCTGTTGGTGAGTCTATAAGTGCTGACGAAGTTTTATTCGAAGTATCAACCGACAAAGTTGATACAGAAGTTCCAAGTCCTGTTGCTGGAACCTTATCTGAAATTATGGTTCCTGAAGGTGAGACTGTTGACGTTGGGACAGTCTTGGCTATTGTCGGTGGTGGCGAACCTGCCCCAGCTACTGCAGCTCCCGAACCAGAAGTTGTAGTTGAAGAAGTTATTCAAGACGTTGTTGCTGAAGCACCAGCTGAAGCTGAGATTGTTGAAGAACAGCCAGCTGTAGACACCTCTGCTACTGAAGGTAAACTTTTATCTCCGGTAGTTAGACGGTTAGTTAACGAGCACAACATCGATGTCAACCAAATTACCGGTACTGGTCTTGGTGGTCGAATTAGTCGTGACGATGTTCAAAGATATATAGAAGCTAATCAGGGTAGTCTGAATCAGCAAAGTAGTGCTGCAGCTCCGGCCCAATCCGCAGCTCCGTCTCAATCGCCGGTTCCTGCTCCTGCTCCTGTAGCAACTCCTATTCAGAATGCTCCAGTTGTGCGTTCAGATGAACGAGATACAGTTATTCCTCTTTCTAATATCAGGTTAAGAACTGCTGAGCATATGGTTATGTCTAAGTCAGTTTCTCCTCATACTCTTACTGCTATTGAAGTTGACTACGAGAATGTTGAGCACGTTCGCAAATCAATGGGTGCTTCATTCAAGGAACAAGAAGGATTTAGTCTTACTTACTTGCCGTTTATTTCTAGAGCTACAATAGACGCTCTTCGTGAGTATCCAAATCTAAACTCTTCTGTAGGTGATGGTGAGCTTATCATCCATAATTACATCAATTTAGCTGTGGCTGTTGATCTTGATTTTCAAGGTCTTTTAGCTCCTGTTGTTCATGGCGCTGACGGTATGAGAATGCGAAATATTGCTAGAGGTATTTCAGATGTTGCTCGTCGAGCTCGTTCTAAGCAACTCTCTCCTGACGAATTGTCTGGTGGAACTTTCACTATGACTAACGCTGGTTCTTATGGAACTATGATGCAGTTCCCAATTATTAATCAGCCTCAGGTTGCCATTATGTCTACTGATGCAGTTAAACGTAAGCCTGTTGTTATTAACGATGCTTTTGGCAACGAATCTATTGCGATTCACTCTGTTGGCGTTCTCGCTATGGCTTGGGATCACCGAGCTATTGATGGTGCTTATGCCGCTGCTTTCCTTGCCCGGGTTAAAGAGATTATCGAGACCAGAGACTGGAACTCTGAACTAGCGTAGCGATGATAGGGTCTGTTGATCTTAAACAAGAAAAAGTTCTGAGGAGCCGTTGGCTTGGAAGGGTTTCTTTTTTAGAAGCTTGGGATTTGCAAACCCAACTTTTTAATGCAGATGATAACTATTTGCTGCTCTTGGAACATCACCCGGTTTATACTCTTGGTCGAAGCGGCTCCGAGTCTAACTTTGTTGTTCCTCAAGACCAGTTAGATGCTGAAGTGCATAGTGTAAATCGTGGCGGAGATGTTACTTTTCATGGTCCAGGTCAGCTTGTTTGTTACCCCGTTGTTAATGTGGTCACTAAAAGAGGCGGTGGACTTGTAGACACTGCAGCTTATGTTTGTTCTCTTGAGAACTTAATAATAGAGACGTTGGCCGAATTTGGTTTGGACGGTGGTCGTTTGGAAGGTTTTCCAGGGGTCTGGTTGAATCATGGTACTTCTTCTGAGCCTCAAAAGATTGCTGCGGTTGGTGTACGTCTTTCTAGAGGGCGTTCGATGCACGGCTTTGCTATTAATGTTTCAGTCGATCTCGATAATTTTAATAAGATAATTCCTTGTGGTATTGCAGATAAAGCTGTCACCTCTTTTGCAGATCAAGGTTTGGATACTACTCTTCAACAGGTAGCTGAGGTGGTTATCTCTAAGTCATCGAAGTATTTATTACCAGGTTCGGTTTTAGATAGATCTGATGTTGTCTGGAAGCCTGCAGAAATTGACTTGTCACCTTTTTCAAGAGGTGAGGGCCCTGGTGAAATTATTAAACCAGAGCGCAAGTCTGAAGTTTCAGTTCGTTTGCAAAGTCGCCTTGATCAGGCAGGTGTCTCTGAGGGCCTTTCTATTTCAGCTAGAAAACCTGATTGGATGAAAGTAAAGCTAAAGACTGGTAAAGAGTTTTTAGATTTGAAACAGAAAACCAAAACACTAGATCTGACTACGGTTTGCGAAGAGGCTGGTTGCCCTAATATTTATGAATGCTGGAATGAGGGTACAGCTACCTTTATGTTATTGGGGGAGCGTTGTACCAGGGCTTGCGGGTTTTGTCTAGTTGATACTCGAAAACCTGAAGCTGTAGATTTAGATGAGCCCGAAAGGGTTTCTGCTGCTATTGCTGATTTAGGTATTGACTTTGCTGTGCTTACTATGGTTGCTCGTGATGATCTTACTGATGGAGGCTCAGCTATCGTGGCTGAGACGGTTCGGCAAATTCATGCGGACTCGCCAGGTGTTGGGGTTGAGGTTCTAATCTCAGACTTGGATGGCAATCATGATTCACTTAAGATGGTTTGTGGATCAAATCCTGAAATTCTAAACCATAATTTAGAGACGGTTGCAAGGTTGCAGCGAGCGGTTAGACCTTCTGCTTCTTATTTGAGGAGTTTGACTGTTCTGTCTAGAGCTAAACAACTCGGCATGGTCACAAAATCAGGCATGATTGTTGGTATGGGTGAAACTATGGCTGAGGTTAAAAGTGCTTTGGCCGACTTGGCAGCTATTAAGGTTGACATTGTCACTATTGGTCAGTATTTAAGGCCAACTTCTAATCATTTGCCGATATCTAAATGGTGGACGCCTGAGGAGTTTGAAGAGTTAAAGGTATATGGCGAAAGTGTTCTTGGCATTAAACATGTTGAGTCTTCGCCGCTAACTCGTTCAAGTCATCACGCTGGAACTATCGCTAAGAAATTTGCCCCGGTACCAGAACCAAATTTTCAGTAGAACCATCCAGATTATGTGTATAGCGGCGATGGGGTAGTTTCCTTTTAGAATCCAACCGGCTGTTGCTAGTATAATCCCTAGCTGATGTGCGGCTAATACTATTCTTTGTTGTTGTTTAACCACTATAAATATTCGTGTAATTATAGGTACAGCTAAGAAGTAGCCCACAAGCATTAGAGCGGTTGAGATCGGATGCATTAGGATATATTACTCATGGTTCGTGGGAAATAGTCTGTGTTTTTATAGAAAATCAACTCTTAGTCTTGGATTGCTGTAGCCTACGGTTAGGTAGTTTTAGACGCAAAACGGAATTTTATAATGATCAAACTTGAAGGCGTTTCCAAGAGGTATGAAGGTCAGGCTATGCCTGCTTTGAACCAAGCAGATATTGATATAGCTAAAGGTGACTTTGTCTTTTTAGTTGGGCCTTCTGGTTCTGGTAAATCTACGTTGCTGAGATTACTGACAAAGCAAGAAGAGCCAGATCGTGGACGAATTTTTGTTGCTGGTAAAGATATTGCTAAGATGTCGCCTTGGAAAGTCCCGATGTTAAGACGCAATATTGGTTCAATTTTTCAGGACTTTAAACTTTTAGAAAACAAGACCGTTGGAGAAAATGTTGCCTTCGCTCTTGAAGTAATAGGGCGTGGTCGCAAAACCATTAATGAGCAGGTTCCTGCTATTTGTAAGCTTGTTGGTTTGGAAGAAAAGATCGATAACTTCCCTGGTCAGCTTTCTGGTGGTGAACAGCAAAGGGTTTCGATTGCTAGAGCGTTTGTTAATAGGCCTTTGATTATGTTGGCAGATGAGCCTACAGGTAACTTAGATCCACAAACTTCGATTGGTATTATGCGCCTGCTTGATCGTATTAATAAGACTGGTACCACCGTTGTTATGGCTACTCACGATAGAGGTATTGTAGATACAATGCGTAAACGTGTTATTGAGCTTTCAAATGGTTCTCTAGTTCGTGACGAAGCCAGGGGTGTTTACGAATAGCTTTTATTTGTGAACAATTGTTGAGGATAAATTATGGCCATTAATGCAAATTATTTAACTAAAGAGACAGTTCGGAACTTCTTAAGGAACCCTTCGTTAACTATTGCAACGGTGCTTACAGTTGCAATTGCTTTAACCATGATTGGTTTGGCTTTGGTAATGAACGAAGGTGTCAAGAACTTAAGTGAGAAGTACAGTGAGGAAGTCGTTTTTAGTATTTGGCTTCAAGACCCTGTTTCTGATCGAAGTACCTGCCAAGGCGAAGACGAAGTTCTTCGTGCTCAATGCGAAGCTGATGATATTAAATATCAGAATAATATAACTGCCATTAGAAATGATTTAGAGAGTTCTAAGTTAGTCAAAAGCCAACTTTTTATTGATCGAGAGCAAACTTTTATTGAGTTCAAAAAGTATTACGAAGATTCGCCAGAAATTACTGAGCTAGTAAATGTAAATGTAATGCCTGAATCGTTTAAGGTAACTCCGATTGATACTGATCCAGCAATTATTAAAGATTTCCGAGAGAAATTTGCAGGTAAGCCGGGGGTACGTACTATCCAAGCTGCTGAAGATTTGATTGAAGATGTTGTGAGATTTACGAGTGTTACAAGATGGCTTATGTGGTTTGCTGCTGGTATAGCGTTTATAGCATCAGCGATGTTGATGTATAACTCTATTCGTACTGCAGTTTATGCTCGTCGTAAAGAAATCGAAGTAATGGTTTTGGTTGGTGCGACTAAATGGTTTGTGCGTATTCCATTTATGTTTGAGGCGTTACTCCAAGGCCTTATCGGG
>Ga0209828_1000274_pt1 | contig 50953 bp, 34 predicted proteins | sample MaitaG_FD_187429 | JGI IMG/M metagenome (GOLD analysis project Ga0209828, IMG submission 187429) | Marine algal microbial communities from Maine, USA - Maine_Asex2 metaG (SPAdes) (version 2) | ecosystem: Host-associated > Algae > Red algae > Unclassified | place: Maine, USA | collected 2015-01-05
CATTAATCCTGCCCATAACTTATTATTTGGATACACTGATAAACCATCTGGAACGGTAACTCTTGTTCTTTCACCCGTATCCATTAATGTTTCTCTTAGCTTTATTAATACATTGGTTTTCTCTAATGCACTTTCCGAATTTAAATTCTTGAGTTCATTTTGACTTGCTTTTAAGTTTCTGTACCAGAAATCTATATCTTCATCAGGCGTATTATATAAAATTGAAGTATATCCCGTTGTAAGATTATTAGACTCTAAGTAAGTAAGCGCCTTCGTCAATTCTTCAAGTGCTAGTTCAACAGTATTTGCATCAGCTGCATGTTTTAAATACCCCGTTACGTTTTGCTTAAAGACAATCCCTTTTGATATGCGAATACCACAAATCACAATCGAGACTAAAATCATCAAGACCATAATTATATTCTTCATCGTTCTATTGTTATTAGTAGTGCTCGTTGAAACACAAATAATTTAATCTATTACAATAAACAGTTTTATTAAAGTCAATAACTTAGTTAATGTATCCCATGCATCCACTTCTTAAGTGTAGGCACTAATACAAGCAATAATAGAGCTGCTGATCCTACTACAAATACTCCCCAGTTCATATATACAGATACAAAGCTGTTCATGGAATCTACGAGTTCGCCTCCTTCTTGTGGTGCAGCTGCTAGTTTCCCGAGCTGACCTGCAATCTCATGAGCAAGAGATATCGATAAAAACCATGCTCCCATTACAAAACCTACAATTTTTGGTGGTGATAACTTTGTTACCATCGATAGACCTACTGGAGATAAGCTTAATTCACCTGTTGTATGTAATAAGTACATTAAGAATAAGAATACCACTGGCACCATACCGTCTCCTCCAAAGAGCTTAGCACCTACAACGATCATAGCGTAACCCATAGCAAGCTGCGCAAGTCCCCAGAAAAATTTCATTGGAGTACTTGGCTCTTTATCTTTTTTATTTAGACGTAACCACATAGAAGAAAACACGGGAGCGAGAAGCATAATATAGAGCGGGTTCAAACTTGCGAACATAGAGGTAGGGATCCCCATGCGATCTACGTTTCTATCAGCAAACAACATCAGTGAACCTCCTGCTTGTTCAAACAGTGCCCAGAATAAGGCGTGAAAGAAAAACAAGACCACGACAACCCAAAGTCTTTGTCCGCTGGCTTTATCCCCTTCCTTTATCAGTTTAAATGAATACCAAAGAATATAACCAATGACACCTATAATAAGTATGGGTAATGCTACTGTAACTATCTCGTTACTATTAAGCAAAAATGCCATTAGCGGAATAGCTAGTAATATACCTATCATCACTGTCCATTCATTGGATATACCAAGAAAGGAAGCTGCTTTTAATTTTTCTTCACTTGGTGGAAGACCCTCTTCTCCAAACTGATCACTATTTCTCATGAATACAAATATTCCTATAAGCATTCCTATTCCTGCTAATCCAAATCCATAATGCCAGCCCCAAGTTTCTCCAAGATATCCGCACCATAGAGGAGCCAAGAATGCACCAATATTTACGCCCATATAAAATATGGTAAATGCTCCATCTTTACGTGGATCATTCAACTCATAAAATTTACCTAGGAATGAAGATATATTCGGCTTGAAAAAACCATTACCAACTATAATCAAAGCAAGCGAAATAAAGAAGATATTGAAATTACCCTCAAACATGAGTCCTTCAAGACCTAAGACAAAATGCCCTAAAGCCATTAATATTCCTCCAAGAATGATTGACTTCCTGAATCCGAACAATTTATCTGCTATCAGACCACCGATAACAGGCATACCATAGACTAATGCTCCATACGCACCATAAATGCCGTAAGCACGCAAATCTGCACCGTCCTGACCGAGATTTTCAAATAAGACTTTGGTCATATATAGCATTAATAATGCGCGCATCCCGTAAAAGGAAAAGCGCTCCCACAATTCTGCAAAGAAGAGTGTAAATAATGCTTTTGGATGAATTTTTTTCTGCGAAAGTACTACATAAGGAATCCAGATGAAAACAAAGATTGTCCCAATTATCATTAACCAAAGTCCGAAATTCATAACTTAAATTTTAGAGTGTTTATTATGTGTTTAGTGTGCATCAATAACTAAATCTTCAGCACCGTGCGTAAGTCGTTTTAAAGGTTTTAGTATGAGTAGGACAAGAATTCCTACAACCGTACAGAAGATAACAAGTCCAGTAAATATTTCGAGCTCTCCTGCATTTTCTGCAGATTCTCCTATGAGTCCCGCAACTTTATTACCAAGGCCAGTGGCCGCAAAGTAGGCCCCCATCATAAAGGATGCATATTTAGCCGGAGCCAATTTAGTTATGAATGAAAGTGCTACTGGAGAAGCACATAGTTCTCCAATTGTATGAAAGAGATAAGCAAGAACTAACCAATACATTGCAGAAGATCCTGCAGCATCGTACTCTTGTGAAGCAAAACGCATAAACATAAAACCCCATCCCATAATGATGACACCTATGGCCATTTTGAACAGAGAAGATCCTTCTCTTCCTGCCAATTTCCACTTATACCAAAAGCCAGCAACTGCAGTTCCTAATGTAATAATGAAAAATGCATTGACTGACTGAAACCAAGATGCAGGGACTTCAAAACCACCCAACATACGATTTGTTTTTTCTTCAGCATATAGATTCATCAATCCACCTGCTTGTTCAAATGCTCCCCAGAATACTATGATCAAGAAAAAGGATAAGAACATGACTAACATCCTATCTTTTTCAATTTTCGTGAGAGGCTTATCTGCAAAATCCTTGTCTGGATTATTATCATTTCGAATAAACTCACCAATTCCTTCCAAATATTTTTGACCCCACCAGTAGACTAACATGCCGATTAACATACCGATACCTGCCAATCCAAATCCATAATGCCAGCCTATGTTTTCTCCTACATAACCCACTATAAGCGCTGATAAAAATGCACCAACATTAATTCCTATATAAAATATTGTAAACCCTTTATCTCTTCGTTCATCCCCTTTAGAATAAAGACCTCCCACCATTGTAGAAATATTAGGCTTTAATAAACCTACACCAACAATGATTAAACCTAAACCCGAATAAAAAGCCCAATCTTGCGTAATAGCAAGAACCGTGTGACCTGCTACTAAAATCAATCCACCCCAAAAAACAGCCTTCTTTTGTCCTATATATTTATCTGCGATTATACCTCCTGGAATTGAAGCGACATAAACTAACATCGTATACCAACCGTATAAAGAAATTGCTTCCGCATTGGACCAACCCATGCCTGGATTTGCATCCATAGTTTCTTTTGTAATGTACAACACCAAAATTGCACGCATCCCATAGTAAGAAAATCGTTCCCACAACTCAGTGAAGAACAATACATATAAGCCCATAGGATGTCCAAATAATTCAGGCTGGTTTTTAAATAATTTCTTATCCATTTAAATAGTAGATTTTAACTAAAAATATACTATTTCAGCTGAAGATGGTAAGAATCAGGAGATTATATACAGGAATAGGAATGGAGAAGAAAAGCATAGTCGATAAATGAAAGCTTTAAGGGTGTTAAATAATCAATTGTAGCTATTAGCTTGTTGATTTTTCAACAAAAAGCGATTAAAATCGACTACGCAGATCGTATAATTCGTAACGCTTATCTAATATCCTGTTTTTTTATAATATACAGGGAAATGACTGACAAAGTTTGCGTATACACATAAAGAGTTAGGCATTTTAGTGTTGATAATCAACACTATACATATATTGACTAATTGACTTTAACATAAATATTCTATTCTAGGCCGTACTTTAATCCTTCATACTCCTTTAGCACAACTTTTACTGATCCAATAGACACTGGCGATTCTAATAGAAGAGGAATATGATTGTTATCTGCACTTACCCATACATCCATATAGGTTCCTTCTTCAAAGACCTCACCTGCTATTAATTCTGGTCGAATATGCAGAGTTTCATAGGTACCCAAATCTTTGATTACTTTTTTCTTATATCCTTCAAAGGTAATTGAAGGCTGATAAAATTCCTTGTCAAAGAAAATCTTTAGGGGTAACTTATCTCCTTCGCTTAGTTTTTCAGTATTTCTATTTCTTAAATGATACAGCACTGACACTAAATCCTGCACACAGACATCTGATGAAAATTCATGTTCTTGCGTATTATCTATTGATTTGCCTATGTATTCTTTTAGAACTGTATTCTCTCTGTCAAACGCTATACTATCGTATCGATAATAACTTCCTTCTTCTATCCTTCTTCTAAAGCTCACTGGTTGTAAAGTTTCCTTGTCAACCTTACTATAGTAATGATCATCCACTTTAAAAAAACTATTATAGGAAGGGTAGGTTTTCCCAACTACCTCAAAGTGATAAAAGTCCTCTTCCTCTCGCACTGTAAAAACAGCCTCACCCGCAGGTATCCAAATAAATTTCCAATTGTAATAAGCCTTATATGTTAGCCTCTCTCCGTCTTCAAAGACAGAATTTTGAAGCACACATTCTTCGTCCGTGTAATTCAATGACTCAAGAGCATTGTTTTCTTGCACGACTGTAAATACACCAATACAACTTAATAAAACGAATAGCAACGAAATACACTTATTTACCATATCCAAGGGTCTCTACTATATTGGTTCTCAATATGACTATATATCCTAATAAAGCAGGAAACAGTAGATTGATACTCCATATAAGAAACGTCATACTTAGAATGATTAGTTCATTTATTCCGAAAAGACCCCATATTAATAGTGAAATTTCTCCTCTTGCTAGAATACTTATAAAAGGTGGTAGAGGAAGGCTTGATTGTATGAGCAGTATACTTGTTATTCCTTGAAGAGCTGCCAAAGGATCTACATCAATATTGAAAAAACGAATGACTAGATAGTATTGCGTAACATAAAGCATATAACGTAAGGCAGATAGGATCAAGACAGTGAGTAAGGTCGACTTTTCAATTCTTCTTATCTCTTGGAAGTACTTACTAAATTTTTGCAAATACTTTTGCAAACCAAATTTCTTGACCACGACAGCAAGAACATCAATATTAAAATATACATACAGCCCTAAAAAGAAAAAAAGAGCTGCTGTGAATATAATAGGGATAAATGATACATCTACATAATTAAATCGTTTTGATAAAAAAATAAGACCAGTTATACCAAAAAAAATAGTTGCTAAATTTTGTCCCACACTCCCCACCAAAGTCGCAACTATAGACTTCCAGTTTTTCTCGGGAGGAATCGTTAATAATCTCCCACCATATTCCCCAACTCTATTCGGAGTGATAATTGCCAAGCTAATACCTGCAAGAATAGTTTTAAAAGCTTGTGTGAATGGAATCGCTCCAAAAACAGACTTCCACTTCTTTGCTTCTAAGACCCAATTTAATGGCATCAAGATAACGAAACCAACAAGCCACAATATATTTCCTGATGCAAATCGATCTATAATCTCCTCCTTCAGACCACTTTGTCCATTATATTCCTTTAACTGATTGTAAAGAACGAACAGCAAGAACCCCGCAATAAGAAGTTTTATCAATAAATTTATATATTTCGATCTACTCACCATATTAGAAACAAGACCAAACTTATATTATAATTTTTAATAATGTGTCCTTTAAATAGCCTAATTTTGACTGCAAGATTAAAAAATGAAATCTAGTTATAAAATATTAGGTGTAGATCCTGGAACTGTGTCCCTTGGCTATGCAGTAGTGGAGGTCAATGGAAATGACATCAGCTTAACTTGTGTGGGCACTATTGAGTTAAAGAAATTTCCTGATCATCAAATAAAGCTAAAAGAGATTTACCTGCAGCTACAGGAGATTATTGAAACCTATCTTCCTACGCAAATGGCTGTAGAATCTCCATTCTATGGTAAGAATGTACAATCCATGTTGAAACTAGGAAGAGCGCAAGGCGTATCTATTGCAGCTGGTATTACTATGGGTCTCAATATAGTTGAGTATGCTCCGAAAAAGATAAAACAATCAATTACTGGAAACGGAAATGCTTCTAAAGAACAGGTTTTTTCTATGGTGCAAGCAATGATAAATAAAGATCTTTCCGAAATTTCTTTAGATGCTTCAGATGCACTTGCGACTGCGATTACACATTATCATCAGTCAAAATTCGGTGTACCTGCTAGTTCTTCAAAAGGAGGAAATTCGTGGAAGTCGTTTATTACTAATAATCCAGAACGGGTGTCGAATAAATAATTTAGAGCACTGCTGCTGCAATTTTAGATGCCATTCCCTTTAGTTCTTCCGAACTCAATATTTTTTTTGGCTTTTCAAAATTCATATCGTGTAGAGAACGGATGGGAATTAGGTGCACATGCGCATGAGGTACTTCCAAACCAATAACAGTCACTCCAACTCTAGCGCATGGAACAACGCTCTCTATTGCTTTTGCCACTTTTTTTGAAAAGACCATAAGACCGGCTAAAAGCTCATCCTCAACATCAAAAATATAGTCTACTTCTTTTTTAGGAATACAGAGAGTATGTCCTTTCGCCACTGGGTTAATATCTAGAAAAGCAAAATAATTATCGTCCTCAGCAATTTTGTGGCATGGGATTTCTCCTGCTACTATTTTCGTAAATAGGCTTGACATTAAACAGAAATATGCATGACCTCAAATTCCAAGTTTCCACGCGGTGTCTCTATAATTGCAGTTTCGCCTACAGCCTTACCAAGCAAGCCTTGACCAAATGGAGAGTCTACAGAAATCTTCTTAAGCTTTAGATCTGCCTCTGATTCAGAGACAAGCATGTAAGTAACTTCTTTGCCGTTCTGTTTATTTTTTATTTTCACATTACACAAGACTGTTACCTTGCTAATATCTAGTTCGCTAGAATCCAGTATTCGAGCGCCTGCCAATGCTTTATCCAACTGGCTTATCTTCATTTCTAACATCCCTTGCGCATCTTTGGCAGCATCGTACTCTGCATTTTCGGATAAATCCCCTTTTTCACGCGCCTCTGCAATAGCTTGTGCTGCCTCTCTCCTACCATCAGTCTTTAGTATATCTAGTTCAGCCTTCAATTTGTCATAGCCTTCTTGGCTCATATAACTGATCTTTGACATAATCCTTATGTTTTTAGTATTTATTAAACGACAAAAACGTCTCTTTTAGTAAGAGACGTTTTTGCTTTATATAAAATTATAAAAAATTTCTGACTAAAAACTTAGTCTAAGGCTGAGATTATGTGTTCCTCTAAAATGACGCGTCGTTCTATATGCGTAGTCCAGCCCTAATTTAGTATCGCCCGCTTTCTGTAATGGCACATCAAAAGATACCCCTCCAGCGAATCCATCATATATATTTTCTGTTCCTACTGTGTTACTAAGCTCGTGCTTATAACCACCTCTGATTGCAAATTTATCTAACAAGTAGATTTCTGCTCCACCTCCTATTTGATCTCTTGCAAATGCATTGGAAGTAAAATTCCCAAGAACTCTCATATAGACCTGCTCTGAGAAATGAAGATCATATGATATTCCAACATTTAACATGGAAGGTAATTCAAAAACATCTGCTCTTTGATCCACTGTAATCGGATAATCAATATTTGCATCAGGAGCTGGAACTTGAGTAGAAAGTCCAGGTCCTCCAAATGACATTGGTGTACCAACATTTCTTAAAGAAATTCCAAGTTTGAATTCATCGTTTTCTCCAGAAACATATTGAACACCTGCGTCCACTGCAAATCCTAGTGCACTTACGTCTGTAAGAGACTCGGAAATGGAACGGAACAGAACTCCCACAGAAATTTTATTTTCATACGTGTGTGCATAACCGATTCCTAAGTGAAAATACCCTGGTGAAAAAGTTGCTCCAGTTCCCCCGGGTTGATCTGTAGTTGTTACAAGATTATCTCCGAAATCTACTGCTACTAAACTAAATCCGATCGCACCGTTCTCTCCTACTTTTGTTACAAACCCACCAGAGTTTAGTCCAAGACTAGATCCTTCATATAGGCGTGTATTTCCTAATAAAAGTTCTTTTCCTTCTATCCTTCCTATGCCTGCAACATTTAAACGCATTGCTTCTACACCTCCTATAGAGGATGTATTCATGGAATGAAGACCCGCACTTCTTGCCCAAGGATTAAACAATAGTTCGCCAGCACCCGCTTCGCCTTGTCTATCAGGATTTCCTGAAAACAAAGCTAGAGTGCTTAATATTAAAGTAAATGTAAATAGTATTTTTTTATTCATAATATACCTATTTAGGCATTTAAGCAGGCAGATTTAATCTGCCTGCGTATGTTTATTATTTTATAGTCCAGTTGCGTCAAATTTTCTATTAACTCCAAACCACTTAATCGTTCTCTCCTCACCTAAATCAGTCGCAACAACATGAATTAGATATACTCCACTTGCAACTGGAATTCCTCTAAAGTTCTTTAAATCCCATTCCAAATCTGGAATGACTTGTCTTTCCGAGACTCCTGGATTACTTCCAGCTTTAATAGCAGGTCTTTCAGATCTACTAAACTTCTTGACAAATCTTCCATCTAACGTAAAGATGTTAATCTCAGCTCTATCTGGTAAATTGGTAATCTTCACTGTGTTCGTGAACTGCGACGTTTCATACGCTGAATAACCATAATATGGGTTAGGAACAACATTTACATTATCAAGAACACTTGACACTTGTTCTGCAGTAAGTTCTACTGATGCAGCGTTACGTATTTCAAATTCATATTCTGGTAGTTCTTCTTCAACGACTGTTCCACAACCGTCCACTCCTAAATCAAACTGCTCCTGCAAACTATATGGATTATCCACTCTTAATTTAACCTTTAAATCAGTTGGAATATATCCTTGGTCATAGGATAGCATCTCTACATCTGGGTTCGTCAATGCCATAGAAGTCCAAGTAATAGCTTTCATAACAGAAATCTTACCACCTAGATTAAAATCTGAATCTAAAAGTTCATGGATTTGTTCACATTCATCATAGCTCTGACGTGTCACATATATAGTATGGCCACCTCCTGCAGTGATCCAAGATGGTGTGAAAAAATTCTCGCCCTGTGAAATATTTATTAATTGTGTGCCCGGATTAAATAACATATCTGTTCCTAAGGCATCATCTTTTAACCCATCTGGCAAGGTTTCTTTATACGCCTCATCAAAGTATGAATTCTCTCCAAAAAAGATATTTAACCGTTCACCAGTTTCAACATCAATCGCATATCCTGGGAACCAACCCAATCCTTTCGATTCCTCAGCTTCCGGATTTCCATTAATATCAACGGACGTTGATTGTCTCAAATCAAAACTTTGCGCTCCGTCAATAGTTTCTAACCCATTATCTGTATAGAATTTACTTGCAGTCTCAATAACTACACATCTACTCCACTTAGATCTATCAGAAGTCATTACTATGTCCACGTTATTCAGTTGTGAGAAACTACTTGCAGTTCTACCAAACGCTTGCTGGTTAAATGCAGGTGTTAAATAGTAAGGTGGTGATCCTACTGGTGGTGGTGCAGATGACGTCAGGAAGTAAGGATAAAATTCTCCTGTACCAAACCGACTAAATGCCTCGCTTGGATCCAATTCATTTTCTATTTCTCCAGCTCCTGTTCTTTGAAAATTAAAAAACTGAGAAAATCCTGTTTGTTCTTCTGGCAAATTTCCAATCCCATTATCACGTACTGCATTATACCATGGCAATGCCAGATCATCATATTCCAATTCTGTTCCTATTGCTCCATTATCGCCTTCTCCAGTCGCACCAACATCCTCTGTTTGCACAAGTGAAATCGAGAATCCATAATTTGTTAGGATTTGTTCATTTAAATTATCAATTGTTTTTTCTGAAGCAATAGTAGTTCCATCAGGGTCTGTAAGCACCCAGGTTGCGCCCTTATTTAAACCACAATCTGCTGCACTAAATTCACCAACAACTTTCAAATTATACACTCCCTCTCTAACAACAAGTGGGTTGAAAATTTTTATTTCTATTGGTCCCTCACCTTCTTGGTATTTAATTTTACCATCAAAGTTACCACTAAGTATTGCATCATATACTGAGCTATCCACATCTACAAAATTTCCTCCAACTCCTACTCCTTGAAGTCGTGTAATAATTGCACCATCTCCATAGTTAGATTGAAGACTATCATAGACGATAGGCCTCGGTATAAACGTGTATACTTGAATATTCTTTCTTCCTTCTAAGTAAGGTTTACGTTGTCCTAATTCTGTTGTAGGATCAAATGGAATATATTCATTGTGTCCATATGCTACCACAGAAAAGTAATACTTGGTATGATTAATCAAACGTCCACCAGTAAAAGCATCTTCTGTAATTTGGAAGGTATGCTTTACACCTTCATCTGGAGATTGTGTAACACGTTCAGGAATCCAAATATTATCAACCTGACCAGGGATAATTTGTGGCGTCCAATTGTAGACTTCACTAACTCCATTTTTTACATCAACTATTCTGATCAGTCTAGAATTTTCTGGATCTCCGTATTCTTGTGCTGTAACTTGAGGATCCTTAAGTTGCCAAATATTATATCCTTCAAAGAAATAATTTCTTTCAGGAGCCATTATTTCTTCTGGAGCAAAAATGTCGTTCTCAGAATATTCTTCGAAAGCGTTGTTTGATCTTTGGTCATTTGAAAGGACAAGTATTAGTTCTTCATCTAACTCTACTGCACAAATATCTGGAGCATCAGGACCATCAATAATATCAAAACAGTTGTCAAACAATGCCTGGGCAAGGTCATCTGCTGATTGTAATCTTGATATATCTGGACATGGGTAATCCAAGTCTGGCACCCACACAGCTCCGATAATAAGCTCATTCACTGCACCTGGTATAAGTAAGAAAGGACCAGATGCCTGTATAGTTCTTCTATCTCCTGCAGGCAAACCACCTTCACACATAGACCATCCGCCACCAGTATTTGGATCATCAGGGAACATATAATTAACGGTATCCATACTCATTAAGTTAAATCCTGTTCCCCCAAATGTTGCAGCAGTACCATCTCTCCATAATCCTTGTATGTAATTATAATACTCAAAATCTTGATTTGGATCTGCTGTTTGTGGCAGTGGAGTTGGCGTACTTCCTGGATTATTATGATACATAAAAGAAGTCATCCCCAATTCCACAATCGTATCAAACTGAGCAGAACCTACTGGAGGGTTTACGAAACTTGTATCTCCAGCTGCATTCGTTACAATAAGTTTTGGACCTAAAGGACCTCTAAAGTAATCCGTTCCGATAATCGGAACCGATTCTTTATACGTTTCAACACCACCTGGACAATTGGTTCCTGACTCACCATCTAATGCATCTTGATTATATGTATATGCCAGTGATCTAGAAACATCACATCCTACATAATCATCTGTATAACATCCTAAATCTGGATCTACCCACATTGCAAAATAGCAATCTCTAATATCCTCTGATGCTCTATTTATAAGTTTATACCTCTGGAAGGTCATGTTGTTTATTTCATCATTCGTTGCATAGGCAAAAGCCTGTACTTGAATTTCCATCTGAATCGGACGACCCATTGTTTCAAAATGCTGTCTACCTGCATCATTGTAAATCCAGAACGTCATTTCATCTGGAACATACTCTATTGCTTGTTGTCTTGATACGAGTGTATTAAAACATCCACGAATCTCAATCACTGGAAAATCGCCATCTCTTGGATCATATTCACCATCTTCATTTTCATCCCAGAAAGATCCTAAACCTTGGTCTGCTTCTGGTAAATCAAACTCGAACTTATCAAAGAAAAATGGATTTCCTTTCCCAGGCCAGTAAAGTACATTGTCTGGAATAGAATCAACAGATAAACCTTCCATAGGATCGGGTCTGTTGTCATAATCACTATACACCTTACGTACTTCTTCTCCAGTTACTTGGAAAAATAAATCCCAATTATTACAGTCTTCTAAATCTGTTTCTCCATCCTCTGTTAATGGTCCTGTAGAAAAATCTCCACCATTCGTACGGTAGGTATTTGCCGCCATTTTCAATCCTCCTGATGGGTCATTTCCACCGATCCATACGGAACCCGCGAATATTGAAGATACTTCTGGAATTCCTGAACCAACTGGTGGTTTAGGAACAACATATCTACCAATACCATCACCATCCCACCAAACATCTCCACCTGTCAAAAGCCTCGCTCTGACGTTATTTACTTCTACCTCGATCTGACCCTGAGGTTCCAAACAATCTTCTCTGGAATTAGCAGTTAGGTTAGTAGATTTGGATTTTCCTCGCGCCTCTGGATTTATGTGCGCCCAAGAAAGGCTTACAAAGAAAGAGAAGAGGATACTTAATATTATTTTTTGTCTACCCATGATATGAGTTTTATATATTTTTTTAAAATCTATTTTAAAAGTCAAATATTGCTCCTAGATACATTCTTCTTGGTCTAAAGTAATTCCCTGGGACCGCAATTCTCCACTGATAAGATGATAAGTAACTTCTCACATCTTGTCCTACAGTTTGAATTTGTTCTAGCTGGTCCTGCCCAAATGAAGATGCAAGGAATCCATCATCATCTGGATCTCCTGTACCAGCAAATACATTACCAACATTTCTAGTATCAAACAGGTTTTCAACTCTAAAGTAAATGCTCATTCCTAATGATCTTCCTCCTTCAGAAAGTTCAAGATTAAATCGCTTATCTATTCTCATATCAGCATTAAATGTCCATGGCCTTCTAGGACCATTGATGTCTCCTTCAATACCTGCAGAAGTAAGTGGGCCTGTAATTGTGGAATTCGCCGTATATGGTCTTCCTGATACTGTAGTTATAATCATATTTAAACCTGCATCTGCAAATATATCCATGCCTCCAACTACAGGTCCTTTGTAAGACTTACCGCCACCATAGCGATAATCTATATTAGCCGTAATTCTGTGTCTTTCATCGTACGAAAGTGGAATCACTTCCCTTTGTATTCCTCTGTTACTCAATCCACTTGATGAGTTAGCATCTGATCCTGTTGCGTTTGCAAACTGTAGCGTATACGATGCTGAAAGCTCAAGATTTCCAGTTCTTCTCAAATCATAAGTAAATGAGAAACCTTTAACTGTTCCAAAATCCAAGTTGCCATATGCTTCATAATTGTTCAATGGTGCAGGGAGATTAAAGTAAAATCTTCTCTGGATCATATTCTCTAATCCTTTATAAAAAGCAGAAATCTTTAGTGCAGAAGAGTTTGTAAGTTTCTGGTGGAAACCCATTTCCCAATCTTCAGTTTTTTCTGGCTTAAGATCTGGATTGTTTGCCGGAGCTCCATCTAAATTTAGTCTATCTCCATCTTGGAAATAATAGTAATCCAATGCAGTCATTACAGTATTAGAAGGTGGTCTTTGCACTAATATATCATAGTGCGCAAAGAATCCTGCATCTTCTGAAATAGGGAAGGAAAATGAAAGACGCGGCATAAAGTTTAGCTGCGGATCATAATCCTTAAATGAATTATCTATGTTAAAGGCTTCGTCTGCATTTGCTCCTAATTGAATGTTTCTTAGGTCCCCATTTTTCTCTACGTATGAAGGAAATACAAGTCCTCCACCAAAAAGCACGTTACCTCCACTGACAAGAGTTCCACTCGGTGAATACCAATCGTCTCCCAATCTATACCCGACTACGCTCTCTGAGCCTTCTCCCGACACATAGACTTTATAGTCATCACCAACTGCAGGTGGCTTTTCCTGACCTGTATTACTGAAAAAGTCTCCGGCCGTTTCGATATCATAAAGTGAGTACGGGTCTTTTAATACTTTAGAATTGGCATCATAGTAATCTGCACGTAATCCCAATCTGAATATTATGTCTTTATAAGTAAACTTATCTTGGATATAACCTGAAAAGTATATTGGTTGCCATGGTGCAACATCAAATGAACGAATTCCATTATCATCAGTACTTGTAAAGAAGTCATTAAACGTCACATTCGTACCTAGCTTGTTTCCTAAGTAATCATATCCATAATAACTTAATTGCAATTGCGGGAAGCTATTCAATTCTGGTGCTGAAAACATATCCAAACTAAGGGATGATGGATCTATTGCATCTACGTTCACATATTCATCTAATCCCTGCCCTGTCAGTGCTCTTACTTTTTGGTAGAATAAATTTTCATTTCCCTCTGGTGCTTCATAATTAGGTGCATACACTGTATAATCAAAATTTCCTAAAGTTAAGGTATCTAATGCTAAACTTGTATTGACTCCAACAAGATCCGCATTCGCTAGCTGACGAGCAGCAGTCCAAAGCTGTCTTGGATTCATGCCCCAATATCTATTTGTTCTCTTTTCCCATGCGAAACCAAACTGAATGCTATGTCTTCCGCTTTCAGAGCCTCCTGGTAGTAAATCAAATCCACTTGTTACATTGACTGTCAGGATATCATCTTCACTTTTTTGGAATAAGTTATATACTTGCCCTACATTAGAAAACAAACCCCAAACATCATCTAGGTTATTGTCCAATAGACCATTTATTTCATTGTAACGTGCAAGTGTTCCATTGATATCTAAGTTAGGAGCAAAATTTCCTTCTTCTACATCTATGTATCCTTGTATAGCAGTAGGCACTCCATTTGGTAATGTCACAATTTGTCCATCCCAAAGTGTTGTGTCAGAAATATCTGAAACTACAGGAATCCAAGTTCTTTCTTGTGAACCAAAGTATCCGTAATTAAATAGGTTATCCGTTTGTCTTTTATCTTCTCTGTTTCCGTAATTCTTTTCATAACCTAACTGGATCACATACGAAGCATTTTTTATGAGAGAGTTACTGTTCGCTTTTTCTTCATCTGTAAGTTCCTCACCAAAAGATTGCTTTCCAAGCTTGTGTCTAAATCTGAAATTTCCCTTATATCCTTCTGTATAATCTGTTGGATTATTCCTCCAGTTTAATAACGACCAAGCAGTTGATGGCGAAAATATATTTTCACTGACAAAGAAATTTGCTCCTATCGTAACGTCAATATTATCTGTTATTCTTGCATCAATTTTTCCAGTACCACTAATATCTGTATCTGCAGTATTTGGTCTTGCAGCTAAAGGATCACCTACATCTTCAGTATATTTAAATTGCGCCGCTGGCAACTCCGTTACGCCTAAAAAAGTTGTTGGATTCGCTTCTAGTTCGTCTATTAAAGCTTCAGGTGCTCTATAAACTCCAATTGCTGATGGATTACTATCATCTCTCTTTCTATATCTCCCTGCAAATCTAAATCCGAGTATGGACTTTCCTTCTGAACCTTTTAAAATAGGTCCGCTAAAGTTCCCGGCTAATTCTTTATAGCCATAAGCGTCTAAAAACTCAGACGTTTCTACCTCTATTCCTCCTGTGAATGCCTTTGAAGGACCTTTCGTAGTAATAGAAATAATTCCTCCTGTTACATCTCCATATTTTGCTTCCAATCCACCTGTAACAACTTGCATTTGGTCAATCTCAGATTGTGGAATAGATGATGTGTTACTTACACGCACACCATCGACATAATAGTTTGTTGCATTTGCTCTAGACCCTCTAATAGAAATGTCTCCACCATCAATGGATGACAATCCTGCAGAGGTTGCTGCAATGGCATTTATATTTTTTGTTGGTAACGACCGGATATTTTCGGCTGTAATAGTTTTGCCTTGACTGGTATTATCAAAGTCAATGAGTGGTGCTTTATAGTCTTTAATGACAATCTCGTCCATTAAGACCCCTTGAGATATGACTGCATCCATTTTATTGGATTGTCCAGCTTTAACTAAGATTCCATTAATACGAGTTGTTTGATAACCTACATACGTGATTTCGATATCGTATGTACCTGGATCTACATCTCCAAAAATGAAATTTCCGTCAAAATCTGTTTCTGTTCCTGTGATTAACACATCATTTTTGTAGAGTGCAATCGTACCGAACAAAATAGGCTCTCCATTTTCACCATCAGTGACTTTTCCTTGAAGAGAAGTTTGGGCGCTTATCGCCCAAGACATTGATATGAAAATTACTAGTAGCGTAATCTTTCTGGTCATAGATTTTGTTTTTAACTAAATAAATGTGATTCTGTATAGACAGAAGTGTAACAATGTTAACAAATAATGATGCTACAGCAAAATTTTTCTCTTTAAGGTGGTCTCAATGGAGACACCTTAGGGCGACATTTTTACTGGTTTCCTAAAATTTGAGTGCTTAAAGAAGCTGCTATTTTGTAAAAAGAGCTAAAAGTCCACCCTGCAATGTGCGGACTGAGCACAACATTTTCCATGGCGTATAGCTGATTATACAAATTTTGTTCGCTAATTGTGAATGTTTGCGGTTTTTCATTCTCAAAAACATCCAAACATGCACCTTTTATTTTTCCAGAGTTTAGACCATTTATAAGGTCTTTGGTTGCTATATTTTTCCCGCGCGCACAATTAATTAGAATGAAGGATTTTTGACAATTTTTTATAAAATCATCGTTGATAAGATGGTGGGTTTCCTCTGTTAAGGGAATATGAAGACTTATGATATCCGCTTTCTCTTGGATTTCTTCGATATTAGACTCCTGAACCCATGAAAAATCTTTCGTATAATCTTTTTTATACTTATCGTAAGCCAGTATTTTAACATTCCAATTTTGCCATTTCTTTGCAAACTCTGTCCCATTATTCCCGAACCCAATAATCCCAATGGTTTTGCCTTCCATTTCCATTCCTCTGTTTGCCTCTCGATTCCATTCTAACCGCCTCAGTTCTCTATCCGCTCGTAACAGATTATTACAAAGGCTCAGCAACATTCCCACAGCGTGTTCCGCAACAGCATTTCTATTCCCTTCAGGAGAACTATACACATCTATGCGTTTTGTATTTGCATGCACAAGATCAATGATATCTAGTCCTGAACCCAAACGCGCGATGAAAGAAAGACGATGGGCTTTATCAATAGCTTCTTTGTTCATCTTAATTTTACTGTTGATCACCACACCATAATAATTTACGACTACAGCTAAAAACTCCTTGTAATTTATGTTAGGAATATAGTCAACAAAGTAGTCCCTCGCCCTCAAGCTTTCCACTAAATGAGGATGGACCTTATCTGTTATCAGAACTTTTTTCATGTTTCTTAAAAGATATATTTCTAAAATTCATATATAATAAACGAATATCTATATTTACATTCAATTCAATCAGCAAAACTACAGAATGCCAAAAGATCAGTCGATAAAGTCCGTTCTTATTATAGGAAGCGGCCCTATTATCATAGGACAAGCTTGCGAATTTGACTACTCAGGGACACAAGCTGCAAAGTCATTAAGAGAAGAAGGAATTGAAGTAAGCCTTATAAATTCCAATCCAGCAACCATTATGACAGATCCAGTTACGGCGGATCACATTTTCTTACTTCCGCTTACTGTCGAAAGTATTGAGAAAATTTTAAAAGAAAGAAAGATAGATGCGGTACTCGCTACTATGGGAGGACAGACTGCCTTAAATCTTGCCATTGAGGTAGGAAAAAATGGAATCTGGGATAAGTACAATGTAAAGCTTATTGGTGTAGATCTGGAAGCAATTGAACTAGCCGAGAATAGAGAACTATTCAAAAAACATGTCATAGAGTTAGGAATGGATGTAGCTCCTTCTATGATTGCAAACTCCTTTTTGGAAGGCAAGAACGCTGCACAAACGATTGGTTTTCCTCTTGTTATAAGACCTTCATATACACTAGGAGGAACAGGTGGTGGTTTTGTGATGAAGTCCGAAGATTTTGACGAGGCGTTACGTAGGGGACTAGATGCTTCTCCTACACATGAGGTTCTCATAGATAAAGCAGTTTTAGGATGGAAGGAATATGAACTCGAGCTTCTCCGAGATGATAATAATAATGTAGTTATCATTTGCACTGTTGAGAATTTGGACCCTATGGGTATTCACACAGGTGACAGTATCACTGTTGCTCCAGCAATGACCTTGTCAGACACTGCATATCAAGAGATGCGTAATCAAAGCATTAAACTTATGCGCTCCATGGGTAATTTTGCAGGAGGATGTAATGTGCAATTTGCAATAGATCCTGTCACGGAAAAAATAATTACGATTGAGATAAACCCACGTGTTTCCAGATCTTCCGCACTCGCAAGTAAAGCAACAGGATATCCTATTGCAAAAATCGCAACTAAGTTGGCAATTGGTTACACACTGGATGAACTAAAAAATCAAATCACAAAAACTACATCTGCTTACTTTGAACCTACATTAGACTACGTGATTGTAAAGATGCCACGTTGGAATTTTTCTAAATTCTATGGCGCTGATACTACCTTAGGGTTACAGATGAAATCTGTTGGAGAGGTAATGGCAATTGGACGTAACTTCTTAGAAGCGTTGCAAAAAGCATGTCAAAGCCAAGAAAACAATAGAGCAGGACTGGGTGCTGATAAAAAAGAATGGATCAAAACTGATGACATCCTCGAACGCTTAGAAAAAGCGTCTGACGATAGAATTTATAGAGTCAAAGACGCACTTAGACTCGGGGTGCCTTCTAAAACTATACACAAGCTTACTAAAATCGACATGTGGTATATTAACCAGATTAAACGATTGGTAAAGTATGAAGACAGATTACTCAAATTTAATGTTGCGGAAGATATTCCAAAACCATTCTTTCGAGAATTAAAGCAACATGGGTATTCAGATGTTCAGATTGCATGGTTACTTAGAATCACAGAACGTGAAGTAACAAGACAACGGAAAAAACTTGGAATCCGCAGAGTCTATAAAATGGTGGATACATGTGCTGCAGAATTTGAAGCAAAGACACCTTACTTCTACTCCACCTTTGATGGAGAAAATGAAAGTATATCCTCTGACAAAAAGAAAATAATTGTTTTAGGATCCGGTCCCAACCGAATAGGTCAGGGTATAGAATTTGATTACTGCTGTGTGCACGGACTCCTTGCTATTAAAGAAGCAGGGTATGAATCCATTATGATAAACTGTAATCCGGAAACTGTATCTACAGATTTTGATGTTGCAGATAAATTATATTTCGAACCAGTATTCTGGGAACATCTAGAAGAAATTATTGATTTCGAAAAGCCTGAAGGTATTATCGTACAACTGGGGGGTCAAACGGCCTTAAAGCTTGCTGAAAGATTGCACAAGAAGGGGATTAAAATTATGGGGACTTCCTACGAAGGAATGGATCTTGCAGAGGACAGAGGGCGATTTTCTGATCTTTTAAAAGAACTCAGTATTCCTTATCCTGAATATGGTGTTTCTGAAGATATCGACGATGCGATTAAAATTGCGAATCGTGTTTCTTATCCAGTATTAGTTCGTCCTTCTTACGTATTGGGAGGGCAACGAATGCGTATTGTGTTGAATGACGAAGAACTCGAAAGACATGTTCTTAGCATTTTCAAACATTTACCTGATAATAAGGTATTAATTGACCAGTTTCTTGAACGTGCTAAGGAAGCAGAAGTAGATGCTATCTGCGATGGTGAGGATGTTATGATAATGGGGATTATGGAACATATAGAACCTGCCGGAATACATTCTGGTGATAGTTCGGCAATGTTACCAACTTACTCATTGAGCGATCAAGTGATTGAGACTATGAAAAAATATACGAAGAAGTTAGCTCTCGCTTTAAAAATAAAAGGTCTTATCAATATACAATTTGCAATCAAAGACGATCATGTCTATGTAATAGAGGCAAACCCGCGTGCGTCTAGGACTACTCCTTTTATCGCAAAAGCTTATCAAGTTCCTTTCCTAAACATTGCAACCCATGTGATGCTAGAAAATAAAAAATTGAAAGACTTTGAAGTAGAGAAAAAACTCAAAGGATATGCGATTAAAGTACCTGTGTTCTCTTTTTCTAAATTTCCAAATGTGGACAAACAATTAGGCCCAGAAATGAAGTCTACAGGTGAAGCAATTCGATTCATAGACGACTTGGATGACCCTTTCTTCAGAAAGCTGGACCAAGAAAGAAGCATGTATTTAACGCGCTAGGAAAGGTATACAGTGTACAATAAAGGAATATTAGAGGGCGTGCCCCTTCTCTCCGTTCAGGGTCAGGCTATCCAGGGGTGCCGTCTTGTCTTTGACAAGACCTCTGCGAGCCCTTACTATCCTTCACGCAATATTGAGTAGCAGCAAGTCTTCATACATTGCTTTTTGAACAGAATTAGAAGGATTAAAAAAATGATCAGGATTTCTGAGCAACGATTATTAAAGAACGTGAGTATACTCTATTACAGAACATCTTGTTCAGTAATCATCGTACTAAATAATGAACTATGTCTTTAAATAAGTTGTGTTTTATCATTTGCATTGCTCTCGTTAGCATGAGCAGTTGTAGCAAATCTCCAAATAGATCATACAGTTTCAGTAATGATAGCAGAGGCTGTGGAGATTTTATGGTATATAAAACATTAGACGATAATACTGCTATTACCGTTATCGGAAGTAAAGAAGCATTAGACTTAAGCACATCGGTTCAAGTATTCCAATTATCCAATACGGATATTCAAATTTCAATTGACGAGTTTGATGATACAATTGGGAGCTATTATTGTGACGATGTGGTTAATGACAATGCGAATCTAATCCAACAACATTTTGCAAACTCCGCTACCGTTGAAATAGATGTATCCAATCCTAATCCTGTAATGTTCGAGACATATGAAATAACCATACGCTTAAAGAATGTCGAATTTGAATTCGATGGTGAGACTGTTCGGTATGATGAAATAGTTTTTGAAGATGTGACTGTTGGGTGGTTGCCAGGGTAGATCAGGGCCTCAGGGTCTCAGGGTCTCAGGGTCTCAGGGTCTCAAGGTTTGACGGTAACTAATGGAATAGTTGTTGAACAAAAAAATCTTTTACTATAACTTTTTATCAAATGATTCTCCGTTGAATGTATAGACAGCGCCATTAGATAAACCAAACCATAGTTCACCCTTTTTATCTTTATAAATTGCTTGTGCGAAATCGTCTGATAGACCGTCTTTTGTTGTGTAATTGAACATTGATTCTCCATCAAATTTCCAGATTCCTGAATCTCGGTCTCCGAACCATATATTGCCATGATGATCTTCTTCAATTGTGAAAACATGTTCAAGAGTGCCTACGGGTGAAGGATCCCCCATTCGAGTGCTGTTTGCGTGTATCAATCTCATTTTTTCAGAGAAATTTATAGTTGATTTTTCCGTGTGAAGTAAGACACCGATTCCATTATTTCCAATCCAGAGACGTCCTTTCGAGTCTTCTAAAATACTTCTTATATGAAGATATTCACCTTCCCTTTTGAACCCGAGAGTCTCGTCATTAATTACAGTAAATGCTCTTCCGTTATAGCCATAAATTCCTGCATATGTACCAATCCAAACCATATCATGTTTTCCTGCGTCAAGACAGGTTACAAAATAGACATTGTTAGGATTCGTGACTTTAGGGTTCGGGAATGCTAGATAATTCAATTTTTGTCCATCGTATCTGTAAACACCTTCGCTATTTCCAGCATTAAACCAAAGGTCATTCTCTGTTTTCATCCATTCACTTTGTTCCTTTCTAAGCAGTAATGGAGCTTGTTTTGTGATTCTATCTCCGTCATAATGACTCATACCTTTTGCAGTACCAAACCATATGTTTCCTTTATCGTCTTCCTGAATTGTAAGTACTTGATTACTACTCAAGCCATCGTCTACTGTAAAGTAAGTGATTGTCTTTCCATCATATAAACAAACTCCTTCTTGTAGACTTCCAAACCAATAGTTTCGATTCTTGTCTTGCAGTATGGAGCGAATTCCGGATGTAAATTTTAAGGTATCTGTTCTTAACTGAGTTACAAAATCCGAATTGTTAATTTTCTTTTTGGAAGATTGCTTTTGATCGCAGGAAAAACTTAGAGTTAATATTAGTAGCAGATATATCAAATTGAATGCGTTTTTCATTTATACTTGAAGATAGGAAGAAGTTGTAACCTAGAGTTTAATGCTACTGAAATTTACGGTTTTACTTCAATGAGAGTGTTCGGGGGATGAAAAAGAGTTCGGGAGTTCGAGAGAGCCAGCGTTGCTGGCATGGAGAGATCGAGAGAGCGGCGTTGAATACTATGGGGAGATAGGAGGGTGCCATGAAAATATGAGAAGACGAGCCTTAGGCGGACGTGGATTCGTAGTTTCCAAACTACAAACTTTGCAGTCATTATAGGAGGAACAGAATTCTGCCAATTATTTAAATTCTCTTAATTCTGTTCAAAATCGTATTTCCGGTTTGAGGTGTTTATCGTAATTGATTAAGAAAAATGAGAGAAGGATAGGAATGAACCGACGTAAGGAGGTGTGATGATGTTGTGTATGGCGTTGCGTAGTGCAGAAACATTATTACCGAAGTGAACACGTAGTCATGGATAGCCTGACCTATGTCGCAAGACATATCTCGAGCACAGCGAGAGACTAGGGGCTCTCCCAAATCATAATTATGAAACTTCTTTTTTCTAAAAAACTACTCCTAAGATTTAATCAGCTTCTTAACGAATGTTTTCCCATCATTGGTTCTAAACTCAAGTAGGTACATGCCCTCGATTACATTAGTTAGATCGAGTTCAAGACTTGGTGTGTCAATATCTTTTTGAAGAATTTGCCTTCCTAGGTTATCGTACATGCGTACATCATCCAACTGGCTTGTCACAGCTCCCGGCATTTCTATGCGTGTGCTTGCGAGAACTGGATTAGGCACGATAGATATTTCTTTTGCAAGGTCTTCCTCTGGAGTAGAACTTACTACTTCCTCTTTAAACGTAGTTATTTTAAAGTCGTCAAAGTAAAATCCATCCATTGCGAGACCTTGATCTGCTGCAAGGACAAATCTTAGAAATATTTTTTTGCCCACATAGTCTTTGAGGTCAATTTCCTCCCTTACCCATGTGGATTGAGTCCCATCATACAATGGTTCTCCTTCTACCTGAAATTGAGACCCTGGGTTCGTATAAATTCCGCACAACGATTGATAATCAATGCCATTTTCCGATGCTGATATTTGGACATAGTCCCATTCTTCTTCGATCTCCCATCTTGCCCAAAAGCTTAATAAAGGACTTGTTACATCTGTTAGGTCGATTTCAGGAGTATATCTTAGATAGTTTATACTGCTATTCTGATAATTGCCGCCTTCTGAATCAGTCATTGCAAATGGAGGGGTCAAGAAAATTTCTTGTGTTAGCCCCCATTCATTTGATTGCCAATTCGCTACTTCTGAAAAATCTTCCTCTAATAATGGTAGCACTTCTAGATTATTTCCTAAAAATGTTTTTTCAATCTCAACTGTTTCTGTATACTTTCCATTTGTTACTATAACTTCAAAAGTCACAGTTTCTCCTACTGGAATATCATTTGTTAAGGCATAGCTAATCGTAATATTTTCTCTTTCAAAAAACCCAAGATTTATATCTATATCTGGAGAGCTATCAGTAATAAACCCAGATTGCTTTAACGACACTGTATACTCCCCACCTAGCATTCCTAACATATGAAGATCCAGATATAAATCACCAACATTGCTTGTTAAAAACTTAGAACTATTGCTTTCAACAACAGTCATTTTATCAACGCTTATATGTGCAGTTGTCAAATTAAGTCGCATTGCAGAGCGGTTTAGATAGTCGATAGCACTCGGTCTTGGCCAAAAGCCATCGACTGAGCTGCTTCCTATTTCAGGTGTATAAGAATAGATTTTATTTTTCTCCGTCTGCTCTCCATACAACCAGTCATCCGAATCTCCATTTACTATATACCCTACAGTTTCTGTCCCTGTTCCCATTACAAAGTCATTTTCAATATTCATCGCAGTACCAAATGCCTTAAATATACTATCCTCTGCTGTAGGCATATCACTGTATCCCCAAGGATGAATAAGCAAGTTACCGAAGGAGTGGTAATTTAAAGCTAATTTAAAATCATGTTCTAGACATAAGTCACGCATTGCTTGTGTTTCTACTTCACTGAATGCTTCCTCTCCTCTGTACGTTTGGTTATTCTCGTTTGGAGATGAACCTGTGTCATCATAAGCCCAAAAGTATCCGTAGTTTCGGTTTAGATCTACCCCTTTGACTTGATCAAATTCGTTTTTCCACGTATTTTTTCTCCAGAGTCCTCCTCCGTCTGGATTTTCTATTTGGTTCTTGATATATCCATCTGGATTAAGGCAAGGGACAAAGTACATTTCTGTATTATCCACTAGGAATTTCACATAGTCATCTGTTTCATAGTTTTCAAGTAAATACCACATATAGAAAATAAGTTGAGACATACTATTGGGTTCCCGTGCGTGATGCACTGCATTATACAAGATTTCTGGTTCGTCCTCTTCTACATTCGGGTTGTCCGATATCTTGAGGAAAAATATTTTGTTCCCATCGTTGGTTTCGTAATCTCCAATCCCTTGTTTTTCTGTAATTAGATTTGGATACTTAGCCTTCATATCATCCAATGCTGCTAACATCTCTTCGTATAGGAGGTAGCCTTGCATAGATCCATATTTGTAATTTTCTGGTGTAACGTACGGGTAAATTGAGAAAGAATCTAATTCTTCACCATCACAACCCATAACGCGTGGAAGTACTTCTATATCTTTTCCCCGATTCGGGTCTTGGTAATAGGCTACCACATCTTCGATTAGAATTTCTATTTCAAATCCTGCAGCTCTTATTTGCGCTATCTCATCTGTGCTATAATCACTGACTAGCCATCTATGTGGCATATGTTCGCCGTGATCGACTTCTACTCCCAACTCTGCTAATTCATTTATACTATTATCGTATAAGAATACTTTAGCTCTGGAATACTCAGCAATTTGAGCTGATGCAACAAGTGGAAATACTAAAAGGACTAGCTGAAATAGAAACTTATTCATTATCTATATAATTAGCTTGCTAAGTTAATCTATTCAAATAAATGGATAAGAGAATAAATCAAAGATAATTGTCCTGAAGGCAAGATTACATGAAAAAGGGGCATTGCCAACAATAGACAATGCCCCTTTCAATTATTTTTCTTTGGATTAGTTTGCTACATTTTCTGTAGGTCTCTTTTCTGGGATAATAAGTTTCGGGTTGTATGCAGGAACAAACACTTTAATACTTTGTGCATCGTGCTGATCCAGGCTAACGAATTTCCAATTATTTCCTCCGTCTAAAGATGCTGCTAATAAGTTACTATAAGACTTTACTTTAGTACCTCCAATATCCATCACAATTGCTTGGCTTACGATGCAATGTAATTCGTCACCAGCGTCAAGTATTTCTGTTCCTTCATCAATTGCTCCAGAAATATATTTTATCCTTTGGTTTTCCATCATCACTCTATCATCCGTAAGTAGTTGTTTCATAAAAACATCACCGCCTCCCATCTCAACAATATTTGGATGAGACATCTCAATCACTTTATCAAAGTTTTTATTTACAAAAGCGTCAACGAAAGTTTTTCCGTCTTTCGTAAGTCCTTTATTTTCTATTTCTTTAAAGGGTGAACCGTCATCATCTTCAATAATGACATCTTCTTGAGCAATTAGACCTACGCTAAATAAGAGTGCGAATACGTATGTAAATATTTTCATTAGAATTTAGTTTTCTTTTGTGTTACAAAGATAGTTTAGTTTGATGTATTAAAATGGGATTATGATAATCTTAACCTATTGCCAGATAGACTGCTCTACAAGCTCTAATTCTCTGTTGCAGAAGACTTTAGTTGTTTTTTCGAAAGATTCGGTAAACTCAGAAACATAGAACTCATGCGTCCCATTTAAGTGGTCTGCGAGTAGTCCTTTTTCCTTTAATTTTTTCTCAACAACATCTGCAACTACATCGGTAGAATCAAAGATTTTTACTTTCCCTTCAAAAAATTGATCTATACTTTCCTTTATCAATGGATAATGTGTACATGCCAAAAGTAATGCATCAATACCATTAAGCGATTCATGCGTCAAATAGTTCTCTATAACCGCTTTACTTAATTGATTATTATGAAATCCCTCTTCTATCATGGGTGCAAATAATGGAGTTGCCAATTGCACTACTTCTAAATCTGGATTAATGGTCTTCAATTTGCGTTTATAAATTCCCGATCGCACGGTTGCTTTTGTTGCAATAACACCAACTTTGGAATATCCATTATAAGCCACAGAATGCACTAAAGGGTCCACAACATTTACGAACAGCGCTTTTCCTTCAAAAAACTCTAGCAAGGTATCATATGCTGCGGAGGATGCGGAATTACACGCGATAACAATCATTTTACATTTCTGCTCTAATAAAAATTTAGAAATTTTTAAAGAATAGAATCGAATGGAGTCAGCTGACTTATCCCCATAGGGAAGATGTGCTGTGTCTCCAAAATAGATTATTTTCTCGTTAGGGAAACGTCTAAAAATAGCATTGGCGACCGTTAAGCCGCCGATACCTGAATCAAATATTCCTATAGAATAATTGCTTTTTAATTCGTTTGCCTTGTCCAATGACTTATATTCCCAGTTTCGCTTTTACTAAAGCTCCAACATCTGAACTTTGGTCTGCGTAAAGAACAAAGCCTGTACTGAAATCAAATATGTACGTATATCCATTTTCTGTAGCAACGTCATCGATTGCTTTTTGGATCTTATCTCGAATAGGCTTTAAGAGAACCTCACTTTTGTCAAATATTTGTTGTTGGCTACTCTGCTCAAACTCCATAATCTTCTGCTCCTCTGCTTTCAATTTTGCTACTTCAGCTTCTAATTGCACGGGAGAGTAATTATCTCTTGTTTGCTCTAGATTTTGATATTTGCCTTGGAGTCCTTTCAACATTTCTTGTCCTTTCTTCAATAATTGATTTCTGTACGTGTCAATATTGACATTCGCCTCTTTAACAGCTGGCAGAGTTTGCAAGAGTTCTTGTGTATTCACATAACCGAATTTTTGAGCAGACAGCTCATTGCTCAGCGTTAGAGAGAATACTACTAGTAATAAAGTGATTAAATTTTTCATGTAATTTTATTAATGTTCTTAGTCTGATTTTTATTTAATTCCTAATTTTCGTTTTACTTCGTCCGTCTTATCATAGTCATCGTTAGCAAAGAGAATTCCAGCAGAACCTGCTTTATCAAGAATGATATCATATCCTCTAGAAGATGCTAGATCCTCAATTGCTGTAAACACTTTATCCTGAACTGGTGAAATAAGTTCTTGACGTTTTCTAAATAAGTCACCATCTGGTCCAAATCTTCTTTTTTGCATTTCCCTTACTGCAGATTCTTTTGCCATAATCTCATCTTCTCTCTGTCTCTTAATTTCATCGCTTAGCAATACTTGCTCTGCTTGAAATTTATTGTACATGCTTTTTATCTCATCCATTTCTAGGGCAATTTCTTGTCTCCATTTAGAAGAGATATTATCTATCTCACTTTGTGCATTTCTATAGTCTGATAATTCCTCTAAAATTTCATTTACATCTACAAGTGCTATTTTTTGTGCTTGCATCGTAAACGTTAGCAAAAAGGACAAAAGGCTGAATGTGATAATCTTTTTCATTTCTTATGATTTACTTTTTCAAAAGCTCGGCAAAAATACAATTTCGCAGAGTATTTATATAATGGACTCATATTAAGACTTAAAAGTTTCACTCGCAAGATTCTTTAAAACTAAAGAAATTGACGTACTTAACTGATTTACAGATGCTTAGATATATTTTTTCAATTTCGTTTAACGAATGTTTAACCATGATGTTAAGCCGTTTAACAGGACTAATGTGAGCCTAAAGGTACTATTTGTAGTTACTCCCACCTGTTTTCACTGGTTTTAATGCTGTAGATATACGAGGCATTTAGTCTCAAAGAATTCTTCCTCGAAATAGCTCTTGAGGGCTCTACTTTCATAATAAGCATGTTTACCAACTTCAAGGAGTTCTTCTTTTAAATCTCCTCCCTTTAACGCAATCAGACCATTTGGTAGTCCATGCGTTGCATCTTTTTTTATTAAATTTTTTGTCCATTTAAGTAAACTAGATGACTTTGCGACTGCTCTGGTTACAACAAAATCATATTTAGATGTATGTTCCTCCACGCGGGCATGGACAGTAGTAACATTTTTTATCTGTGCTTTCTTACAAATTTCATCAATAACAAATAGTTTCTTCTTTCTGCTATCTAATAAAACAAAATTGACATTGGGCTGCATGATTGCTAGTGGTAATCCAGGAAAGCCGCCACCTGTTCCTAAATCCAAAATATCTGCATTATCATTGAATTTTACGAACCTGAAAATCGATAGTGAATGGAGTATATGATGGATTACAATGTTGTCTGCATCTTTTCTAGAAATAACATTAATTTTTGTATTCCAATCAGCAATTCCTTCTTCCAAAAGTATGAACTGCTGCCTTTGTTTTTCCGTCAAATTTTGGAAATATTTTTCTATGAATATTTGTTCTACCACTCTGTTTTTTGAAATATTAAAAACGGACTCAAAACAAGATAGTATATAAACATGCTAAAGTCTAAAATAGGATAACGTAGACTTAAATCCTTTTCCTCAAATCGCTTAGCAACACCCGCATATATATACCAACTAATTCCCATACGTAGCAAGTAAAACAAAATAGCAGTTGCGTATTCGCCATATATTAGTAAAACAAATGTGAGTAAATAACTGAGAATATGGCTCGCAGAATATAGGCTCAGCAAGAGTTTAGTTCTCCATCTATATCGTGTAGAAGTCGTTATGTGTCTTGCCTTTTGCTGGAAGAATTCTTGGACAGTATGAACTGGATCTGAAATAGTAAATGAATCTGGATTTAGACAAATTGACGTATTTATGCTATTGGCAACTTCTGCAATAAATAAATCATCATCGCCCGAAGCAAGGTCTTTATGTGATTCAAATTTATCAGAGTTTTCAAAAACTTCCTTTCTGTACGCCAGATTACGTCCTACCCCCATATACGGCATACCCGCTAGTGCATAAGACATATATTGCATTGCCGTCATGAGTGTTTCATGTCGAATAAATGCGTTTAAATATCCTGGTAATTTTTTATATGCTCCATATCCTAATACAATTTTTGTTTTGTCAATGCATGCATTTCTTAAATGGATAGTCCAGTTATCTGACATGGGTCTGCAATCAATATCCGTCAAAATTATAAACTCATTTTTGGCATTTTCAATTCCTGCTTTTAATGCCATCTTTTTGCCATTTTGATTAATTGGTGCTGAAATTACACGCACGCGTTTATCAATTATTTGATTTAAGGCGACCAATGTATTATCTGTTGAGAAATCATCAACAAGTATTAATTCGTCAGAATTTTTTAATGCGTTTAGGAAGAATTTTGTATTAGAAAGTTGATCCTCTCCGTTTTTTATACAAACGATTAAGCTAATACTTTTTTTTGAATCCAACTTTTTGACCCCTTCTCTTTGAAATAACAACTTAACGAAGAGGAAAACCCAGTAACTTAAGTTTGTCAGAAGGGCAACAATTAGAGCATATTTAATCCAAATAGGGTTCAATTTTCAGATCATTTGGCTGCAAAAGTCGTTATAGATAATGACAAATCTACTGAGAAACCAATAATGTTGATAAATAAGCTGAAAAACTAGGGTCAATGTGGCATTTAAGTGTCTTTTATATGTCACAAAATTTGAATTTTGGTATTAACTTTATAGGTCATAGTATGTTAGACCATAAGATTTAACATATTAAAATAATATATAATATGTTAACTACATAGCAACGCCTTAGAGAAAATGAAAAACTGTTTAAACTTACTTTTATTCGCAGGCATACTTTTTGCCAACATGCCGCTTAATGCTCAAATGGAAATAGATGGAGAAATCCTCTATGGAAATGAATGGATAAACTACGAGCAAGAGTACCTTCAATTAACTGTAACCGAAGAAGGAATTTACAGGGTCACCGGACAGGAATTGGAAAATGCTGGGATTGACTTGAATAATGTGCAAGGAAGGTTTTTGCAGTTATACCATTTAGGAAAGCAAATACCTATGTTTGTTTCCGATGCAGAAATCTTAGAAGATGATGGTTTTATAGAATTTTATGGGCAAGCAAATAAAGGAGAAATAGATAAGCATTTGTATTTAGAATGGGAGGAAGATCAGCTGAATCCGGAATACAGTAATTTTTCAGATGAGGCTAGTTACTTTCTTACTTGGGAAGTTGGATCGAACAATCAAGAATTTAGGTTATCACAAATCGTAAATGATCTTTCTGGCAACCCAACTGCAGAACCCTATTATTTACACCATGAAAAAATAGTCTTCTCAGAAAGACACAATAAACCAGATCACACAACAAACAATCTTCGTTATTCTCACTTTGATAAATCAGAGGGCTTTGGTTCTAGTCTGATAAGAAATAGAACACTCACTTTTCCTATTTCTAACAAAGCATCATCAACGTTCAAGCCTCAAGTGAGTCTGCGATTTGGTTCAAATGATACGGAACACGACTTAAGTGTTTCTATAGGCACAACAGAACTTTTTAGCGAGAAGTATAATGGTAATAAACTCTTTCAAATTAACACTGAAGTTGATGAGCAATTATTAATACCACAGACAAAAGTTAAGATTCTTGGTTCTGAAGCTGCAAGTGACAAATATATAACAGCATTTGGGGAAATCGTTTATGCAAGACAATTTGTATTCCCAGCATCTACATCTATCTCCTTTACTCCTAGAGAATATGACGCTGATCAATATTTCGAGATAGAAAACTTTTCGCCTGATAGTGATCTCATTCTTGTGTATGATGTTGAAAGCAAAAGCAGACTGATTGCAAATACGACTACAGGACCTATCCGTTTTAAATTGCCGTTTAATGATTCAGAGAATAGAAAGGTATTTGTTTACGATTATGATGATGGGGTAAAAACGGTAGATCGTATTGAAAAGAAAAATTTCATAAACTACACGACTGCTAATCCATCCTATGTAGTTCTCACCAGCAATAAATTTGAGGGTGATGCAGTCAGTCAATATACTGATTATAGAGGTTCTGAATTAGGCGGTGGTTACAACACACTCACAGTGCATGTAGAACAGCTTTACGATCAATATGGTTATGGTATAACAAGAAACCCTATTTCCATTAGAAACTTTTTCCAAGAGAGAAAGTCTGAATGGGAAGATCTTGAATTTGTTTTTATTATTGGGAAAGCTATAGAGTACTCTAATTACAGAACCGAGGAAGATATAGGAAGTGTTGAAGTACCGTTCTATGTGCCGACATGGGGAGCTCCAGGTGCAGACAATCTTATGTTCTCTCGTAAAGGGTTCTCCGCACCTATTGCTGCTATCGGTAGAATAGCTGCACGAAATGAATTAGATATTTCTAACTATCTAGATAAAGTGTTTACCCACGAACAATTTTCGGATACCGATTACTCTTTAGAGTCTAGAGAATGGACTAAGAGTATTCTCCATTTAAGTGGAGGTGATATAAAGTATGATTTAGATGAACAGATTTTTGAAAAACTAGGTGATATGAAAGATATCATTGAGACTAGTTCTTTTGGAGGAAATGTTACAACATACAGAAAAACAAGTTCTGACCCTCTCCAGACTGCAACGTCATCAGAGATTCTTGAGATCATTAATGAGGGAAAATCTGTAATTACTTTTTTCGGTCATAGTGGAGCTGGTACTTTTGACTTTAGTTTGGAGGATGTGGATGTTTGGGAAAACTACCAAAAATATCCAGTCATACTTTCTATGGGTTGCCATTCAGGAAATGTACACGGTGAAAATATAAATCCTAGTTTAAGTGAAGATTTTGTCTTAACACCTGAGAAAGGGGCATTAGCGTTTATTGCTTCCTCATCGACAGCAACGTTTACGGCATTGTCTACTTTAGGTCCAAAATATTATGAAAATTTTGGAAATATTTTTCATAATGATGCAATCGCAAAGTCTATAAAATCCTACTTGGAAGAATATGACGATATCCCACAAATTGGGTTTAAAATCTTAAATCAACAATTAACCTTTCATGGAGATCCAGCAATCGTTCTCTATCCGCAGAATGGTCCTGATTATATAGTAGACATTAAATCCATCGGTAGCGAACCGGCCGATATTACGATTATAGACCAAACGTATGATATAAACTTCGATGTAGTCAATCTTGGTAAATATATAGACTCTGACTTGAAAATAGTACTGTCTCATTACCTTCCAGATGGTTCTTTATTTAAGACCTATAATAAAATAATTCCAGCTCCGGCCTATAGAACTCGGATAAGCATTCCTATTGTTAATGCTGGATTATTAGCTCTAGGGAAAAACAGAATTGACATTGAAGTAGATGTTGATAATGATATTGCAGAGCGACCTTTACCTTATGCAGAGGACAATAATCTATTAAGTAATATTACAGAAGAAAATGGATATAATTACTTTATAACTGGTAGTACTGTTATTCCAGTATATCCGCCAGAATTTGCTATCGTGAATGATTCAGATATTACATTTATCGCCTCCGGTGTAAATGCCTTTAGAAGTGAAACGAAATATCAAATACAATTAGATACATCAGAATTATTTGAATCCCCTCTTCTTAATGATGAAATAACATTGTCTGGCGGTACTGTGAAATGGAATCCTAATTTCAATTATCAGAATGATATAGTTTATTATTGGAGAGTTACTCCTTTGATCGAAGATGAAGAATTGCAATGGCAAAATAGTTCTTTTATTTATTTACCAAATGAAACAACTGGGTGGAATCAGAGTCATTATTATCAGTTTTTGAAAGATGATTTGACTAATGCCCATTTTGAAGATAGAACATTAGAGTTTCCATTAGAATATGAAGAAAATACCTTAAACCTATTCGTACCTGATGGTACTACCGTTCGACCACGATATAAACGAGCCAATACTAGTCTGGGTGCAGCTAAACTCTGGGAAATACCAAAAACAGGTATTTGTGTTCTTATCAGAGAACCTAAGATACTTAGTTATATTGAAAACACAGTTCCAGGATTGTATGGCAGTTGGTCAATAAATTCTACAAGAAGAATTTTCTTTTTTGAAACACAGAATCAGCAGAGTAGAATTGATTTAGTAAATTTTCTTTACGATGTAGTCGAATCTGGACACCATGTATTTTTAAATACCATACATAATAATCTAGACGGAGATTTGCATACTCTTGAATGGGCAGATGACGCCAATGTAAATGGGGGTAGAAATATATTTACTTTTTTAGAATCCCAAGGTGCTGAACTAATAAGAAATATAGAAGGTCTCAATACACACTATGCGATGTTTTTTACAAAGGATGTAAAATTATATGATGAAGTCCTAGGTGCCCCAACATTGGATGGAGAGATAAATGCATCAGCTCTTTTAAGTTATAATGCGTTAAAGGGTAATTTAGAATCAACCCTAATAGGTCCAAGTCTGTCCTGGCATACACTCAATACAAAAGTAAGCGATATTGAACAAGAAGATACTTTTGATTTTGATGTCTACGGTATTGATACGGACGGAAACAGATCTTTGCTTTATGAAAACTTAGGTTCTGGCTTAGTTGACTTGAGCGAAATATCTGCAGCTATGTTTCCCTTTATTCAACTTGATTATTCAGCTACAGATAGCTTAAATAGAACCATGCCTTTATTGGATTATTGGAGAGTCTACCATACACATGCGCCAGAAGCGATATATGAAAGTTCAGAAATTTTGGAATTCAATAATCCTAGTTTACAACAGGGTCAACAGATGACTTTTAATGCAAGGATAGCCAACATCATCGACAATGATATGGATAGCCTCTTGGTAAGATATACCATTACAGATGATGCAAACACATCTGTTGAAAGTTTCATCCGTAATGAACCCTTACTTGGCTTAGACAAGAATATGATCGCGTTTAACCGTTCAACACTTGATTTGACCCCTGGCAACTATCAGTTTATTGCAGAATTAAATCCATTAAATGATCAGATTGAACAATATCACTTTAACAATTTTGCAATTACTCAATTCGGAATAAAAAGAGATATTCTTAACCCATTACTCGATGTCACTTTTAATGATGTGCATATCGATAACAATGCTGTAATATCTTCAGATCCAGAAATTAAGATCACTTTACGCGATGAAAACCCTTATTTAATTTTAGATGATATAAATAGCTTCCAAGTAGCCATTACTCATCCAGATGGTACAAGAGAAGACATTGATCTAAATGCAGATGAGCGCATTAGCTTCACTCCGGGAACAACTACGCTGAATCAAGCTCAAATTATTTTTCTTCCTGAGTTTCTTCAGGAAGGTGTATATGAATTTTACGCTCAAGCTAAAGATAAAAGTGACAACTTCTCAGGAGATGTTGAATATCGCGTGAATTTCCAAATCATATTTGAAAATAAAATCACGGACGTATTACTTTGTCCCAATCCGCTTCAAGGTGAGGCCTTTTTCAAATTTTCTTTAGAAGGAAAAATTTTACCAAGTCCGTTTGAGATTAGAATCTATTCGATCGATGGGCAACTAGTAGAATTAATACAAACGGATAGACTGGGTCATGTTCTTATTGAAGGCGTGAACTTAGTGCCATGGGATGGAACAAGTGCATCTGGCGAACCATTAGCTTCTGGTGCTTATTTTTTCAAATTTGGGTTTATCCCTGATCATTATAGAAACAACCTACCTGAAATTTACTTTAAAGATGCCTTTGGGAGCTTTATCGTTATTACTCAGGAATAAAAAAATGTAACATGAAATTATCTAAATTTTTATTCGCGACACTTCTATGTGTTACCATTCAAATAAGCATGACTGCTCAAATGACTTTCGATGGCGAAGTTGTCTTTGGAAATGAATGGATAGATTATGAAAAAACATATTATAAAATCACTCTTAATGAAGATGGAGTGTATAGAATTTATGGCTCCGAACTCGCTGACAATGGCGTTAATTTAAATAGCCTTCAAGGAAGTGAATTACAACTTATCCACTGGGGAAAACAAGTGCCTATTTATATTTCTTCAGACGGAAACATTACTACAAATGATTTTATCGAATTTGTAGGAAGTAAAAATACCGGAGAACTTGATAAACAAATATATCCTGAGTGGGAGGAAAACCAATTAAATCTGAAGTACAGTAATTTTACGGATGAATCTGCTTATTTTTTGACTTGGGAACCAAATTCAAATGACAACCCAAGAATTAGCGATCAACCGCATGTTGTCGATGCCAATATTCCCGTAGAATCACATTATATACACAAAGAGGAGGTTATATTTGATAGAATATTCTCAAAACCAAGTTATACCGAAAATGTTAGATACAGTAACTTCGATATTGCTGAGGGATTTGGGAGTGGATATGCACGAACTAGAGAAATAAATTTTGATGTTACCAATCTAGTTGAAACGTCAAATTCGCAGCCAAGCTTACACGTAAGGACAGGAACAAACTCTACGACGCATTCACTTTCTATAAGCTATTCTGACAAAGAAATTCACACCGAAACCTTTTCTGGTTACAAAGTCATAGATTTTGAAACAACTCTTCTAAATTCTGACTTGCTTGGGTCGAATACACTTTTAGTACATGGAAATATTGATAATAATGACAGGTACACAGTCGCGCATAGTACATTGCATTACCCAAGAGCACTTGAATTTGAAAATGCCTCTTACGTAGCATTTCAAACAAGAGAAAATTCCTCCGCTTTTAATTTTGACTTTGCACGATTTAATAACTCTACAGACAATCTAATTGTAATTGATGCGTCAGCAAATAAGAGATATACGATTCAAGACGGAAATGATAGAATTCAGTTTCTATTAGAATCTGGTAATAACAGACGGGATTTACACATGCTAAATGATGGTGATGGGTACAAGCGTGTATTGAAGGTTGAAGAACGTAGGTTCACGGATTACAGTCAAGAGAATCCAAATTACTTAATGCTTACTAGTAATAGACTGAATACAACTCAGAATAACAATAGTGTGCAGCAATACGCTGATTACCGTTCCTCTGAACTGGGTGGATCGTATAGCGCATATACTATAAACGTAGAAGAGCTTTATGATCAATTTGCATTTGGGGTTATTAGAAACCCATTATCCGTAAGAAACTTTATTTATTACATAGATCCATTCTGGACGGAATTAGAATTTATGTTTATTGTAGGCAAGGGTGTCGAATATGCTTCTTACAGAACTGAAGAGCAAATTGCAGATCCTGAAACACCAACTTATTATGTACCTACTTGGGGATTCCCAGGTTCGGACAATTTACTATTAGCCGAAAAAGGATTATCTGCTCCACTGGTTCCGGTAGGAAGAATCGCAGCAAGAAATAGTACAGACATCGACAATTATTTAAATAAGGTTATGAATCATGATCTTATTTATACAACCAATCAGACACTAGAAGATAAATCTTGGACTAAAGAGATAATTCACCTTAGTGGTGGAGATCCTAATATTCAAGAAAATTTATATCAGCATTTATTACAAATGGAAGATATTATTGAGTCAAGTGTTTTCGGTGCAGACGTAACGACTTTCCGAAAGTCCAGTGCTGATCCATTACAATCTGCAACTTCTTCTGATATCCTAGGCAAAATTAATGAAGGTAAAGCTATCATTACATTTTTTGGACATAGTGGAGTGGGAACCTTTGATTTTAGCTTAGAAGATGTCGCTGAATGGAAAAATGAAAATAAACTCCCAATGATTATATCCTTAGGTTGTCACTCAGGGAATATTCATGGGACTTCTAACACACTTGGTCTAAGTGAAAGTTTTATACTTGAACCAGAAAAGGGTGCAATATTATTTCTTGCATCATCAAGTTCGGCTTTTATTAGCCCACAAGCTGTTGCTGGCAAATCTTACTATACCTTATTTGGTAATGATAACTATAATAAACCTGTTGGTAGATCAATCCAGGATTTTTTGGAAAATAATAATACTGTCCAAAGTTTATCAATGAAGTCATTGAATCAGCAGTTGACTTTTCATGGAGATCCTGCAATTAAATTCTATTCACATCCAACTCCTGATTACATTGTAGATAATTCTTCTATTCAATTGCAAGAAGATATTGTTACTATTACAGATGAGGAATTCTCAATAGAATATGATATCCTTAACTTAGGAAGAGCCTCAAGTGATTCTATCGATATAAAAGTCGCTCATTATTTGCCTGACAATACTTTGTATAAAGAATACAAAACAAGAATTGGAAACATTCGTTATAAGAATTCAGTGCGACTCGTATTAGAAAACCCTGGGCTTATAGCAGCTGGTAAAAATAGAATCGATATTATTCTTGATGATAATTCAGAGGTGTTGGAATTACCAGATCCTGAAGCAGAAACTAACAACACTCTTAGTAATCTTAATGACGGAGTTGGCTACAGTTTCTTTATCAGTAGTAATTTAGTAAGGCCTAAGTATCCAAATGAATTTAGCATTATAAATACGGCCGATCTAACCTACATTGCTACTGGTAATAATGCATTTAATGAAGTCACTGATTATATAATACAACTTGACACATCGGACCTATTCATAACTCCGTTACTTAGCGAAAAATTAACGCAAGCAAATGGGACAATTGAATGGTCACCTACGTTTGAATACAGCGATGAAACTGTTTATTATTGGAGAATTTCACCTGAATTAGAAAGCGGAGATCCATTATGGCAAAGTAGTTCTTTTCTTTATTTGCCAAATGAAAGTGAGGGTTGGAATCAAAGCCACTATTATCAGTTTCTGAATGATGACTTAAGTCAAGCGAGATTTGAAAATCGAAGACTTGAATTTCCATTTGAATATGAAGAAACCACTCTCAATTTGTTTGTACCTGATGGGACATTAGTTAGACCTAGGTATAAAAGAGATGCAACATCATTAGGTGCAGCTAGGCTTTGGGAAATCCCAAGTACTGGAATATGTGTTTTGCTCAGAGATCCACTACAGTTATCATTTCCTGTAAATGATGTACCTGGTTTGCATGGTTCATGGTCAAAAAACTCGACTCGGAGAATTTTCTTCTTCCAAACTGAAGAGGAGACTTCTCGTATCGATTTAGTTAATTTTTTAGAAGACCAAGTAGAAAACGGATATCATGTATTTTTAAATACCATTCACAATAATTTGGATGGTGATTTATTCACTGGAGAATGGGCGCTTGACTCATTGAGTAATAATGGGAAAAATATTTTTAATGTACTCGAGTCATATGGAGCTCAATCCATCAGAAAAATTGAGAAAGAAAATGTTCATTATGGTTTTTTCTTTACTAAAGGAGGGCAAGTTCATGACGAAGCGTATAGTAACTCTATTCAAGAAGAGATAAACTTATCTGCTGTTCTGCCAAGAAATAAAACGGAAGGAACAATCAACTCAGTTTTAATCGGTCCAAGTTCAGCATGGGGAACACTGGATACACGAATAGAAGGGATTGAAGAAAATGATTCCATTTCTTTAAATATTTTTGGAATAGATAATGACAACAATGAAATTCTACTATATGAGAATATTTCAACTGGACTTTTTGATCTGAGTGAAACTCCAAGTAGTCTATATCCGCATTTAAAATTGAGCTATAGTGCTACAGATACTGAAAACCGTACTTTCCCTTCATTAGAATACTGGAGAATTAATTACAAAGAAATTCCTGAAGTAATTTATAATACAGAAGAGCTTCTGTCTTTTAATAAAGAAGATTTGTTTATTGGTGATAATATAATCTTCGATGCAAGTGTGAAAAACATTAGCACTGTAGATATGGACAGCCTATTAGTTAAATACTCAATTATCGATGGCAATAATAATACGATCGATAGTTATGTTAGAAACGAGGAATTGAATGCTAATTCTGCATATTCTATATCATATAATAGGTCAACTGTTGACATGGATCATGGTGAATATCAATTTATAGCTGAGTTAAATCCTGACGAAGATCAAATTGAAAGACAGCACTATGATAATTTCTTTGTTTATCCATTCACTATATTTGGAGATCAAATAAATCCAATTCTAGATGTGACATTTGATAATAAATACATCTTAAATGGGGAAAAAGTCTCTAGTAGCCCAAGCATTGTGATAACATTAGTTGATCCAGACGCTACTCTTATCTTGGACGAGATTACAGATTTCCAAATAGCCCTGTTTGATGCAGATAATGTAAAGATTCCTATTGATATATTGACTGACTCAAGAATTGAATTTGTTCCAGGTTCTTCATCAAATAATATAGCATCTCTAATCTTTACACCTACCTTAGATGCAGGTGAATATTCCTTCTTCGCACAAGCTAAGGACAGATCGGGAAATTTTTCAGGAAACTTAGAATACAATGTAGACTTTATAGTAACTAGTGCAAATAACGAAATTAGCGCTGTTTCCATTTTCCCAAATCCAAGTAATGGAGGAGTTATAAATTTAGTGCTAAATATAAATGGAAATAAAATACCTTCATCCTTAGATATACACTTCTACAATATGCTAGGTCAAAAAGTGTTCACGCTTATGACACAAGAATCTGGATACAATTTAACAGTTGGATCTAATATTATTCCAATTTCACTTGAAAATACTAGCTCCCAATTGATTCCTGGAATGTATGGTTTCTCATTGAGTTTACCTGAATCTGAAAAAGTGAACTTCTCAGAAGACTATTCAAAAGATGCTAAAGGAAAGTTCATCATACTAAAATAATTTGTATAATCATTATTACATTCGTTAGACACTAAATATTTAAATTGTGTTTAACGAATGTTCTCTCATTTTTTTTAAAGCTATACTCATTTAACTGAATTATATAATATATTTTTTAGACTCTTAAAAGTCTTATTATTAGTTAGGAGCAGAATTCCCAAATAACAACTGAGCAATATTATTCCAATAACAACAGCTCTACCCAGATTATCATAAATAGGGAGGTGCTTATCAATCAACAAGCCAATACAAAAGATTGTAGCAGAAATTAAGATTATAGGGCTTAGAGCTTCTACGTATCTAAAAATGTTTAGTTCAATTATATAATTTGAGAATAGTATTTGGACTATTCCAATGACAGATGAAAAAGCAATCCACCAATAAGCTATTGCTAAAATGCCATCATTCAAAACAATAAAAAATCCTATAAAGAAAATTACCCCAGTAACAAGATTAAAATAAAACAACCATTTGGTCTTATTCATCGCTAAAAAAAGAATGCTTGTGATTCTTAATACAGATTGGATCATGGCTAGGAAACAAAATACTTTTACTAATGGAATTATCGAGTACCACTCTTCGGTGAAAAAAACACGTATAAGTTCATCTATTACAAAATAAACTATGATCATTAATGGAAAACTTATTAATGCAATTCCAGAAACTGACTTTAAATAAACATCTTGAATTTGATTTTGCTTAGATTGTAGTTTTGAAAAAGCAGGGAAAAGTACATTCTGAAAGACACCTGTAATATTTTTAAGTGGCATTAGCAATAAGGAATACGCCTTTGAATACAACCCTAATTCTGTGGATCCTAAAAACTTTCCAATAAGAAGATCATCCAAATTTCTAACGGAGTAATTAAGAACATTATTACTCGTGTGAAAAAAGCCAAAGTGTATAAGTGGTTTAATAGCAGAAATGCTAAATACGAATCTAGGACTCCATGGACTTAGATAAATTATCAAGAAAAATCGAAATATTGCATTACTCAAAACTAGAAATACTAAACTCCAAATAGCAAAACCGTTCAATGCTGCTATTATTGCTATCAGCCCTGAAATAAACATAACACTAAGATCTATAATGCATAGTTTTCTAAAGTCCAATTCCTTTGTTATTAGAGCAATAGGTATACTTGTGGCTCCTGCAAACACAAGACTTAATGAAATTGCTTTTGCAATATTTGCTAATTCATGTAATCCATAAAAATTTGCAATAGCATTTGAACAAAAAAACAAAATCAACATGAAAAAGAATCCTATAAGACAACTTAACCAATGGGCAGTGGAAATTTGCAAATCAGTTAGCTTTTCCTTCTGAACAATTGAACTACCCAAACCAAAATCCGAGAAAAGAATGTATAGTCCAGAAAACACTGTTATCATCGCAACCATCCCAAAATCTTCAGGCAGAAGAAACTGCACAAGTACAAGAGTAGTAATTAAGTTTAAGCTAGTTTTTCCGACTTTTCTTAAAGAATTCCATTTTAATCCCGTAATAGATTTTTTAATTATCTTACTCATCCAAAATATAATATAATTGTACTCGTCTATTTAAATGATTTATTTGCAAATTGAGGATATTTAAAATAATGCACAGTCTTTTTAAAAAAATTAAATATAAACCTCAGCTCCTCATGGTATGGCAGAATCAAAAAGAAATTACTTTGCAAAGTCTCCATCCAAAATACGAAGTAATACAATACCACCAAAGCCTAGATAATCAAATATTAGATTTAACGAAAGGTGCAAAATTTAAATTTAATGAAGATACTATTGATAAATGTAAAAGTCGCTTAATTGATAATGGATGGATTGTGATAAGAATCAAAAAAAACAAAACCATAGTTGCTTCTGGCATGTTGCTTAAATCAATTGATGAGAGCATATCACATCCAATTGAACTCTCATGGATTGTTACTCATCCAGCTCACCAAGGTAAAGGACTTGCTAGACATCTTTGCACCCAATTAATGATAATACTCCGTCAACTAAACTATAATAGTTGTTATTTAAAAACACATGATTGGAGACTCCCAGCGATTTCTTTGTATTTGGACTTGGGTTGGGAGCCCTTAGCTAATAGCAAAGAGGCAAAAGTTCGCTGGAAAAGAGTTCACAGAAAGTTGGTGCGTGTTAACTTATTTCGAAAAATGGAAAATTTCTTTTCCATACCTTCGTAAAAATTTAAACAGTATAAAAACACGTGTTTTACATATCGTACCTTCATTTCCAAATGCAACACAAATTTGGTTAACTAATTTGCTAAATGCTAATACTAAAAATAAATTATATCTATATGCAGAAGTTTTGGGTGACTCAACTAGTCTTCATTCTAATATAACTATAGTTAAAACTCCATACACAAAACCAAGTAATAAGTTTTCTGTTAAGTTATATTATCTAAAATCTATTCGGTTTATATCTCGCTTTATTCGCGAAAATAAAATTAGTCATGTTCATGCGCATTTTGCAAACATGGGCTATTTGTATTTAGGATTAAAAACAAAAGAAATTACATATGTTGTTTCATTTTATGGCTACGATTATGAAACATTGGTTTATCGAAACAAAAAATGGGGCAAAGCATTTAATAAACTTTTTTTCAAGGCTGATTTATTTTTATGCGAAGGTGCTTATGGTTTGTCCGTATTAAATAAATTGGGCTGCAATAAAGATAAACTCAGAATACAAAAGCTAGGTGTACCCAGAGAAAATATTCAATATGTAAAAAGAAATAAAAAAGCAAACTCTTTAAAGTTAATTCAAATAGCTTCATTCACTGAAAAAAAAGGTCACATCTATTCAGTCAAAGCTATAGAAAACTGTATAGAGGAATATCCGAATCTCACATTAGATATTTATGGAAACATCCGTAATGAAAAGTATTATCAACATGTATTAGCATATATAATGGAGCATAAGTTATCTAATTTTATAAATATACATACATACTTACAATATGATAATATACCAGAAAAACTAAGTGCGTTTGATGTATTTATACACCCAAGTTGCTATGGGAAAAATAGGGATTGTGAGGGAGGTGCGCCTACTATATTATTGGATGCACAAGCCACCGGTATGCCAGTATTAAGTACAAATCACTGTGACATTCCATCTTCAGTTATAGTCAATAAAACAGCCCTCTTATCTAAAGAAAAAGATGTTGTGCAACTTTCCGAAAACATAATTAAGTTTTATAAGATGTCACAAAAAGAATATGACAATTATACAGTCAATGCATTTAACCATATTCTTAATAACTTTGATATAGAACAAAATGCATCAAGTCTTTCTTATGTCTAATATTAATATTCACATATCTGTAGTTAGTCCTGTCTATGAGTCGGTAGACTCAATACAAGAACTCACTGATCGAATTGTCCAGATTTTCAAAAAATTAGATATTAGTTACGAAATCATTTTAGTAAATGATGGAAGTAAAGATAATTCATGGGAAAAGATAGTACAGGTTGCACAAAATGATGCGCGGATAAAAGGTATAAACCTAAGTCGAAATTTTGGACAACATTATGCCATCCATGCAGGTCTTGCACATACTAATGGAGAATGGATAGTTGTAATGGATTGTGATCTACAAGACCAACCAGAAGAAATAGAGCACCTGATAAATAAATCCAAGGAAGGATATGATATAGTGTACGCAGTGAGGAAGGACCGCAACGACAGCTCTATAAAAAAATTGAGTTCAAAATTCTTTTATTCAATTTTCAATTCTCTGGCTGATGTGAAGCATAATTCAGATGTTGCAAATTTTGGGATATACAACCAAAGAGTAATCAAGGCTATCCTGAGTATGAATGACCACATTAAGTACTTTCCAGCAATGACAAGATGGGTAGGGTTTAATTCAAGCTCTATTTATGTTGACCATCAAGCCAGATTTTTAGGAGAATCATCTTATAATGTAAAGTCCCTTGTAAGATTAGCCTCAAATAATATTTTGACCTTTTCTAACAAGCCCTTAAGAATTACAATGCGGTTAGGATTAATAATATCATTCATTTCTTTTTTTGTTGGTCTTAGGTATCTAATCCTATATTTAAAAGGGGAAATCGAAGTTCTAGGATTTAGTTCTATAATTATATCCATTTGGTTTCTTTCTGGACTAATATTGTTCTTTTTGGGTATTATTGGTTTATATCTAGGCAAAGCATTTGATCAAGTTAAAAACCGTCCTACTTACATCATTGCACAAAAACTAAACATTGGAGAATCTAAATAGTCTTAAACATTTAGAATGGGATAGTACTTTTTTTGCTAGAAAGATAGGCTCTATTACATTTATTGATAATGTTGTCGATAGTGTATTAAGGAGAGAGCTTAAAAAAGGAATATCAGAGAATTATGACTTAATATATGTGTTTAGTTATAAATCTGAAATTACTGAATCAACATTGGAAACATACTCAGGTGAATTTGTGGACACTAAAGTTAGTTTCAGTAAAGATTTAGAAATAGAGCAAAATCCTCTTCTTGATTCCATTCAAATGTATAATAGAAAAGAGGTTCCTGAAGATCTAAAAAAACTTGCTTTACTAGCAGGCAAATACTCTCGTTTTAAAAATAAAAAATATTTCACTTACGAACAATTTGAAAAATTGTATGCGATTTGGTTAGAAAAATCAATATCGAAGGAAATTGCAGACGCTGTCTTTATTTATGAAGAGGTTGGGGAAATATTGGGCTTCGTCACAGTGCGTATTAAAAACAAACGAGGGTTTATTGGACTAATTTCAGTGAATGATGGGTATCAAAAAAAAGGAATTGGTAGACTCCTAATCAAAAAGGTTTCAAATTATTTGAAAGAACACGGAATTGTAGAATTAGTTGTTTCTACACAAAATGAAAATTCTAAGGCAGTAAAATTTTATTTAGGTAACAATCTAACAATAAGTTCAAAAGTAAAAGTTTATCATTTCTCATTACGCGAATGAATACAATATCTAAATTTCATATTGATTCAATTTTTATATTCATAATTGGTGTCGCCATTTTTGGGTTCATCGTACATGAGAGTCATACAGATATTCCTGTCCACATTAAGCAAGCCTTAAATATTAAAAATGGCGAAGCTTCTTACCCTCCAAATTTTCTTTTCTATCTATTAGTAAATATATTTTCTGGGATAAGTACTTCATTTAAAACTTTAGCAATAACCGGGATCATTATCCTTGCAATAGCACTTAGTATAAAATATTATGCAACTAAGTCCTTCCTTATTCAAGGTAAGGCTACAGGGAACAATCAAGCTATCATTATTTCAATCATGCTCATTTTTTGCACATGTTTTCAAGATCCTTATAACTTGCTTGTACTTGATCAAATGTATTTAGGTAGAGCAATTCCTAATGTCTGGCACAATTCAACAAGTATTCTTCTTTTCCCATTTACAATTTTGCTGTTTTGGCAATTTTTAAAAACTTTTAGCAAAGATTTTGTTCTTACTAAATCAAGTATCCTAATTCTTCTACTGCTAGTCATATTAAACGCAATAATCAAACCTTCATTTCTATTTGTATTCATACCTATCCTTGGTCTTAGCTTTATTTATTTTATAAAAAATAATAAATATATTGTAGCATTAAGTTTTATGTTTGTTGGAATTATTTCTTGTCTACTTATTCTTAGTATGCATTTTTTGATATTCGAAGAACAGGTAGGTTCTTTTCAAAAAACAAAATCAAAAGTTGCTTTAAGTGGACCTTTTCAAGTTTTGCGTTATTGGGTGCCTGACTGGTATTTACCTATTTCAATAGCATCCTCATATTTCTTTTCCATTATGACTGCAATATTTTATAAGACCATATTAAAATATAAGCCGTTTCTTTTGGCATTGATTATGGTAGTTATTTCGCTTTTTATATCAGGTATATTTATGGAAACAGGTCCAAGAAAAGGCCACGGTAATTTTACCTGGCAAAATATATTTACCTCATACATACTTTTGTTGGTTACTATTAAATATCTACTGAAAAATCATTCCCTGAAAGAATGGAAGCTTAAGATTTTATCTGCAGTATTTACTTTACAGTTTTGCTTTGGCATTTACTATGTTTTGAGGTTGCTTTTTACAAAACAATATTTTTAGACTAAAACAAACTAGCTAGAACACATATTTGTACTTATGAATTATAAATTTATCTCTTATCATTACAAGCTCTTTTAATTTTTCTGTATAGTACTCGTTGTATTCCAAATGTTTACTTTTATTCAAAGGCTTTGCATGTTTTTTTAGTTGAATTGCCATTTCCTCTTTCTTCAAACCAAAAACATGAGAGATCTTCAACATCTCTGAATTTATATTCTCTAATCTTATTACGTGATTCATAAAATTATTCTTACTGTCATATTCTAATAACTGCTCATAAGAGCTGAGAGAACTAATTGCCTTAGGAGAATAAAGACAATACAAGTTCAAATATCTGAAACTCATGAGACCTGCAAACTTTGAAAACTTACTTTTTTTATAACCAATTCCCATTGATATTTGACTTGGTTCCAGAATTAAGTTTACCCAAATTCGAAAATTCTCAATATTATTCACATCCTCATAAAGCTTATTAACGGCATGAGTATCTCTCACCATAGATAGAGGGTCTTTTAAAGCTCTTATTATTCCTGATTGTTTATAGAGTTTTGGCTTCTTGGCCATATGACTGTAAATACTTCCTTTTCTTGTACATCCAAATGCCCACAAGGAAACATACCATTCCCATGGATTTCTAATGTTCCCAATTTTCTTCCAGTGTTCAAAATCTGTCAGTATGTCGTCATCCAGTTCAGTATATCTATTATGCTTACCTAACTTCCGAACTTTAATAAAATCATTATCCAATAAAACTACACTGACAAAAGTGCCTCCCGTTTTTTGTAATTCAAAGTAAATAAACTTATCACCAATAATCATCTGCAATCGTATTCAATAATGCCAAAATATATAAGCACTGCCTCCATTTTTGAGATTTGAGCTTTTGTTAAATTCAATTTCCATATATCTGTCTGTGCCTTTCCTTTTAAAGGGCTTCCCTGTGCAACTGTGAAGCTTGGCTTTTCAAAGTCTATAGAACTTAGATCAAATTGTAAATTCAAATCATTCAGAAGTTTTGCAAGTGTAATTTGTGGATTCATTACCAAATCTTCATAACAGATTGTTACAAACTCAACATCTCTTATCTCACTTTCCAAAGCAGGCTTATTCGATAGACACCAAAAAGCCATTAGACCTTCTTCATTTGTTTTAAGACTCTTTAAGTAATCTAAATTCCTGAACCAGTAATCATTATATTTGAGCTTAGTATCATATAATTTATCCACATTATAGTTCCAACCTTTTTGAATCTGAGAGCTAACAACTGCAAATGGATTTCTAATTAAATAGATCGGTTTATATTTAAACTTAAAATTTTGTAACAGCCAAGGCAATAATGCATTCGCTCTTACAAATTTTATAATAGCTGAATCTGCATTCTTTAAACTTTCCGCATTGGTTTGAATAGTTATCCAATTGTTCAAAATATTTCCTGTAAATAGATCTGTAAATGTTTGATGGGCTTCTGGCCATTCTGCATTTTCTGGAATATGCTGTCTCCAACTAAATCCCAAATCTGAAAATATTTTCCCTTTTTCAAGATGCAAAGGCTCCCATAAAATGGGCTTCTTTGTGATTTCATGCAAAATTTCAGCTAACCAAGTACTTCCAGAGCGAGGTTCTGTAAAGATGAGTATGTTATCCTCTTGGTTTAAATGCATTTTTTTGCTTAGAAAATACATTTCTAAGTCTGTCCATTTATTCTTAATCCTCCACATTCCTGGGATCCTCATCTAATTTATAATTGCAGGATTCTTTTTAATTAAAATATAGTTCTAGATTTAGATTAAAGATACAAATTAATGATTCCCGTTTCTGTAGTAATTCCATTTCATAATAATGAACAGACACTGGAGAGATGTATTCGTTCCGCTTTATGCCAAAATAATGGTGAAAACCAGATCCTATTAATAGATAATAACTCTACAGACAATTCTGCTAAACTTGCTGCAAGTTTTGAAGGCAATCAAAATGTAAATGTATACAAATGCACGGAACCTGGTTCTGCACATGCAAGAAACTTAGGTTTAGACTTGAGTATCTATGATTTCATTCAGTTTCTAGATGCGGATGATCATTTGTTAGTAGATAAGTTAAGTCTTCAGTTAAAAGCCATCAATACTGCAGATGTTATTTCTTCTGCTTATGAAACTGAGGAGGAGAACTTTAGTGAAAAAAAATTACTTAGCAAGAATATATGGGAAGGACTTATTCTTGGAACTTTGGGCGTGACGAGTTCTATGCTATTTAAAAAATCTGCTGTTCTGAGGGCAGGAAAATGGGATATTGCTATTCCAAATAATCAAGAATACGATCTTATATTTAGAATCCTAAAAACTGGAGGTTCTGTTGTGACTCAAAATGAATTTACAACTATAAAAGATAATAGACAAGTCAACTCTATCAGCAATACCACGAAGGCACTCTACCCTATGACTGCTGTAACCCTAAGGCAGCAGATTGAGGAATATTTATCTACGAATAACCTTATTACCCCCAGTTTAGACACAACACTTTATAGGTTTTACTACGACAAGATTTGTTGGCTGCACTCTTATGATCCTGAGCAAGCCATTTACCTATATAATCAACTTTTTAGTGATTCAGAAAAAAGAAAGGTAATTCCGTATTTTAAAAGAATCTTGGAGTCTGTGCTTGGATTTGGGAACGTTAGAAAGATCAGGGCAAAATTTAGCTAGCGAAAAAGCATTGGCTCTATTTTACTCTCGCAATCAATTCATTTCCAAGTTCAATTCCAAATACTTCGAAAACTATGATTGAAATCTCCTCAAGTAACTCTAGCTTATCCAAAGCGACGAAGTCATTTATTGTTTTAGCAAAAATAATTTCTTGAAATCCTAGTTTCTTCAAAAGAATTGTTTTGTGTTGACTTATGTAATCAGCAACGCGTGTGCCCTCTTTAGCATATAATTTTAATTCCACTGAATGACCTATAGAAATGATTTTCAAGAAGATCTTTTCTTTGACTATTTCTAATTCAATCTCAGAAATGCTCCTCTCAACTAAATCATCCAAAAGTTGCAAAAGTTTGTCATCATTAATTCTTTGGGCTTGCTTAAATGACTCTAGCTTTGTAAGCTCCAATTGTAATTCATCAATTTTTGTTTTCCCCGCTCTTTCATAGCTAGACCTTCTTTTATCTATCTTCTCTTTACTGAATCCTCTGCGGTAATACATTGTGTCATCAAAACCTGTTTCTATTGTTTTAATCAACATATATAACTGTTCTATTCTCCGATATTTAGGATTTTGGAGAGATTTTAGAGTTCTCAATTTCATTTTAGTTAGAATAAGAGGCTCCCTAAAAGATTTGGCGCCTTCAAAGTCCCAGTCTGCAACGCATGCCTCCATCTCTGATTTTAAATAACCTACTTCATTTTCTAAATGTTCAAACAGCAATTCTATATCAGTTTTCATATTACGCTAAACCTTATTTTATCAACTAAGCATTGATTTAATTATACCCTTTGAGCGTTGAACAATTAAATCTAATGTAGTGAGCGCTTTATAATCTGGATAATCTTTTTTTATGGTTTCAATTAAGTTTTTTGTGAAGCTGAGATCGTGATTTGCATGCCCTTTTAACAAGGAGTTTAGATGTGAATCTCTAATGGCAAGAAATTCCTCTCCAGTGATACCAATCTTTCTCTTATTCTGACCAATTAAGTCAATCACATTCTCTTTTAGCTGAGGGTAGACTTGTTTTTTAAATTTAGAGTACTTAGAGTTTGTGGTATTATTTGGATGAGAGCGCATGATACTTGAGATATGGTTTACGGTCTTTATTTTTTTATTAAGACAGAAACTCATGAAAAACTGGAAGTCTTCACCTAAAAATGCATTTTTTAAAAATCTAGACGTTCCGATTGCTGCTCTTTTAATAACAAATCCGGATGGCGCGTAGGTTCTTGTCGCAAATAATTTGAGAAAATTATTTGACTCTTCTGGTTGATAGATTACATAATCATTGGCTCCCATATTTTTCATTTTATAAGCAAAAACAATGACATCTTCTCCTTCTTCTTCTTCAGAAACTGCAGCACAGAAGTTTTTATCGTACACATCATCATCATCCAAGAAGGCTATGTATTTCCCTTGCGCAAGTGAAATCCCTTTGTTCCTAGCAATGCTCCTCCCCTTGTTTTCTTGATAGAAATAGGTTATTCTGGAATCATTAAACTCTTTAATAACAACATTAGCTTTTGGATTGGAGCCATCGTCAATAATTATAAGTTCCCAATTATCATTGGTCTGCGCTAATACACTTTGTATCGCCGTCTTAAGCAGTGCGGGTCTATTATAGGTAGGAATGATTATACTCAATAAAGGCATGATGTATCAGGGTCTTTTTACTATTTCCAACTATTGCTTTCTTTGTATACCTTTGACCTAATTACTGGAAGGCGATGCGTTTTAAATATAAGCTTAAACATTATTTTTTTAATAAGTACATTTTGCCCCTTTTTACAAAGGACAGATTCTATGTATCTTATGACTATAAACATAAGGCTATTTGGTATAGAAATGCGAAAGTTGCCACAAGAACTATCCATAATGTATTAAAAAATCAGAGTGCCGATGGGTCATATGTCTATGGACTAGAAGCAGGATTTGATGTTTCCAAGTTTAGTGATTTCTATAAATTTGCATTTGTACGGAATCCAGAAAGTAGATTGCTCAGTGGATGGAATGACAAAGTTGTTCATTCCAACTATTTTGAATTTAGTGCTGAGCAACACCATAATATGAAAACACTTGGTCATTTTTTAGAGTGGTTAGAACAACAAGACAAAAAACAGCTTGATAAACATTTTAGATTACAGCATCTGCTTATAGAACATGCGCAACTTGATTTTTTAGGACGTTTCGAAAACTTCAATGCAGACTTTGAACATGTTAAAAATAAGATTGGATTAACGCATACAGAAGTACCTCACTTAAACAAATCCAAAAGAGAAACTATTAAATTAAACTCAGAAGAAAGGGATTTGATTCGAAAAATATATGCGGA
>Ga0209828_1000275_pt1 | contig 50944 bp, 37 predicted proteins | sample MaitaG_FD_187429 | JGI IMG/M metagenome (GOLD analysis project Ga0209828, IMG submission 187429) | Marine algal microbial communities from Maine, USA - Maine_Asex2 metaG (SPAdes) (version 2) | ecosystem: Host-associated > Algae > Red algae > Unclassified | place: Maine, USA | collected 2015-01-05
AAACGGTTGTACTGAGATTCATGCTCAAACTACAATATTATGGAGGTTAATAGTTACTTCTTCAAAACTTTTAGGAACCTATTGTCCAGATGATGGCGATAGTGAGCCAGTTGATTTAAACACCATTGATTTTGATAATTTAAAAGGATTGTAAACAATGTTAGAGCCTTTAATTAGGCTCTTTTTTAACTTTTTATAATGAAAAAAAATCTTTTATTTATGCTGCTACTTGTTAGTAGTGTTCAAGCTCAAATTAATGGCGTTGTTCTAGATTCTATTACTAACGAGCCATTAGTATATGCTAACGTTATATTACAAACACAGCAAATTGGCGTTGCAACAAATTATAAGGGAGTTTTTCAAATTAATAACAAAAACAACTTAGAGAGCGATACTTTATTAGTATCTCATGTTGGTTATAAATCTAAAAGAATAGTTGTAAGCCACATAAAAAAAGATAGTGTTTATAAGTTTTATTTAAAAGAAGATTTAAACCTTCTGGACGAAGTGGTTATAAAATCATCTAAAAAATTATCAAAAACCAAATATAAAATAAAAACCAAACGTAAAAAATTAGTAGGTCATAACTTGAAGTATAACGAGGAGTTAGTTAAGTATATAGATAATAAAAAAAATACGCCTGGTAAGTTACTTAAGGTTACATTTTATTTGAGAAACTATAAAATTTTTTTTGGAACAAAATTACCAGTACATTATAGATTAAGGCTTTACCATATAGATACAATTAGTAAAAAACCAAAGGATTTGGTTTTATTAAAGAGGGATATTGTTATTAAGCCCGAAAATAAAAAGCAGAATTTTGAGTTAGATTTAACAAATTACAATATTAAATTTCCAAAAGAAGGTTTGTATGTTGGCTTACAATCAATTAATCCAAGTTTAATTCAACCTAAAAAAGGACTTTTTTATGAAATTACACCATTACCAGTGCAATCACATGTTAAAAAAACGTCATCCTTTTTTAGGGATTTGGGAGGGAAATGGCATTCTTTTGAACATCTTGGAAGTCTTAAAAAGAACCACCATAAAGATTTAATTATAGATGTAGAACTCAAGTATTATGAAAAGTAAATACAAGTATTTACTGTGTTTTACTGTTGTTTTGTTAATACTATGGTCGTCTATGGGAACCAAAACAACTTATAGTAAAACATCCCAGTTAAAATTAATTTCTAAAGAAGTAGAATTAGATACAATAAAACAAGATTCTTATAAAAGATCTAATATTCAATTTCTAAAAATGAAAAAAGAACCACTTTTAATTTCTAAAATTAAAACCTCTACTAAAAATATAAATATTCAACAAACTTTACAGTACTTTCCAAAAGGAGATACATTATTTATTCCATTGGTATTTCATACAAAAATTAAAGTTGGCAACATTCAAGAAACCATAACACTTTATGGTAATTTTCCAGAAAAAGAAATTACAATACCAGTTAGTGGCTATATTAAATAATTTTTTTAACTATTCTTCGCCACTCCTGCTATTTAACTTAATTGAGTAACGCAGAAATCATACACAAGAATTATAAATTGCAGTATTTTATTGTGTGTGTTTTTGTCATTCTGTGCCACGACGCATAATCTATTAACTTGAGTTAGATTAACATTTATAGTTTTAAAGTTTCTAAATGTCAACATATTGAATATTTTATACTATTCTTTGATACACACACAAACTTTTATATAGAATAACCCAAAAATGGGAGGAAATTATCTGAACAGCAATAAGTCAAAATATAATAATTTGATTTACACGTATTTAATAATCGAACTCAGGTTAGTAAGTTTTGAAATTGCTAAATAAAACGGAATTTAAAAATATTGCTAAATAAAATACTGACCGAATTCACTCAAACATTTAGAACTGAATTTAGTCAAATAATTCAAACTCTGAAAAAAGCTACGGTGTAGAACAACGTGTATAATTAATGGCTTTGGTCGTTGCTTACTTGGCAAATTCCTTCGGAGTTTTCTCGCGTTCGTTTTTGTTTACTAAATTAGTTGCGTGAAACACGCAACTAACCATACACAAAACCGTAATAAATAATTTAATTTTTCTTTAATTATTAATATAGAATTAAAATTTAATAATGCGAATTAAAACTTTAAAAAACACCTTTGTAAATTACCGATACCAAGAAAATAGAGACTATAATTTAATTGAAGATCGTTTTCTTAGAAACACAACTACAGCTCTAGATTTTTTAGTTAAAACAAGTGCGTTAACCATTAGTTTTATAGACAATGGCATACCAAAAACTATAGATATTATAGATGTTTTAGTGGAAGATAAAGAAAATAATATAACTATAGTACCTGGGCAAAAAAACGCCTACAGTCCATCGCATAACACTGTTTTGTTTTTTGATACTCATGGTATCGTATTTAGAAAAAATCATAAAAAAAGATGGTTCCGTAAAAACAAAGGTTATAATTCTCCAGTGTCTTTATTATCTCATGAATTAATTCATTGTTACAATGACATTTTCGATCCAGAAGATTATTACAAACGTAAAAAAAACCACACCTCTAAAGGAGAAAAAATTGATGCAGATGGTCACGATTTGTCCTTCCCAAACGTTGAGGAAGTATTTGTTATTAAAATGGCAAATCAAGTTGCAAAAAGATTAGGAGAAGACAAACGTAGTAATTATGGTAAAAGTTATTATCCCACCCGAGGAGTCTTAACAACTAAACGTGCAAAAAAAATAGTAGAAAATAATTTTAAGATTAAAATATAATATATTTGGTCTAATAATAGCGCCTTTAAAATCTGGTATATGTTAGCAGTACCCAAATCTATTAATAGTAATTTCAAATCTACCTTACGTATAACAGCTTAGTTATATTTAAATAAATTTACCAAAAACAGCTTTATTTAAATAGAGATTTGTTTTCACTAAACCAGTGAAAAAAATTAGAAGACATTAAAGTTAATAATAAGCATATTGTATTTCACTAAAGACTATGTACACTATAATCCTTTTGGTATAGCGTTTATTAGCATCTTGGTATATTTCTTTTTTGGTGATGCATATATAATATCCGCATCATCTAATTCTTCAACCTTACCTTTATTCATTACTAATAATTGATCACTCATGTATTTAACTACTGCAAGATCGTGTGAAATAAATATATAGGTAAACCTAAAGTTTTCTTTTAATTCGTTTAATAAATTTAATACTTGCGCTTGTACAGAAATATCTAGAGCAGATACAGACTCGTCGCAAACAATCAACTTAGGTTGTAAAGCAACTGTTCTTGCAATACCAATACGTTGTCGTTGTCCGCCAGAAAATTCATGAGGATACCTATTAAAATGTGAGGCTTCTAAACCTACACGTTCTAAAATCTCTATAGCTTTTACTCGTCGTTCTTTTACATTAGCATAAATATTATGAACTTCCATAGGTTCCATTATTGCTTGTCCAACCGTTAATCGTGGGTTTAGAGATGAATAAGGATCTTGAAAAATTATTTGAATATCTTTTCTCAGTGTTTTAACCTGAGCAGGTTTTAATTTTGTAATATCAATACCATTAAACAAAATAGTTCCAGCAGTTGGCCTGTTTAATAATAAAATGGCGTTCCCAAGTGTAGATTTCCCACAGCCAGATTCTCCAACTAAACCTAGAGTTTCACTTTCAAATAGCTTAAAGCTTACATTGTTAACAGCTTTAAAACTTTCTGCTTTAGAAAAGAATCCTGATTTAGAAATATATTCTTTTTCGAGGTTCACCACTTCCAATAAAGGTGCTTTGCTGTATATTTTTTTTTGACTTTGTGCCCTCATTTCTGAACTAATAATAGCTTTATCAACAGTATCATTCATCACATCATCAATAGTAGGCAACCTCCTTAATCGTGTATCTAAAGATGGTCTAGAATTTATAAGTGCTTTAGTGTAAATGTGTTTAGGCGATTTAAAAATAGCTTCAACAGTATTTTGCTCGACAATATTGCCTTTATACATAACGAGCACACGATCGGCAAATTGCGAAATCAACGATAGATCGTGAGTAATAAAGATAACACTCATTTTAGTTTCGGCTTGTAACGCTTTTAACAGTTCTATTATATCGTTTTGTACAGTTACATCTAAGGCAGTTGTAGGCTCGTCTGCAATTAAAATTTGCGGTTTGCATGCAATTGCCATCGCAATCATAACACGTTGCTTTTGCCCTCCAGAAATTTCATGAGGATAAGTTTTATATACACGTTCTGGTTCTGGTAATTTTACTTTTTCAAAAAGTAAGAGTGTTTCTGCTTTTACTTGCTTTTTAGATAGTTTAGTGTGTTGAAATAAAATTTCTTCAACTTGTTTTCCACAGGTCATGGATGGGTTTAAAGAACTCATTGGTTCTTGAAAAATCATAGCTATTTTTTGCCCTCTTATTTCTTGAAAAACTTTTGAAGATAATTGCGTTAAATCGTGGTTTTCAAAAATAATACTACCAGATGTTATTTTTGATATTTTATTTGGAAGCAAACCCAATATAGCTAACGAAGAAACAGATTTTCCTGAGCCAGATTCTCCAACAATTCCAAGAATTTCATTTGTATTTAAATGATAAGTAATGTTATGAATGATTTTGTTTTCTTTTTTGTTTGAAAAAAAGGAAATGGATAGGTTTATTATGGATAGTAAATTATTACTCATACTTTATTAAAAGGTTCTAATTTAAAAAACTACACATGTACAATCTCATGATCCTCCAAAATATTTTCACCACGTAATCGTAAAAATATTTGAGCCACAGCAATGGTGTCTTTTTCGCAATAAATAATTATTCTGTCGATATCGTTATCCTCGTAGTATGTTTTGTAGACTTCGCTACCATCAATATCATCTTTTGGAGATGGAATGCCAAGAACGTTCGTCATTAATTTAAGCGATGTATAGGTTTTATAATCACCAAATTTCCACAATTCTAAAGTGTCTAAATGTGGTACTTCCCAAGGTTTTTTACCAAAGAGATTGAGTTTATATGGGAGTTCTATAGTATTAATAATCATGCGTCTTGCTATGTAGGGAAAATCGAATTCCTTACCATTATGCGCACACAATAAATGTTTGGCTTGGCTAAAATGAGAAATTAATAAGTTTTTAAAGTCTTTTAAAAGAGTTGGCTCTTCCCCATAAAAAGAGGTGGTGCGAAACAAACGCGTATCACCTTGATTTGTAAAATACCCAACCGAAATACAAATTATTTTACCAAATTCTGCCCAAATTCCTGCACGATCGTAAAATTCTTCCGCAGAAAATTCTTCTTTTCTTTGGTATCGCGATTTTGCTTCCCAAAGTTCTTGTTTGGTTTTATCGAGTTCAGAAAAATGATGTGTTTCTGGGACGGTTTCAATATCAAGAAATAGGATATTTTCTAAGTTTAGTTTTGAAATCATAAGCTTTTATTTATTCATCATCTCATAAGCTTCATCAATATAAACTGAAATATCATTAGTATAAGCACCAATGCCAGCATCTGGAGATTTCTGGTGACCTAAGCGCACAATAATAACATTATCTTCTGGTTGCACAATTACATATTGCCCAAGATGTCCACGCATCATCGCAAAGTCTTTGCTTTTGTGCTTTTTTAACCACCAACCGTAACCGTAAACAGGATCGAATTTTGGTGTTAAAGATTTAGCTACAAAAGCAGAATCTAATACTTGTTTGCCATTCCATTTTCCATGGTCTTTATACAATTTTCCAAAACGCGCAAAATCTTTTGCGTTACTTGCAATACAGCAATAGGCCTTTACTAAATCGTGGTCGTCGCTATCTACTTGCCAAAGCGTTTGGTTTTTGCTACCTAAAGGTTTCCAGAAACTTTCTTCGAAATAATCGTATAATTTTTTACCTGTAGCTTTTTCTATAACCATAGCTAGCATTTGTGTGTCTCCACTTGAGTATTTAAAAGCTTTTCCTGGCTCGGTAACCACTTTTAGACCATTCATTACTTTTGCTAAGTCATCATCGAAATAAGCACGCGTGGTAATGGATAATGGCGAATAATACGCTTCGTCCCAATTGGTTCCAGAACTCATAGTAGATAAATTACCAACGGTCATTTTTGCTGCTGCTCCATCGCAAAAGGCAGGAAGGAAGTCGCAAACTGGCTGATCTTCACTTTTAATATAACCTTCCATAATAGCTTTTCCCATTAATCCAGACACGTAACTTTTTGCCATAGAAAAGGAGTTGGATTTTGAATTCTCGTTATAACCATCGTAATAATTTTCGAACCAAATACTATCGTTTTTTATAATAACGTAGGCTACAGTTCCCCAATCTTGATTGGCTTTACTTAGCGTTTCGGTTTCTATAACTGAATTGTAATTTTTATGGTTTGCCCAAAGTTGAGGTGTTCCAATTTCTATAGTTTTATTATCAAATCTTTTGTAATCGTCTAAAAAAGCGGTTGTGTAACCTCGCATATAAATAGTGCGCACGGCTTTTATTAGATAATCTGTATCTGTGATGTATAGGATTGCGATTAGCAAACCAAAAAGCACGACTATTATTTTGAGGAAGTTTTTAAAAATTTTCATTAAATTATTTTTTGAAAATTAAATATAGGGAAATTTGCACATAATTTATTTGTATTAACAAATTGTTCTATAAAATCGAAATTAGCAGACATCGCGTTAGTGATAGTAGTGGCATCCTTTTTTGTGCGCGCTTATGCGCAAAAAAGATATAACGAATAGCACGACTTTTGCTTTTTCAAGCAAAAGTAACGCCCAAAAATTTAAAATAAACGTTGCTGTTTGTAAGGGCTTTCGTGTTCCAAAAGCCATTGTTTTCTATGCAAACCACCAGCATAACCTGTAAGACTTCCATCGCTACCAATAACGCGATGGCAAGGTATAATAACCCAAAGCGGATTTTTACCATTGGCATTAGCGACTGCCCGAATGGCTTTTTCGTCGCCTAATTGCCTAGATAATTCTAAATATGAAGTTGTTTTGCCGTAAGGAATTGTGCGCAATGCTTCCCACACACGTTCTTGAAAAACAGTGCCTATTGCATTTAATTTTAAGCTGAATTGCTCGCGATCACCTTGAAAATATTCGTTAAGTTGAAGCACACAGTCTTCTAGAACTTCTGGAATAATATCTGAAGTTTTTATGTCTGTATTTAAAACGGAAATTGAAGCTATACCATCTTTATCACCAACAATTTTAGTGATGCCTAAAGGCGAATTGATGTAGCAGGTTTCTTCCATTATTGGTTGTCTTCAATATTTTCTATAATGCCTAGTTTTTTTGCACGTGTTTCCCAATTTTTCCTAGCTTGATCTTGTAAATCGCTAACGCTATCACTTTCGTCCATAATTTCTAAACCAAGTAAAGTTTCTATAACGTCTTCCATGGTTACTAAACCACTAACACTACCATATTCATCGACCACTAATGCCATATGGTTTCTAGTTTCTACAAGTTGTTCAAATAGCGTTGGAATAGGTAGATTTCTATCTATAATTATAATATCTCTTCTTAACTCTCCTAATTTTTTAGAGCCATTTCCTAGAGCCATTTCTTTAAAAACATCATCTTTTAAAACAAGTCCTTTTATATTGTCTTCTGTATCAGAATATAAAGGAATTCTTGAAAAACGAACATTTATGTTTTTATTAAAAAAAGTTTCAACTGTCGTATTTTGGTTTTGCGTTTTCATAACCGTTCTCGGTGTCATAACGTCTTTTGCAAACACTTCTTTAAAGGTTAATAAGTTTTTAATAATTTTACTTTCGTTTCCTTCAAAAACACCTTCTTCATGATCCATATCTGCCATAACTAAAAAGCCTTCTCTACTTAAAACACTTCCATGGCCTTTACCTCCAATAAGTTTGGTTGTTAACTGCATGAGCCATAATAATCCGGTCCATTTTAATGGGAAAATTAATACCTTTAAAGCTTTGGTAGTAAAATTAGCAAGGCTTTTCCAGTAAGTAGCACCAATGGTTTTTGGAATAATTTCTGAAGCCACTAAAATTAAAATGGTCATTACTGCCGACACAATAAATACGCCATAGCCATCTCCATTTCCATACAATCCCTCTGCTTCTTTACCAACTAAAATGGCACCAACAGTGTGTGCAATTGTATTTAATGTTAGAATAGCAATTAGAGGCCTATCGACATCTTTTTTTAAACCTTCCAAAGAAGTAGCATAGTGTTTGCCTTCTTGTTTTCTAAGATTTAAAAATGTTGGTGTTACACTTAAAAGCACTGCTTCTAAAATGGAGCATAAAAAAGAAAAGAAGATGGAGATAACTCCGTAAAATATTAGTAATCCCATGGATTTTTTTAGTTTGTAAATATTTAATGTATACTACAAAAGTAAATAAAAAAGACCATCTTTATTAAAGCTGGTCTTTTTTATCGATTAAAAAAAATTAAATTAAAATTTTGGTGGTTTTCTATTTAAGATTCTATTGTTAAGGTCTATGTTCTGAGCTCTATTCAAAGAATCTCCTTGAATAGATATTTAACTATATTGTTCTCCGTCTAAAAATTGCAATACGTCACAAATAACACTTGATCAAAGATATTAAATTGCTACACTTTAAAAGCTAACGAAAACCTTGATAGATTGATTAGACAGTATTTTCCAAAGAAAACAAACTTTTCAAACATAATTAGACCAAGAGATTAACAGAATTGAAAGAAAATTAAACGATAGACCTAGAAAAAGGTTTAATTTTGATACACCATTAGAAATAATGGACAAACTTTTGTTTAATACAAAAATTGCGTTTATTTCTCGAATCTAGCTGGTAAAAAAGTAACAAAAACATTGTCCTATACCAAATAAGAAATGATAGTTTTAAACTCTGCACTATCATTGCACTTCGCAATTAAGTACGACTCCTACAGGATTTGCATTCATAACTCCATTGGCTTTTATCTAGTAATGCTATTTGTGGCAACACTTTTTACAAGAAACTCCAATTTTGTCTCACTCTGCCTTTAAATGATTACGATAGAATTCTTAACTATTAAATTCTGCTGTAAAACTGAAAATATTTATAGCTTAGTTTTATTAAAAATAAAGCATAATTATTCAATTATTAATGCTTGCGGATGTACAATAATTTTTTATAAATATATTCTAGTTTTGTGACTATTTGCATAAACTAAAGTAGATAACACATATATTTTTAAAACAAAGCATTAGAACATAACAGTAAGTTAACATAGCGTTCAAATTAAAATGTGAAATTTGTTTTAAAAACGAATGATTTAAATGGACAATTTATATTTATTTATAATTATTGCTTTAGCGCTTCTAGCTGTAGCAGATTTAGTTGTTGGTGTTAGTAATGACGCTGTTAATTTTTTAAATTCTGCTATAGGCTCTAAAGCAGTATCTTTTAAAACAATAATGATTGTTGCAAGTGTTGGTGTTGCAGTTGGTGCTATATTTTCTAGTGGATTAATGGAAGTTGCAAGAAAAGGTATTTTTAATCCTGGGCAATTTATGTTCGATGAGATTATGATTATTTTTCTAGCTGTCATGATTACAGACATTCTACTATTAGATTTTTTTAACTCTGTAGGTATGCCAACATCTACAACTGTTTCTATTGTTTTCGAGTTATTAGGAGCATCGGTAGCTATGGCTTTTATTAAAATTTATGCAAATAACGGTCAGTTTTTTGATGTCGTAAAATACATAAACACATCTAAGGCTACAGAAATTATAGTAGGCATCTTGCTTTCGGTCGTGGTAGCCTTTTCAATTGGAGCTATAGTACAGTGGTTTTCAAGGTTATTATTGTCGTATAATTTTCAAAAAAAAGCAAGTTGGGTTGGTGCCTTATTTGGAGGTTTAGCCTTATCGGCAATAAACTATTTTATATTTATAAAAGGTATAAAAGGTACACCTTTTGCAGACGAAACATTTTTATTTACAGACGGTTTAACTATAAAAGATTATTTAGAAGCTCATGTGTTAAAAATTGTTTTAATTAGCTTACTAATCTGGACCATAATTTCATTCTTATTTATAACTGTATTTAAGATTAATATTTATAAATTAATAATTCTAGTTGGTACGTTTGCTTTGGCATTAGCATTTGCTGGAAATGATTTGGTAAATTTTATAGGTGTTCCTATTACAGCACTAGAATCTTATAAAGTTTGGCATGCTTCTGGTGTCGCTCCAGACCTTTTTACTATGGAGTTTTTAAGAGGTAAGGTAGAAACACCATCTTATTTATTATTTATAGCTGGAATGATAATGGTTGGAACACTTTGGTTTTCTAGTAAAGCAAAAGATGTTGTTAAAACTTCTATAGATTTATCAAGCCAGTCTAGTACTAAAGAACGTTTTCAACCTAACTATTTATCGCGCTATTTTGTAAGATTTGCAATTTTTACGTCTAAAGCAACAGCTTATATTTTACCGCAATCATGGCAGAATAAAATTGAACAACAATTTACGCAGCCCACTATTGCTCCAGCTGTAAAAGAGGCAGATATTCCAGCTTTCGATTTAGTTCGTGCGGCTGTTAATTTAATGGTTGCAGCTGTTTTAATTTCTATTGCTACTTCTATGAAGTTACCACTCTCTACTACCTACGTTACGTTCATGGTAGCCATGGGAACCTCTCTTGCAGATCGTGCTTGGGGAGCAGAAAGTGCAGTTTATCGTGTAGCTGGCGTTATAAACGTAATTGGTGGCTGGTTTTTTACAGCCTTTATAGCTTTTACTGCTGCTGCTCTAATTGCTTTTTTATTGAATTTGAATATTGAAATAATGTTCCCAATTTTATTACTTGTTGCTATAACATTAATAGTGAGAAATTATATTTTACACAACAGTAAAAACAAGACATCAAAGGCTGAAGACGAACTTACTAAAGCAGAAAGTAGTTCTGTGCAAGGTGTAATATATGAGAGTGCAAATAACATTGCTAATGTTGTAAAACGAGGTAATCGTATTTACACTAACGCTATAAATGGTTTAGCAAAACAAGATTTAAAACTGTTAAAGAGTAATAAAAAACAAATTAATAAATTATCTAATGAAGTTGAGGATTTACGAGATAATATATTCTTCTTTATTAAAAATTTAGATGATAATAGTATTATTGCTAGTAACTTTTACATTAATATTTTAAGCCATTTACAAGATATTACACAATCTTTAGAATACATTTCTAAAACTAGTCTTAAACATATAAACAACAATCATAAAAAGTTAAAATTTAGCCAGGTAAAAGAGCTTAAAGAAATTGATGAAACTTTAGAAACTTTATTTTCTGATATTAAAAATGCATTTAATTCTCAATCATTCGAAGAAATTGGTATTATTATAAATCGTAAAAACGAAATGCTAAATCTAGTTAAAGACAAAATTGCTAAGCAAGTTTCAAGAACACGAACCGAAGAGTCGAGTCCTAAAAATACTACTCTATACTTTGGCTTACTCTTAGAAACAAAAGATGTTTTAAATGCGACAATAAATCTTTTAGAAGAATATCACAACGCTCACGATAGCTCTATAGAACCAGCAACCTTAAATCAAGAAGATGAATAACGTCTATTCTAATTAACATATTTTACTAGCCTTGATAAATAGAGGCTTTTTCTATTTAAAAAGTTAAAATAATTATAAAATAGAACCATTTAAAGTCTAAATAAATCGCATACGCGTATTTACTTTATAGAATATTAACTAAAACTTAAAAATGAAAAAATTATCAATTTTATTTGTTACAACATTACTTTTAACAGGATGTGTTTCTAAAAAGAAATACGTTGCTCTAGAACAAGAAAAAGGCGAAGTTGTTAGCCAACTTGCTAAGACTAAAATAGAAAAAGAGCAACTTGAAACAAAATTTGCTAAAATTGAAGCACGTGTTAGTGACTACAATTCTAAAATTAACAGTTTAGTTATAGATAATGAAGGACTACAAATAGAAAACGACTCTAAGCTTGATATATCGCCCGATGGAACTGTTGCATCAAAAATAACAAAACAGCAAATGCGAGCAACATTAGCTAAGGTAGATCCTTATAAATTGAGTCAAGCAAGAACATTAAAAGATTCTATGAATCTTGCTGTAGAATATAGCTTAAATCGTGTAATCGACACAAGTTCTTTAAATGAAGATGAAGATATTTCTGTAAACATTAATAATACTGTAGTTATGATTTCTATAAGCGATAAAATGCTTTTTACAAGCGGAAGCTATAAATTAAGCAATAAAGCTAATAGTATTTTACAGAAATTAGCCAATGTAATAAATTCTGAGCCAAGTATAGATGTTATGATAGAAGGCCATACAGATTCTAGAACAATAAATACCGCAAAAATAACAGACAATTGGGATTTAAGCGTATTACGTGCAACGTCTGTAGTAAGAAGATTACAAAACAATTTTAATGTTGCTCCAGAAAAACTAATTGCTTCTGGAAGAAGTAGTTACCAACCAATAACAGATAATAGCTCTAAAGATGGACGTTCTAAAAATAGACGTACAAGAATAATTCTCCTCCCTAATATTGATAAGTTTTTTGCCTTGATGGCATCTAACAATTAATATTACATACTATATATTTAAAAAAAAGCATCCTGAAAAGGATGCTTTTTCTGTTTTAAAATTAATTATCCTTCGCAACTAGCACATTCTTTCTTTTGCTTAAATTGTTGTGCAGCATTAATACTATGTTGGTAATACAGAGATTTAACTCCTAATTTCCATGCAGTAACATAAATTTTATTAATGTCTTTTACTGGCATATCTGGATGTACCATTATGTTTAAAGACTGTCCTTGATCTATATGGTTTTGCCTATTTGCTGCTTGATAGATAATACTCATCTGGTCTATTTCAGAATAGGTTTTAAACACCTCTTTTTCGTGATTTGTAAGTTCTTCAAGATGTTGTACAGAACCATCGTAATCGCGAATACTTTTCCAAATAGCACTTGTATTTATTCCTTTTTCTTCAAGTAGTGCTTCTAAAAATGGGTTTTTAATAGTCGTTTTAATTTTAGCAATATCTTTTACATATATGTTAGACCAAATTGGTTCGATACCTTGAGATACTTGTCCTAAAATAAATGCAGAAGATGTTGTTGGTGCTACGGCATTTAATGTAGTATTTCGTCTTCCATAGCCTTTTAAAACTTTTGGTTCACCAAATAATTTTGCTAACTCTTGCGATGCTTTGTTAGATTTATCATTTATAGTTTTAAATATTTCACTATTTAAATTAAATGCTTCAGTACTATCAAAGGCTACATTTTTAGATTGTAATAAAGAATGCCATCCTAAAGCACCTAAACCTAGAGCTCTGTTTTCTTTTGCAAAATTATATGCCTTTTCCATGAACATAAATGTTTGCCTATCATCTCTACTTTTAGAATCTCTATAGACTTCTAGCTTAGTAACAAATTCTTCTAAAACTGCATCTAAGAAATACACCATAGTTTCTACTGCATCTGTATCTTTCCACTTGTCGTAATGTAATAAATTTACAGAAGATAATACACAAACAAAAGACCACTCGTGGTTAGTTGGTAACATGATTTCAGAACACAAATTACTTGCGTAAATTTCATGGTTTTTATCTTTATACACATCTGGTGCAGCATTATTAGCATTATCTTTAAAAAAGATATAAGGATACCCTATTTCTCCTCTACGCTGTAATACTTTAGCCCAAATGGCTCTTTTATCTGTATCTCCATCAATCATTTCCTGCATCCATTCGTTACCAACGGTTACACCATGCGTTAATTCTTGAATTGGGTTTCCTTCTGTACCAATTTCTAAAAATTCGTTAATATCACCGTGCTCTATTGGTAAGTATGGTGAAAAACGACCTCTTCTTACAGAACCTTGACTTACAACATCTACCATTTTTTCAAACAGTTGCATAATGTGTACAGCTCCAGAAGATTCTCCATTATTTTTTACAGGAGCACCACGATGTCGTAGTTTGCCAAAATAACCAGAAGTACCTCCTCCTAATTTAGACATCATGCCTACTTCGGATTGTGTGTATAAAATGTCTCCCATATCATCTTCGATATGCGATCCAAAACAACTAATAGGTAAACCTCTTTTTTTACCGAAGTTAGACCATACTGGTGAAGCTAAAGAATAATAACCTTCTGCCATATAACCGTAAAACTTGTCTGCATAACCGTCAATTTTTAATATTTCTTCGGCTCTTACTGCTATTTCTCTAATGCGTTGTTCTGGTGTAGTACCTTCTGTTAAATATCCAGAAGATAAAAATTTGCGGCTATTTTCTGTTAACCATTTAATATCTGGCTGTTTACTAGCTTCTTCAATAGTTTTCTTCCTAGCGTTAACTAACTCAATGTATTGAGAGGATTTTATATCTTTATTTAAATACTTATCTGTGATATGTTTTGTTTGGTTGCTCATTTTTAAAATAGGTCGTCGCTAGTTATACTTTTTGTTCTTTTGCTGTAATTTATAGATCTCTTAACAAAGAAATCTCCATGTTTGGTACCAATAATTTCATCATCAAACCATTCGGTTTCCAATACTAATTTTTCGTTTATATTAAATACTTTTTCTATACCAATACTTTCTAGTGAGTTATTAAAACGATTTTTAATAAATTCTTTGATAACGTCTTTTGGAAGAAACTCTAATTCTCCAGCTTCAAAAATCCAATCAATTATATCACTTTCAGATGAAAAAGCTTCTTTACATAGGTTTTGAATTTGAGTTGCATGTTCTTGATCAAACCAAGTTGGATTTTCTTCTTTAATTATTTTAATAATATCGATACCAAAATCGCCATGAATTTGCTCTTCTTTAGAGGTTGCTTCTACTACATTAGAAACGCCTTTAAGCATGTTTTTATGCTTATTAAATGCCATAATTATTAAAAATTGCGAGAATAAAGATACGTGTTCTATAAATAATGAAAATAACAATATAGATTCTGAAAACTCTTTATTATCTTCACTTTTTGCGTTTTTTAATGCCGTTTCTAAATATTGTACGCGACGCATTATTACAGGTTTCTTTTTAAGATGTTTAAACTCATTATTTAATCCTAAAATTTCTAATAAGTGAGAGTAAGCATCATGATGTCTCACCTCACTTTCTGCAAATGTAGCCCCTACAGATCCAATTTCTGGTTTTGGCATTTTATTATATAAATCTCCCCAAAACCCTTTTACAGCAACTTCTATTTGAGAAATTGCAAGCATGGTATTTTTAATAGCATTTTGCTCTATGATTGTAAGTCTTGTTTTAAAGTCTTGAATATCGCTTGTGAAATTAAATTCTGAGTGGATCCAGTACGAGTGTCTAATAGCATCTACGTAATCGTTAAGTGCTGGATATTCGTATGGTTTTAAGTTTATACGTTTTTCAAAAATGTTAGTTTTTCTATTTCTAGCTTGTTCATCTCTGTATAAAATATATGCTTTAGCAACATTATGAAATGAGCTTTCCATTAATTTTTCTTCAACGAGATCTTGTACTTGCTCTACTGTTGGCAAATATCTATTATCCATTATTTTTCTTTGTATTAACGCCTCTAGAACGTTAACAGAAATTGCTTGTGCATTCTCTTTTGTGCCATTACCAACAGACAACATTGCTTTTTCAATAGCGTTAGAAATTTTATTTAAAACGAAAGGAGTAGTTTCGTAATCTCTTTTTAAAATTTGTGTGATCTCCATAATTTATTGATAATAGCTAAGCATTTACTAGAATGATTTTAAATTATTCTAAATTTTACAGGTTAATCTTTAAAAAACGTGTTATATTTTTCCTTTTATTAAAAGGAATAAAAGGGTTTATTTAAATAAAAAATGAGTTGTATTTTAATTTATATACCTTGAACAAAGATTGCTAATTGTGGTTAAAAATGAAAGGGTATCTAGTAAACGTTGTCAACAAGTTTTTAACAACGTAGTGTTCACCTTGTTTTCAACGTATTTAATATAGTATAATTAAAATATTGATTTTCAGTTATTTAAAAATTAGTGTATTAGGCTATAAGCAGTAAAATAAGGATACTTTAAAATTTAATAATAGTGTTTTATAATTTATTTTATCTAAAGCTGAGTTCAACTTATAAGTCCAGTACAAACCTTTTTTAGTTTTCAATTGGGTTAAGATAATTAAATTTTTAATAGGTATGTAATTTAAGAGTTTTTAACTGCTTTAATTTTTTTTAGATATTTTTATAAAATGTGTTTTCTTTAGAAAAAAACACCCAATAACACCAATTCTATTTTCTACGGTTTCTTTGTCTTGAGAGTTATAAAGTCTTGTAAAATATGTTTTAACATTTAAATCTCTTTCTGTTTTGTAGTGATAAGCAAACCCTTTCCCATTATTAAAGGTGCTTGTTTTTTATGCAAAAATTATTAAAATTAGTTAGTCTGCTTTTTCGTTTTCTGGTAAACGTCTTCTGCATTTTTGAGCTTTAGTTTTAAAGTACCATCTATAGTATTAAAACGTGTTTAGGAAAATACTTTACGGTATGGTTTATCTTTCAAAAAAGAAAATGAAAACATAACCATTTATATCTCTAAAAATTTCAAAATTTTTAATTATTACCATTACAAATAGTGGTATTTGCAGGAAAACTTCAGTTAAAATAAAAGAAAATAAATTACTTAAAAAAAAAGTCTGTAGATATCGATTTAACAAAGCATCGTTTACAAAATTTTTCTAAAAACCATACTAATTCTTAGACACTAAATATTGAAGATTTCTATGATAATTAACAAATAACAGGAACTAAATTAATAATAGAAATACCTATTAAGGAGGTTTATAGTCTAAAAACTGATTAAAATTATTTCATTGTATCTGCAACTTTTTCTAATTCGGTATACCAATCTTTTCCAAATTTGCGAATAAGTGCTTCTTTTACAAATTTGTAAACTGGAACTTCAAGTTCTTTACCTAAACTACAAGCAGGGTCGCAGATTTCCCATTTATCATAATTTACAGCAGAAAATGCTGTGTAATCTTTTACTCTAATTGGGTATAAATGGCATGATACAGGTTTTTTAAAGGTCACTTTACCTTGATTATAAGCCTCTTCAATGGCGCACAATGCTGTGTTTTTCTCATCAAACATTACATAAGCACAATCTGCTCCATTTATTAAAGGTGTTTCTAACTCACCAAAAGCTGTTTTTATAGAAGTGCCTTGCGCATTAATAACATCAATCCCTTCTGGTCTTAAAAACGGTTTTACTTTTGGATAAATATCTTTGAGAATCTGTGCTTCATGTTTGGTTAAAGGTGCTCCAGCATCTCCATCTATACAACAAGCACCTTTGCAAGCCGATAAATTACATACAAAATCGTTTTTTATAATAGCCTCAGAAACTATTGTTTTACCTAATTGAAACATACTTATTTTAATCTAAAATAGACTACAAAGATAACGCGAAATTCTTCAAATAAAAGAGAATAAAATTAAGGAGAAATTTAACCTAAAGTTAACATTGAAAATCTGTTATTTAGAAGTATTTTTGCAGAAAATTTAAAAAATAATAGTGCATCGTTATGAATTTTAATATTAAAGAGATATTTACAGTATTTATGGTACTATTTGCTGTAATAGATATTGTTGGTAATATTCCAATAATTATAGATTTACGCAAAAAAGCAGGACACATACAAAGTGAGAAAGCTTCAATAATTGCAGGCGTTATTTTAATTGCCTTTTTATTTCTTGGAAAAAGCATTTTAAATCTTATTGGAATAGACGTAAGTTCTTTTGCAGTTGCAGGTTCTTTTATCTTATTTTTTATTGCCTTAGAAATGATTTTAGGTATCACGCTATATAAAGATGAAGACACAGACCCTATTACTGCATCTGTTTTCCCATTAGCTTTTCCATTAATTGCAGGACCTGGAAGTTTAACCACATTATTATCGCTAAGAGCAGAATTTGAAATAAGCAACATTATTTTTGCCGTTTTATTAAATGTAATTGTTATCTACATTGTACTTAAAACTTCGCAAAAAATAGAACGCTTTATAGGACAAAACGGTATTAAAATAATAAGAAAAGTGTTTGGTGTTATTTTATTGGCTATTGCAATTAAATTATTTGCACACAACGTTAAAATTCTTTTTTCTTAAATTTATAATATACAATGAGCGTATTAAAATTGTCACTATCTATAAAATTTTTAATAGTGGACAGTATGTAAGAATTAGAAAATAATAAAATACACACATGAAAATATTTACACTTATACTAAGTATTGTTGCTATTGTTTTAATAGCATATAATGCTACATTACTAGATTTTAAAGCTCTTTTTAAAGGTGAAAGTATGGTTGCTATAATTACTATTCTAGCTGCTTTGTGTGCAATTTTATTATTACAGATTTTAAAAATTTCTAAAAAAATTGAAGAAAAAAGCAAAAGGTAATGCTAGATACATTAATTATTGGTGGTGGTGCAGCTGGTTTATCTTGTGCTCTCGTTTTAGGATCTGGATTAAAGAAATCGTTTTCTAAAGATAGAGGAGTTGCCATAATAACACACCAGAAAACATCTCATTTACAAAATGCTCTATTTAATAATGTGTTAGGATTAAAACCTGGTACTTTGGGTAAAGATCTCTTAGCCGAGGGAAAACAACAACTATCTAGCTTGTATCCAGAAGTTATTCAAATTGAGAAAGAAAAAGTAAGCAAAATTTCTAAAGCTAGTGAAGGCTTTTTAGTAACTACAAACAAAAATAAATATAATACCAAGCGCGTAGTTATAGCAGTTGGTTATACTAATTTACTAACTATTAAAGGCTTAAAACAATATATTAAACCGCACCCAAAAGCAGCGATTGAAAAAGATAGAATTTGGTTAGAAAACACAGACCATTTAATTGAAAATAATTTATATGTAGCAGGAACTTTAGCTGGTTGGAGGAGCCAATTTGCTATAGCTTCTGGAAGCGGAGCACACGTTGCAACAGATATTTTAACGCTTTGGAATAATGGAAACCATACTAAAATTCACGATAAGGTTTAGTTTGTAAATTCTTTGTTTAAACTAAGTTTAATAACTTCGCCCACCATATTATCGTACAAATTTAACACCTCTTCGTAAGCACCATTTCCATAAATCTGGTCTGCTAATGCTGCCTTAATGTATTGCTTAACCTCATCTCTATATGCAACAAAAACGATATTTGTACTTTGCCTTCCATTTAAAAAATCTTGAAAATCTTCCACTACTTGGTCTGTAATTTCAAAAGTTATTAAAAAATCTTCTTTGGTAACGTTTTTAAAGACCGTTCTGTCTTTTTCTAATTGCTGGAAAGCAAAATTATTTATTAAACCACGACGTTCTAAAAAAGTTATGGTTTCGTTTTGTATGGCTTCGTCTAATGGCACAAAAACGTCTGGTATAATACCGCCGCCTCCATAAACTATTTTACCTTTTGGAGTTTTAAATTTTAAAGAATCTGCTATTTCAATTTTTTCGGGATCTAACAATTCTCCACTATTTATTCTAGAATAGTAATCATCAAAATAATCTCTATTTCCTTTCTCGTAAGCGCGTTGTATAGAGCGGCCAGTTGGTGTGTAATATCTAGAAACAGTTAACCTTACTGCGCTTCCATCTCCTAATTGCATTTCGCGTTGCACTAGCCCTTTTCCGTAAGACCGTCGACCTACAATAGTACCTTTATCGTTATCTTGCAATGCTCCTGCGACAATTTCACTTGCTGAGGCTGAGTTTTCATCTATTAAAACAAAAACATGCCCATTTTCAAAAGAACCTCTTCTAGTAGCATAACTTTTTTTTACTTTACCTTTTTTATTTTTAGTTAATAGAATAAGTTTATCGTCTTCCAAAAATTCATCTACAATACGTTCTGCAACTCCTAAAAAACCGCCAGGATTGTTTCTTAAATCTAAAGCAATTTCTGTGGCTCCTGCTTTTTCAAGTTTGGTTAACGCTTTTTTAAATTCTTTATATGTAGATTCTGCAAAACGGTTAATTTTTATGTAGCCCAAAGTTTCTGTTAACATGTAAGCCGCGTCTACACTTACAATAGGAATATTACCTCTTGTAACTTTAAATTTTAATGGCTTAGTTTCTCCTTTTCTAATAACCCCTAAAGTAACGTCTGTGTTTTTTTTTCCTTTTAGCTTTTTAACCAAATCACCATTGGTTAAATCTCTACCAAAAAGAGAATCGCCATCTGCGGTAATAATTCTATCTCCTCCTTTTAAGCCTGCACGCTCACTAGGACCGTTTTCTATAGTTCTAATTACTGTAATAGTGTCTTTGTGTGTATAAAAACTAATACCAATACCAATAAAGTCTCCTTTCATGTTTTCGGTAACGCTTTGCATATTCTCTTTAGGAATATATACGGAGTGTGGATCGAGGTTTTCTAAAATGCCGTTAACTGTAACATCTACAATACTATCTGTATTTACATCTTCTACGTAATCGTGGTCTATATAATCTATAAGTCTGTTAAGTTTATCTTTTTTGCTGTTAGATGTAAAAAAACTGTCGGAAGTGTCTTTAAAATCTAAAGCACCACCAATAAAAATACCAGCAGCAATTGCGACACCTAAAAGTAAAGGCAGGTATTTTGTATTTAATTTCATAATTAATACTCCATTTAATTTCCGCAAAGGCAGAAATCTTTTTACAATTATTTTTTAAGCGTTTAAATCTTCAATTTTAACAATCTCTATTCCTGCTTTTTCTAGAAATTGTAAGCCAGAATCGTCTTTGTATCCATCTTTATAAACTACTCTAACAATTCCTGCTTGATGTATAAGTTTACTACATTCTTTGCAGGGTGATAAGGTGATGTATAATGTTGCACCTTTACAGGATTGTGTAGAAGAGGCTACTTTTAATATAGCATTAGCCTCTGCATGTAGTACATACCATTTTGTGTAACCTTCTTCGTCTTCGCAATAGTTTTCGAATCCTGTTGGAGTGCCATTATAACCATCGCTAATAATCATACGGTCTTTTACAATTAAAGCTCCTACTTGCTTACGCTTGCAATGTGATAATTTTCCCCATTCTTTGGCAATCCTTAAATAGGCTTTGTCATATTTTAGCTGTTTATATTTTGGCATATATGTTGGGTCTTTCAGGTTTTTTTAATGTTGAAAAACCCAAGAACAATTCATCATAATTTATAATATAGAAAATTATAGTACGTTTGTTACACTACTAACAACGAAGATAGCGTGTTAGTATTTTAATAGCAATTCAATTAATGAAGATTTATGAAAACTTTATCGTATTTTATTTTAATAAAGGATTATTTATTAACATAGGTATTACCAATCCTAAAACTATTGAAGAGATTATTATTACCCAATTGCGCTTTGTAACTCTAAAAATAGTTTGTATTATATATCCTAAAAACAGTACAATAAATACAATAATTATTTGAGCAATTTCTATACCTAAAGCAAATTCAAGAAGTAATAATAGCTTATAATCTTCTGCTCCAGCAAGTAAATTGAATTCGCTAGCAAAGCCTAATCCGTGAACTAAACCTAAAAATAAAGTAGAGATAAACAAGATACCAATTTTCTCTTTTTGCGCACTCTTTCCTGAGGTAAAGATATTAAAAAGTGCAACAATTAAAATAGTAATAGGAATTAGAAACTCGACAAGATTTTTAGAAATATTTACTACTCCATAAGTGGATAGTATTAGCGACAGTGTGTGACCAATAGTAAAGATTGTTACTAGTAAAAAAACACGTTTCCCATCTTTAAATAAATATGGAACTGTTAAAACTATTAAAAATAACACGTGATCGTAAGCACTAATATCAAGCACATGATTGATACCATATTGTACGTTAAACCATAAATCTTGCATCGTTATAAACCATTTTTTAGTAAATATATAATAAAACAATATGTTATAACTACTGTCTATTATTTAGTTTTTTACTAAATACATTAAGTAGTAAACTAATAATAAGTATGATGCCAACAAAACGCCAAATGGTATACACTGCTTAAAAGTATAATAACCCGATTATTATTGCAAAAATAACTTAAATGTATTTTGATAGAGCTAATTAATTGGTTTATACAACCTACATTACTTTAGTAATGTAAAGATGAGCAAAATAAACAAAAACAACAAGACTTAAAAAATAAACCATTCTGCACCTTGAGAGATAATCCCAATTTTTTTTTAAGCAAATAATACAACCAACAACAGCAGATATAACTATAAAAGTAATATAATATTGGTTGCCAATTTTTTTAATAGTCGTGGTATAATTACTGCGACGGCTGCTGTTTTTTAAGCCAACTACATAATTATTTAGATTTTAATTATGCGCGTTGGCTATATTTTTAATTAGAATTCTGGCCTGTAAACTAATTTTAATTTTATTGTTAATTGCCTTAATAACATTAGAAACTAAAATCCAGATAAATAATGGTATTTATTTTAAAGTAATTATTGTCTCTAATTTATTTCTTATCTTAAGCTACTAATTATTGCTAAAGCATTTTTAGTATCTGCTTCAATTTTTGCTAAATCGTAATGACCATTAGCATCTTTAGCGATTAATTTAGAGCCCATTCCTACACATGTTACACCAGCTTTAAACCAGCTCTCTAAGTTTTCTCTTATTGGAGACACGCCACCTGTTGGCATAATACTGGTCCATGGTTGAGGACCACGGATTGCTTTTACAAAATCTGGTCCATAAATTCCACCTGGAAACAACTTTACGACCTCGCAACCAAGTTCTTCTGCTCTACATATTTCTGTTAAAGATCCACATCCAGGAGACCATGCTACCTTACGTCTATTACAAACTATTGCAATATCTTCCCTTAAAACTGGTGTTACAATAAAGTTTGCTCCTAAAGCCATAAAACGTGAAGCAGACGCTGCATCTGTAACAGAGCCAACTCCCATTATCATTCCTGGTAATTCTTTTAGAACCCATTTATTAAGCTCTCCAAAAACTTCATGAGCAAAATCTCCTCTTGCAGTAAACTCTAGTAATCGTGCTCCACCATTGTAAGTAGCTTTTATTACTTTTTTACTTATTTCTAAATCGGCATTATAAAACAAAGGCACCAATCCTGTTTGTTTCATAACATTTGCAACTTCTATTCTTGTATAATTTGCCATAATCTTATCTTGCTACACGTCCAGATGCATCTCCATCCATTAATTTTTCTACTTCTGCAACTGTTACTAAGTTGGCATCACCTTTAATGGTATGCTTTAAACAAGATGCTGCAACAGCAAAATCTAATGCATTTTGATCGTTTTCTGGGTATTTTAGTAATCCGTAAATTAATCCTCCCATAAAACTATCTCCTCCACCTACTCTATCTACAATGTCTGTAATTTGGTATTGACGTGTTTCGAACATTTTCTTACCATCGTATAAAACACCAGCCCAAGTATTATGTGATGCAGAAATTGAGCCTCTTAGAGTTGTAATTACTTTTTTGGCTCTTGGGAATTTTTCCATCATTTGTTTACAAACAGATAAGAAAGCTTCTGCTTTAACATCTTGTCCATGTTTGTGTACGTCTAAACCTTCAGGATGAATTCCGAAATGTTTTTCTGCATCTTCTTCGTTTCCTAAAATAATATCACAATAAGATGTTATTTCAGTCATTATTTTTTCTCTATGCGCTTCATCACAAAACGTCCAAAGCTTGGCTCTATAATTTAAATCTGTAGAAATAGTAACTCCCATTTCGCTTGCTACTTTAACAGCTTCCAAACAGACATCTGCTGCGCCTTGGGAAATTGCTGGAGTAATACCCGTCCAATGAAACCAAGCCACATCTTTGAACACTGCTTTCCAATCTACCATTCCTGGCTCAATTTCTGAAATTGCAGAATGTGCGCGATCGTAAACAACCTTACTACCTCTACTTACTGCTCCAGTTTCTAAGAAGTAGATACCTAAACGGTCTCCACCATATATAATTTTGTCTATACCAACGCCTCTTTTACGCATCTCCATCATGGCACAGGCACCAATATCATTATTTGGTAAACGTGTTACAAAATCCACAGGCACACCATAGTTAGCTAGTGATACTGCCACGTTAGATTCTCCTCCGCCATAAATAGCATCGAAACTTGACGCTTGAGAAAATCTCAAAAATTGTTGTGGAGCTAATCTTAACATGATTTCTCCAAAGGTTACTACTTTTTTCATTGTATATTTTTAGTATATTATAATTTTGGTTAAACGTTTAACCAGTCTAGTAAAAATAAAACCAAAATAATTATATTTTGATTTTATTAGCTAAAACAATATTTTTGCTTAAACGTTTAAGCAAATATATAAAATCTAGTTGAATAAAAAAAAAACGACCATAAAAGACATTGCAGATGTTTTAAATATTTCTCCTGCTGCAGTTTCTAAAGCTTTGCATGATAATTCAAGAATTAGTGCAAAAACCAAAGCTGCCGTTAAGCGTGTTGCTAAAGAACTTAATTACCAGCCTAATCGCTTAGCTAGTGCTTTAAGACGTGGAAAAAGCAACTTAGTTGGTGTTATTGTGCCCAAAACCAATAGTTATTTTTTTTCCTCTGTTGTTGAGCATATGGAAGCTGTTTTAAATACAGCTGGTTATAATATTATTATTACACAATCCAACGAATCTTTTGAAAAAGAATGCAGAAATATTGACACTCTTTTGTTTACTCAAGTAGATGGTATAATTGCATCAATGGCTAACGAAACCGTGGATTTAACCTATTACGAAAAAATAAAATCCAAAGGTATCCCTTTAATATTATTTGATAGAGGTGAAAATGATTTAAATGTAGATTATATTGGTATTGATGATTATGAAAGTAGTTATATAATTATTGAACATTTAATATCTAAAGGCTGTAAACGCATTGCCCATATTGGCGGTTATAGACGTACTCGGATATTTAACAATAGAATACGAGGTTATATTGATGCTATTAAAAAAAATAATTTACCGCATGATAATGAATTATTAATTGAAAGTAGTTTAACACTTGACGATGGCCGTTTAAAAATGTTAAAATTGTTGGCATTAAACAATCCTCCAGATGCAGTTTACATTGCTAGTGACTATGCGGCTTTAGGCGCATTACAAGTTTTAAAAGAAAAAAATATAAATGTCCCCGAAGATATGTGCTTAGTTGGTTTTGGCAATGAGCCTTTTACTTCTTTAGTTAACCCTTCTATTTCTTCTATTAACCAACACAGCAATAAAATTGGTAAAATTGCTGCGCAGACATTTCTTAAAAGAATTAACGAAGATAATTGGACACCAAAGTTGAATAAAAATATTTTAAAATCTGAATTAATAATTAGAAAATCTTCAAACAGATAATTAATGGTAAAACTAGTAAAGACATATAAGATTAATTTTTATTCTCCAATTATGATTGAGAAAAATTTAAATTTAATTGAATTAGTAGTAAAGAAACGCTTTTTACGAGGTTTAAAAGCCTTTAAGGTAAAATTTACAACTTTATAAATTAGTATAATTCAATACCTCAACATAAGTATAATATAAAAAAATCAGAAAAATAAAAAGTCAAAACATTTGAACAATCCCATGCCCTAAATTTATTCAATTTTTTATTCTAAGGCCTTAGTAAAATTACCGTATACCATCCCCTAAAGACTAATATGTATAAATTTTTGTATCAAATATATTTTTACATTTGTGTGTTCGAAAATTACACTATGAAAGCAGATCAACAAAAAGTGGATTGGTTAAAGAAAAACCTAACCAAAGAGGAAAAAGCCAAGAGATTTTTTTAAATGAAACAGAAGCAATCGAAAAAAAACAACGAACGCACATAACAAAAGTTAACATACTTATAATAAGTGTTTTAGCAATTATCCATTTGTAACTTACAGTGTTAAAAAACATTGTAAAATGACTATTACAACTATGAAAGCATGTATAAAAAATAACTAAATTTCAATCATGCACCTACCAAAGAAAGAAACTAATACCCTAACAGAATTAAGAAGTTTTAAAACTGGCAACTTATTAAATAAATACTTTATAATTTAAAATAGCGATATTAGTTGTTTAAAAGTTGAAAATAAATTAAACCGAAGCCAGCAATACAATAAAAATAAAATTTTTAAAAACAAAAAACCTTAATTCATTGATAAACAAAGAACTAAGATTTTATAAAGTACTCAAAGTGGGAATCGAACCCACACTCCCGAAGAAATTGGATTTTGAATCCAACGCGTCTACCAATTCCGCCATTTGAGCTTTTAATAAGTGCAAAAATATACCTTTTTTACTTAAATGCCTTAAAAATAGTAGTGATTGTACCTTATAGATAGAAAAATAATTCTAAATTTGCACCACATAAAAAATAACGTGGTGTTTATCACTACTTTAAAAACATTTTTACGATGCCAAACACCAAGCCAGACGCAAAAATATTCTCAATAACGCAAAGTAAAATTTTAGCCGAGAAAATTGCTGCCGCTTATGGTGCAGAATTAGGTAATGTAATTACATCGACTTATAGTGATGGCGAATTTCAACCATCTTACGAAGAATCTATACGTGGTACAAGAATTTTTATAATTGGATCTACAAATCCTAGTTCTGAGAATTTAATGGAAATGTTATTGATGCTTGATGCTGCCAAACGTGCTTCTGCTAGACATATTACAGCAGTTTTACCATATTTTGGTTGGGCAAGGCAAGATAGAAAAGATAAACCAAGAGTGCCTATAGCAGCAAAGTTGGTCGCTAAAATGTTAGAAGTAGCAGGAGCGACTAGAATAATTACAATGGATTTGCATGCAGACCAAATACAAGGGTTCTTTGAAAAACCAGTAGATCATTTATTTGCTTCCACTGTATTTTTACCTTATTTAAAGGAGTTAAATTTAAAAAATTTAACCATAGCTTCTCCAGATATGGGAGGAAGTAAAAGATCTTATGCATATTCTAAAGCGCTAGAAAGCGATGTAGTAATATGTTATAAACAACGTGCTAAGGCTAATGTAATTTCTCACATGGAATTAATAGGAGATGTTACAGGCAAAAATGTAGTCTTAGTAGACGATATGGTTGACACGGCTGGAACATTAACTAAAGCAGCTAATTTAATGATAGAGCGAGGAGCATTAAGCGTTAGAGCGATATGTACACACCCAATATTATCTGGTAATGCTTACGAGAGGTTAGAAAATTCAAAATTAGAAGAGTTGATTGTAACAGATACCATTCCGCTAAAAAAAGAGAGTAAAAAAATTAGAGTTATAAGTTGTGCAAATTTATTTGCTGAAGTAATGCATAATGTACATTATAATAAATCTATAAGTTCGAAATTTTTAATGTAATCCATCTTTTTTCCTTTGGAAAATTAAGATCAAATTACCCTAAACAAGTTAATTAATAATTAAATATAAATATAAAAAATGAAATCAATTACAATCAACGGATCTCAAAGAGAAAGCGTGGGCAAGAAAGCAACAAAAGCCTTACGTAATGCTGGTCAGGTTCCTTGCGTACTATACGGAGGAGACAAGGCAGTGCATTTCTCAGCAGCTGAATTAGCATTCTCTAAATTGGTGTATACACCTAATGCGCATACAGTTGTAATAGAAGTAGATGGTGGAGGCACTTTTAATGCTATTTTACAAGACATTCAATTTCATCCTGTAACAGATAGAATTCTACATATAGATTTTTATCAAGTATTCGAGGACAAAGAAATTACAATGGAGATTCCTGTAAACTTTATTGGTAATCCTAAAGGTGTGAGAAATGGTGGTGTTTTACGTAAAAATAACCGTAGCTTAAGAATAAAAGCCATTCCAGGTAATTTACCAGATTATATCGATGTTAATATTGAAGATATGAAAATTGGAGACAAGTTTCCTATTAATAAATTAGCAAACGAAAACTATACTTTCATGCATCCAGATAATGGCATTGTTTGTCTAGTAAGACGTTCTAGAGCTGCAATCGTTGAAGAAGAAGAAGAAGGAGAAGAAGAAGGAACTGAAGAAGGAGATGTGCCATCTACTCAAACTGATGATGTAGCAGCAGTAAAAGAATAATAATTTATTCTATAAATAATAGTAAAGCATTCTGAAATATTCAGGATGCTTTTTTATTTTTACTCAAAAATTTAATATGCTTAGATGGCTAAGGAAACTTTTAAAGATAAATACCCAATTAAATAGTATTGAAAATAAAGATTCTATGAAAAAATTCTTAATCGTTGGCTTAGGGAATATTGGTGAAAAATATAAAAATACCCGCCATAATATTGGTTTTAAAATTTTAGATAATTTTGCTAAAAAAGAGGATTTAACTTTTAAAACTCAAAAACTAGGAGATACTACTACTTACAAGCTAAAAGGAAGAACTTTTATTTTTCTAAAACCCAATACTTACATGAATTTAAGCGGAAAAGCTATAGTATATTGGTTAGCAAAAGAAAAAATTCCGCTAGAAAATTTGCTGGTTATTACAGACGATTTAAACCTCCCTTTTGGAAGTATTAGAATAAAAACCAAAGGTAGCGATGGTGGCCACAATGGCCTTAAAGACACACAAGACAAGTTAAATACAACAAAGTACAACCGCTTTAGATTTGGTATAAGTGATGCTTTTGGCAAAGGAAAGCAAGTGGATTATGTTTTAGGAGAATGGACAAATGAAGAAAAAGCAAAGCTAGATGAGCGACTAGAAAAAAGCTTAGAATTAATTAAAACTTTTGGTTTAGCTGGAATAAGTAATACCATGAATGGTTTTAATGGAAAATAAAAGAGGAAGCTTTACAAGGTTCCTTTTTATAAATTAAGTATATCTAAAGCTTTATTTTACAATTAATTTCTTAGTTTGTTTATTTACACCATCTCTTAATTGTACCATATACATCCCAGATTGAACGCTTCCCAAATTAATAGTTTCATTAAATGTTTGTGAACTATCATAACGCTTATTAAAAACACTTCTACCTCTTATATCGAAAACTATAATAGAAATATTTTCACTTGAACTACTATTTAGACTTACATTAAAAGATCCGTTATTTGGATTTGGATATATTGAAAATTCGGAAATTGAAGCATTAGACTCATCAACAGATGATGATTGTTGAACACATAAAGCTAAAATAAAGCTATTAAACGTTCCTCCATCTTGATTTGAATTATCGATAATTGTTAATATCCAATCTCCACCAGACATTTCACCATAAATAGAAGATAAGTCTCCTTCGGGAACAAAGTCTCCTGTAAAAGGAGGTGTTCCATCTGTTATTAATCCATTAGTAGATTCTTGATCAAATATAGTACCTAAATAATTATCTCCACTAGCTCCATTATCACTTGTTAATTTTACCACAGTCCCACTAGGGCTTGTTAAAGTAATGTCCAAATCTGCAGTCCAAGTATGGGTAATATCTATAGTAACATTTACATCTACAATAGGTAAATTATCACTAACATTTAATTTAGAGGCCACAACAATTCCAGATCCAATTGCAGAAATAGCTTGAGAAACACTATCTGTAAAAATGCCACATGTTGAGTTTTCAGTGGTAAAGCTAAAAATTGAAGATGCATTTGCAGTAGCGCATTGATTTGATGCCGTTACTCTCCAAAAATATTGTGTATTTGCTTCTAAAGCAGTGGTAGAATATAATCCTGATTGTACTGTTGCACTTTCAACAATTGATGTAAAATCTGCGTCACTTGCTACTTCTACTAAGTAATTTTCACCTTCAATATCTGTATTCCATACTAGATTCCCATCTGCGACAAAATTAGCAGTTGCATCTGCTGGAGATACTAGTGTTGCTACATCAGGTGTGCCTGCAAATACATTAAAAATGGCATTAGTAGTTTTAGTAATTGCGCCAGATGTTGATTCTAACGTAAAAGAATAACTTCCTGGATTTAAAGCGGCTGTATCAGAAACAATTACAGTTACCATTGTACCATCTAAAATTGCACTTGTTGGAGTAACTACTGCTGTAGCTCCAGCAGGCAAACCAACCACAGAAAATGTAGTAGTCCCACTAAAACCTGAAAAAGTATTATATGTAAAGTTATATACAACATCATCTGGTTGACATATACCAACATCTGGATTATTTATAGTTGTAACAAAAACTAATTCTCGTATAGAAAAATTTGTTGAATTAACTGCGTAAAAAATATTATTATTACCCTCAACAATTACTCTTGCCATACTAGTATCCCCACCAATAAACGGCACGATAACATCGTTTGATCCATTATTAGAAACATTTGATGCTATTGTAAATGGAAATGTTTGTCCACCATCTATAGATAATAAAATATTAACTGTTGGCGTATTTACTGCACCACCATCTGTACCAGCAACATTCCATGTAACCGTTTGAGTTGAGCCAACATTCCAAGTAACATTTGTAGTTTGAGAGGTTACTGTAAAAGGACCAGAATTACCATTTACTGTCACCCGCATTTCATCAAAACTTGTTTGAGGTGTTTGACCTATGCCTCCAGCTTCAGATCTATCTCTAACTGTTAACGCAAAATTTAAAGTTCTAGCTACTGCTGAAACTGTCTCCCATGACGTATTAGCAACTGTTTCAACAGGATTAGATTCTGTTAATTGACCAATTAATACTCTATTTAAAATTGGCATATATCGATTTGGATTAGTATTTGGTGGTCTTGACCTCCATAACGGACCAGATGTTTTTGTTGGACCAAAATTTCCATTTGTAGTAACACCACTATCAGTTTGTTCCCATGTGTATGTTAAAGAATCACCTACATCTGGATCTGTAGCTGCACCTTTTAAGATAAAAGCCGTACCTTTAGGTATATTATAATCTATACCTGCATTTGCAACTGGAGGATTATTAGTAATAGTTGTTGTTACCGCGCAATTATTTGGTGCAGTTGCTACATTATTTAATATTTGTAATATAGAGTAGTAATGAAAATAGGGATCACTATGGTCTTGTACATCGTCACCACCTGTAATTCCTGCATAACCCATAATAGTTGTTCCACTAGCAGGTTCTACATTCACTCCTGTACCCTCTGAAGTAAAAGAAAAAGTGTGATTTCCTCCCATTTGATGTCCAATTTCATGAGGTACATAATCTATATCGAAAAAGTCATTCATGTATGGTCCGCCATCATTATCTAAAAATGAATGTGACGAAAATCCAGATCCTTTACCTTTACTTTCGCCGCTAACAATAGTATTATCACAAACACAACCAATACAACCAGCATTACCATTGTTACTTCCTTGTACTAATACGTGTCCAATATCAAAATCTGCAAGACCAACAACGTTAGTTAAGTTGGACATTAGCCCGGCATTATAATTACCGTTGTAAGGATCACTACCAGAATATATTAAGTCCAACGCTGGATCATCTACTGTATCAACCAATACAAATGTGATTGCCATATCTACCTCAAACACCTCATTGGTTCTGTTTAATGTAGAAACTAGTTGTGCTAAAGCATCTGCTTTAGCATTCCCATTGGCTGCATTTCCATCATCCCAAAAATTAGTGTAAGATGCAGATGTAGACATTGCCATCCGGTAAGTTCTTAATAATTGATCGTTAGCATCTCTTGAAACAGAAACACTTTTTATTCTTTTAATAATACCAACATCTTCGGTCATACACTCAAAAGTATAAGAAGAATTTAATTTAGCTGTTTTATTGTAAATTATATATTGCCCATTAGAAACTTTAGTAATAGGTTGAATAAATACTGTTTCTTTCCCAGGTTTAGAGATCATTGCTTTTAATCCTAAAGGAGTAACACTAAATCGTACACGTGTTCCAGAACCATCTGTATTAGAACCTAAATAAGTTTTAATGTCTGGATGTTGGGCTGCGTTATCTTCTGAAGAAAAAATAGCTGTTTCAACAACTCTGTAATGTTCTATTCTCCCATTAACCGATGGAAAACTAATTATAGCGTTAGACATTCCATTTGAATCACTTCTCAATGGCACACCAACAAGCTGCTCTTTAAAACTTTCGATGTTTAGCTTAAGTACTTCAGAATTATCTGCATCAAGGTTTCTAAGTGAAATGCCACTCACAACTTCTTTAAATGTTGTTTTAGACCATATATTTTCTTGAGCAAAAAGAGTTGTTGCTATAAAAAGGAAAGCAAAAGATAAAACATAATATAATTTTGTTTTCATAATTTCTATATTCTCTATAAATAAAACTAATTATAAATAATTTAAAAAAACACTGAATTTTAAATATTACAAAAATTAAGGCGTAAAATCAATAAAAACTTTATAATCTTTAAGATTTAAGTAATTTCAATCCGCTTTTTCTATTTTTGTAATTAAATTGTTAAACATTGGAGCAAGATTTAATAAAACAAAAAAATAGCATAGTTACTATTGGCACTTTCGACGGTGTGCATATTGGGCATCAAAAAATTATTCAACGTCTTATTGAAGTTGGAGATGCAAAAGATCTTACTCCAACAATTCTTTCGTTTTTTCCGCATCCAAGAATGATATTACAAAAGGATGCAAATATTAAACTTTTAAATACTATAGAAGAAAAAAAACAAATTCTTAAACAATTTGGTTTAGAAAATTTAGTAATTAAAAAATTTACACAAGAGTTTTCTCGTTTAACAGCAAAGGAATTTGTAGAAACAATTTTAGTTAAACAATTACATGCAAAATATGTTATTATAGGCTACGATCATCATTTTGGCAGAAATAGAAATGCTAATATAGAAGACTTAAAAATCTACGGTAAACAATACGGTTTTGAAGTCGAAGAAATAACCGCTCAAGATATTAATGATGTAGCAGTAAGCTCTACAAAAATTAGAACAGCATTATTAGAAGGCGATATAACTACAGCAAATAGTTATTTAGGTTACTCGTTTGTTATTTCTGGAACTGTAGAAAAAGGTAAAGGGTTAGGTAAAACTATTAATTTTCCAACCGCAAATATTACTGTTAAAGAAAGTTATAAACTAATTCCTAAACAAGGTGTTTATATTGTTAAGTCTAAAATTAATAACGCAATAGTTTATGGCATGATGAATATTGGCACAAACCCAACCGTGAATGGCAAAACTCAAACCATAGAAGTTCACTTTTTTAATTTTGATGAAAATTTATATTATAAGAATTTAACCATCGAAATTCTAGAAAGACTTCGTGGTGAAGAAAAATTTGAATCGGTTAATGTGCTCAAACAACAATTATTAAAAGATAAAAACAACGCCTTGGTGTTTATAAGTAACTATGCTCAATAAATTTCTTTTTAAACAAATAGATAATAGTGCCTTAGTAGTTTTTAGAATTATTTTTGGTCTTTTATGTTTTCTAGAATCTGTTGGTGCCATATTTACTGGTTGGATAACGAGAACACTCGTAGAACCAAAATTTACCTTCACTTTTTTAGGTTTCGAGTGGTTACAACCACTTCCTGGCAATTGGATGTATGTGTATTATGCAGTTATGGGAAGTTTTGGTCTACTTATTATGCTAGGTTATAAATACAGAGCGAGCGCTTTTATGTTTTTTATAATGTGGTGTTCTGTATATTTTATGCAGAAATCGTCTTATAACAACCATTACTATTTATTGGTTTTACTTAGTGGAATTATGGTAATTTTACCAGCACATAAATATGCGTCTATAGATGTTAAACAACATCCTAAAATAAAAAGTATCTCTATGCCAGCTTGGTGTAAATGGGTATTTGTAATACAACTATTTATTCTTTACACTTATGCATCGAAAGCAAAAATGTATCCAGATTGGTTAGACCTTAGCGTACCAACTATGTTAATGGAAGGTAAGGCAAACTATCCTATTGTTGGTGATTTTTTACAAAATAACTTTATGCCTTATCTTGTTGGTTATGGAGGTATTTTGTTTGATGGGTTAATTATTCCATTACTGCTATTTAAACCTACCAGAAAATTTGCCTTTTTTGGCTCTATTTTCTTTCATTTATTTAACTCGTTTATCTTTCAGGTTGGTGTATTCCCTTACTTATCTTTAGCATTTTGTTTATTCTTTTTTAATACTGAAACGATTAGAAATATATTTTTAAAAGGAAAAGACTATTATAGCAAAGCTGAAATTATAGTGCCCAATTACAAACCAATTTTAGTTACATTAGGAGCTATTTATTTTACTATACAAATTATTTTACCTATTCGTCATCACTTTATAGAAGACAATGTTTTATGGACCGAAGAGGGTCATAGACTCTCTTGGCGCATGATGTTGCGTTCTAAATCTAGCTACACCAATTTTAAAGTTGTAAATATAAAAACGAATAAAGTTACCCATATTAATACAGGAAATTATTTAAGTAAAAAGCAACAACGTTTAGTAGGTTCTAAACCAGATGCTATATGGCAATTTGCAAGATATTTAAAAAGAGAATATAAAGAGAAAGGTGAAGATATTCAAGTTTTTGTTAATGCTAAAGTTAGTGTAAATGGAAAACCACATAGACAACTTATTGACCAAACAGTAGATCTTGCAAATGTAGAATGGAACTATTTTACACACAACGATTGGATATTACCTTCAAAATAGCTTTATAAACTATTTTTTAGCACATAAAATCTTACTACTTTTACCACCTTAAAATTCTAGTTACAATTTCGCGTTAGGGATTGAAAGGTTTGTTTGAGCTCCTCGCAGAGAGCGAGCCTTGAAAGCCCGACCTTTAGGTAACGCCCAAAATAAAAATTATGTTACAAGTACCATATATTAGAAACAACAAAGACACAGTAATTACAGGTTTAGCTAAGCGCCATTTTGATGCTACAATATTAGTAGAACAAGTAATTTTATTAGATGAAGAACGCCGTGCTCTGCAAACTAAATTAGATAACACTTTAGCAGAATCTAATGCGCTTTCTAAAAAAATAGGAGATTTGTACAAATCTGGAAAAGTAGCTGAAGCGAACCAATTAAAAGAAAAAACAAGTGCTCTAAAAGAAGATAATAAAACTTTAACTGAAGATTTAAATACTACAGCCAAAAAACTACAAGCTTTATTATACCAATTACCAAATGTACCTCACGAGTCTGTACCTGCAGGAAAATCTGAAGAAGAAAATGAGAAGATTTTTAACGAAGGTACTGTTCCTAAATTGTACGATGGTGCACAACCACACTGGGAATTAGCTAAGCAATACGACATTATAGATTTCGAATTAGGTACTAAAATTACTGGTGCTGGTTTTCCTGTCTACAAAGGAAAAGGCGCACGATTACAACGTGCTTTAATTGCTTATTTTTTAGATAAAAATACTGCTGCTGGTTATACAGAATACCAATTACCACATTTGGTAAACGAAGCGTCTTGCTATGGCACAGGACAGTTGCCAGATAAAGAAGGGCAAATGTACCATGACTCTAGAGACGACTTATACTTAATTCCTACTGCTGAAGTGCCTGGAACAAATGTGTTTAGAGATGTATTATTAAATGAAACCGAATTACCTATTGGTATTACCGGTTACACACCTTGTTTTAGGCGTGAAGCTGGTAGTTATGGAGCGCATGTTCGTGGATTAAATAGACTACACCAATTTGATAAAGTTGAGATTATACGTGTCGAGCATCCAGATAACTCTTACAAAGCTTTCGATGGTATGGTAGACCACGTAAAAGCTATTTTGCGCGAACTTAAATTGCCCTTTAGAATTTTAAGATTATGTGCTGGAGATACTGGTTTTCCTGCTGCATTAACTTACGATTTTGAAGTTTTTTCTGCTGCCCAAGACCGTTGGCTAGAGGTGTCTAGTGTGTCTAATTTTGAAACGTATCAAGCAAACCGCTTAAAACTTCGTTTTAAAAATAGCGATGGAAAAAATGAATTAGCACACACCTTAAATGGAAGCTCATTAGCTTTACCTAGGGTTTTAGCTGGAATTTTAGAAAATTATCAAACTAAAAAAGGAATAGAAATACCCAAAGTTTTAGTGCCTTACACTGGTTTTTCTATTATAGATTGATTACGCTATATTTTCTATATATTTATATCTAAGTCAACATTTTAATTGGTAGAGTGGTAAAATAATGCACTGCTTAATGAATTTATATGCTTTTTATTTAAAATATTATCCTCACATTCAAGATCTAAAACAATTATTTAAATTGAGTTCCATGTAAGAAATCAAGATTTAATGTAGCAAAAAAAGCAGAAAATTTAGTATATTGAAGTTGCGAACACTAATAAAATAATAGTAATCTTTTAAATTTCGATTATTAATTAAGCGGTTAAATTCTTCATCTTTATTAGATGTTTATCTTTATTCCATTTTTTACTGGTGTTATTCGTCCCAATAAGCCGTGAAGTCTTCTATTGCTAAAAAATTTCACGTAATGTTTTAATATTTGTTCTATTTCCGCAAAATATTACTCCGAACTTTTTAGTGACTAATCTATCTTTAATGGTCATATAAATAAAAACAAGTACCATTATAATTACAACTTATAATAATGCTGGTTTTAAGATTATGTTAAATGTTGTTTTCAAGTTTTTAAAGACATTTTCTTAATAATATAAATCTGAAAAAAATATGGAAAGAAAACAACGGAAAACTAATTGGTTCGCTGTATAATATATCTACAATCTCTTTATCTAAGTTATAAATTATTGCATTAATTATAGAGCTAAATCCATTAATTAATAAAGTTACTATCAACGCATAAATAAAAGCTTTTTGTATTTTTTCATTATATTTATTATTAATTCAAATCAAACATCAAAAATTTAAAGCTTCGAAAAAAATAAAGAATAGTGAACTGTTCTTTTTTGTAAGTGAATTGCTAATTTTAACAAAATTACATTAATAGTTTTTCAATGTTATTCCGAAAGGAAATTTCAAAAAAGAGACTAAAAAACCTATATTTGCACTTTAATTTAACATCGGTTTTATGAGCAAATTAGTAATAGTAGGTACCGTAGCTTTTGATGCGATAGAAACTCCTTTTGGAAAAACCGATAAAATTCTAGGTGGTGCAGCTACATATATAAGTTTCTCTGCCGCAAATTTTAATAATGTAAATGCAGCTGCAGTTTCTGTTGTTGGTGGTGATTTCCCGCAAGAATATCTAGATCTTTTAACCGAAAGAAAAGTAAGTATTGAAGGTATAGAAATTGTAAAAGATGGTAAAACATTCTTTTGGAGTGGCAAATACCATAACGATATGAACTCTCGAGATACTTTAGCAACAGAGCTAAATGTATTAGAGACATTTACACCAGTTGTACCAGAAAGTTATAAAGATGCAGACATTGTAATGTTAGGAAATTTACATCCTTTAACGCAGCAAAGTGTGCTTGACCAAATGTCTAAAAAGCCAAAACTAGCTATTTTAGACACCATGAATTTCTGGATGGATATTGCAATGGACGATTTACTTTCAGTAATAAAAAATATAGATGTTATTACCATTAACGATGAAGAAGCAAGACAATTATCTGGAGAGTATTCTTTAGTTAATGCTGCAAAGAAAATTCACAACATGGGACCAAAGTATGTGGTTATTAAAAAAGGAGAACATGGCGCTTTATTATTTAACGAAGGTAATATGTTTTACGCGCCAGCTTTGCCTTTAGCCGAAGTTTTCGACCCAACTGGAGCTGGTGATACATTTGCTGGTGGTTTTGCAGGCTATATTGCTAAAACTAGCAATATTTCTTTCGAGAATATGAAAAATGCTGTTATTTATGGCTCCGTATTAGCCTCTTTTTGTGTTGAAAAATTTGGTACAGAACGCATGCAGACGCTAACAGATGATGAAATTTATAAACGCTTACAACAATTTAAAGATTTAACACAATTTGAAATTGAATTGAAATAAAATTAACGCGCTCTAAATTAGAACGCGTTTTTTTATTTATATATATATTAAAAGAAACTATTATTTATAATACTTTTGTTATTTTAAAACAACTCGACAACAAAAATGAGTGATGCTCTAAAACACGAGTGCGGAATCGCACACATTAGACTTTTAAAACCATTAGAATTCTACAAAGAAAAATACGGAAGCGCATTTTATGGCGTAAATAAAATGTATTTACTTATGGAAAAGCAGCATAATCGTGGTCAAGATGGTGCTGGTTTTGCTAGTATTAAATTAGATACCAAACCTGGAGAGCGTTATATTAGCCGTGTTCGGTCTGTAGCACAGCAACCTATACAAGATATTTTTGCCCAAATTAACGAGCGTATTAATACAGAATTAGAAACACATCCAGAATACAATAACAACGTAGCGCTTCAAAAACAAAACATACCTTATATTGGCGAAGTATTTTTAGGCCATGTGCGTTATGGTACCTTTGGCAAAAATAGTGTGGAGAGTGTGCATCCGTTTTTACGCCAAAATAATTGGCAACATAGAAACTTAATTCTAGCTGGAAATTTTAACATGACTAATGTTAAAGAGTTATTTGCAAACTTGGTGGAAATTGGCCAACACCCAAAAGAATATACAGATACTATTACTATTATGGAGAAAATAGGTCATTTTCTTGATGATGCTGTTAGTAAAATTTATAAAAAATTAAAAAAAGAAGGCTATAAAAAAGACGAATGTTCACCATTAATTGCAGAGCGTTTAAATGTTGCAAAAATTTTAAAACGTGCAGCAAAAAATTGGGATGGTGGTTATGCAATGGCCGGTATGTTAGGTCATGGAGATAGTTTTGTTTTAAGAGATCCTGCAGGAATTAGACCAGCTTATTATTATAAGGATGACGAAGTTGTTGTTGTAGCCTCAGAACGTCCTGTAATACAAACGGTATTTAATGTGGCGTTTAATGATGTAAAAGAGTTAGACCCAGGCCACGCTATTATAACCAAAAAATCTGGAGAAGTTGCCATTAAGCAAATATTAGAACCATTAGAACGCAAAGCCTGTTCTTTCGAGCGTGTTTATTTTTCTCGTGGTAGTGATGCAGAAATCTACCAAGAGCGCAAAATGCTTGGTCGTTTATTAATGCCAGAGGTTCTAAAAGCAATTGGTAACGACACGGCAAACTCTGTGTTTTCTTATATCCCTAATACAGCAGAAACGTCTTTTTATGGGATGATTGAGACTGTAGAAGAGCATCTTAACGCACGTAAAACAAAAGCTATTTTAAATGGTGGCGGAAAATTATCTAAAGATAAAGTAGTAGAAATTTTAAAAGAGAGACCTCGTATAGAAAAAATAGCAATAAAAGATGTTAAGCTTAGAACTTTTATTACTGAAGATAGTAGCCGAAACGATTTAGTTGCACACGTTTACGATGTTACTTATGGTGTTATAAAACCTACAGACAACCTTGTTATTATAGACGATAGTATTGTACGAGGAACAACTTTAAAAATGAGCATCATTAAAATGATGGATAGATTAAAGCCAAAAAAAATAGTTGTTGTCTCGTCTGCACCGCAAATTCGTTTCCCAGATTGCTATGGTATTGATATGGCCAATTTAGAAACATTAGTTGCTTTTAATGCCGCTTTAGAGTTATTAAAAGAGAATGACAAATACCATCTAGTTGAAGAAGTTTATAATAAATGTAAAGCTCAAGAAACACTTGAAGATAAAGATGTAAAGAATTTTGTAAATGAAATTTATGACCAGTTTACAACTGAAGAAATTTCTTCTAAAATCTCTCAACTATTAAGTGAAGAATCTGTAAATGCAGAAGTAGAAATTATTTTTCAATCTGTAGAAAATCTCCATAAAGCGTGCCCTAAAAACTTAGGCGATTGGTACTTTACAGGGAATTATCCAACAGTTGGAGGAAATAGAGTTGTAAACAGAGCATTTATTAATTTTTTTGAAGGTAATAAGGAAAGAGCTTATTAATTTATAAACTATCCGTATTAACCAACCTTAATATACTGCGTTTAATCTTAAAGGTTTTTTTAGGCAACAATCTTTATTTTGCATTTTAAATGCAATAATATAGCCAAAATAAATTTATGCTCTATTTTGAAAAAAAATAAACTCCCGTTCATTTTTTTCTAATATTCAAAATTAAGATTATTTTAAAATAGATTTGTATTTTACATAATCTAGTAGTACATTTTCGATGACGCTAACACAATGTAATTCATCAGATATATCTACCGTTTATCTAAAAAAAAATTAAAATTAAAAACTCTTCGTTATATTTGAACTTACCATAACATAAGTAGGTTAAGTTCATGGTAGATTTGGGGCAAAAAAGGTGAACGAAAGTTCACCTTTTTTATTTACCCAAAATGGTTTTACACACTATGAACTCTTACCGCATATGGTATGGCAATTATAATATAATAAAGAGCTAGTAAGCTAAAAGCGCTTTATTATATTTAAATATTTTGCTTATTTCGCTAAAGCATAACGTCTCTCTACTTCGTTCCAGTTAATTACTTTAAAGAAAGCCTCTATATAATCTGGTCTTTTATTTTGATATTTTAAATAGTAAGCATGTTCCCAAACATCCAATCCTAAAATTGGCGTTCCTCCACAACTTACGCCTGGCATTAATGGATTGTCTTGGTTTGGAGTAGAACATACTTCTACTTTTCCACCTTTAAGTACACACAGCCAGGCCCAACCAGAACCAAATTGTGTTGCCGCAGCCTTACTAAAAGCATCTTTAAAAGCATCTACAGAATCGTAAGCTGCTTCAATTGCATCCTTTAGCTCTCCAGAGAGTCTTCCCTTATCTTCTGGGTTCATTACTTCCCAGAATAAAGAATGGTTATAAAAACCACCTCCATTATTTCTAACAGCCTTGTTATCCATATCAAGGTTAGTTAATATATTTTCAATAGATTTTCTTTCTAAATCTGTTCCTTCTATAGCTGTATTTAATTTAGAGGTGTAGCCATTGTGGTGTTTAGAGTGGTGTATTTCCATAGTACGAGCATCGATGTTTGGTTCTAAAGCGTCGTATGCATATTTTAATTTCGGTAATTCGAAAGCCATAATTTTTTATGTTTTTGGTTAATAATTCTATAAATGTAAATTTAACACTTTAACATTTCAATTAAAAATTAAACACATGCTAAGTCTTTTCTTTTAATAATACTTTAACAAGGTGGTTTTTAAATACTACTGTTTTCTTCTTAAAAAAACTAAAAATCAATAAACATAACACGAATTGTCTTTATCTTGTACTAAAATTTAATTGATGTCGCAAAACTCTTCATTTCAAGTCTACAATGCATCTGCAGGAAGCGGTAAAACCTTTACCTTAGTTAAAGAATACTTGAAAATTTTATTTTCGACTTCAGGTAATTATCAATTTAAAAATATTCTTGCTATAACGTTTACCAATAAAGCTGTTGGTGAAATGAAAGCACGAATCTTAGAAATGTTGAAGGTTTTTACTGAAGATGAAAACCTAAAAAACCCACATCCAATGTTTAAAAACATTGTTGAAGATTTAAAAGTAAAACCAGAAAAGCTTCAAAAAAAATCAAAAGATTTATTAAATACCATTATGCATAATTATGCAGCTTTCGACATAGCAACAATAGACAGTTTTAACCATAGGTTAATTAGAACTTTTGCTCACGATTTACATTTACCAATCAATTTTGAAGTAGAATTAGATACAGAATCTTTGTTAAATGAAGCTGTAGAGCGTTTAATTGCAAAAGCAGGTACCAATAAAGAGTTAACAAAAGTATTAGTTGATTTTGCAATTGAAAAGGCAGACGACGATAAGAGTTGGGATGTTACAAAAGATTTTAATAGCATCGCTAAACTACTAACTAAAGAAAACGATTTAAACTACTTGAAGTCTTTAAGCGATAAATCGCTAGAAGATTTTTTAGCTTTAAAAACAACTTTAAAAGAAACAATAAAAAACATTGAAAAGGAATGTATTGCGCTCGCAGAAAATGCATTAACTTTAATTGAAAGTAATGCAACCCCTCACAATCATTTTAGTTATTCAGATTTACCTAATCATTTTTTAAAAATGAAAGACCTCAAAATTAAAGATTTAAATTTTGATGGTAGGTTAATTCAAAATTTAGAAAACGAAAAATATTATGGTGGTAAGGCTACTGCAGAAACTAAACAAAATATAGATGGTATAATAGAAGAGCTAAAGTCTTTATTCTACAAATCTAAAACTTTACCAGAACGCTATTTATTACCAATTGCAATTTATAAAAACCTAACACCTCTGTCTGTTTTAATAATTATAAACAAAGAGTTAATTGCTATAAAAACAAAAGAAAATAAAATGCTAATTAGCGAATTTAATGCTATAATTAGTAACGAAATAAAAGACCAACCAACACCATTTATTTACGAGCGAATGGGTGAAAAATTTAAGCATTATTTTATAGACGAATTTCAAGACACCTCACAGATGCAATGGGAAAACTTAATCCCATTATTAGATAATACGTTGTCTGGCCAAAATATAAAAGCAGAAAAAGGCACAGCCATGATTGTTGGCGATGCTAAACAAGCAATCTACAGATGGCGTGGCGGCAAAGCAGAACAGTTTATGGATCTCTATAATAAAACTTCTAAACCATTTTACATAAATCAAGAAGTTAAAAATTTAGTCTCAAATTTTAGAAGTCTAGAAACTATTGTTAATTTTAATAATGCTTTATTTAAGCACATTTCTACTCATGCGTTTTCTAAGGATGATTATGCTAATCTCTACAAACAATCAAAGCAACAACCTTTTAAAGAAGCAAAAGGTTATGTTAACCTAAATTTTATAGATTTTGAAAATGAAAATGACGATAAAGATGCACTTTATACTCAGCATGTTTTTAATACTGCCAAAACTTGTAAACAAAACGGTTATGCTTTAAAAGACATCTGTATCCTTGTTAGAAAAAAAAAACACGGTATTGCCATTGCTAAGTTTTTAAGCAGTAAAAATTTAAAAATCACCTCTAGCGAAACTATGCTTATTAATAATGCTCCAGAGGTAAAGCTAATTAATAATGTACTTACCGTTTTAGTAAACCCAAACAATACAGAATGCAAAGTAGATATTTTAGATTTTTTAGTTGAAGAATATAATATCAAAAATAAGCATGAGTATTTTAAGAAGCATTTATTTTTAGATTTAGACAACTTCTTTAAAAGCTTTGAAGCTTTCGGAATTTTTGTTAATCCAAATCAACTAGTTCAACAAGGTCTATTTGATATGGCTGAAACAGTTGTTAGAAATTTTAAATTAATAAAAACATCAAACGCCTATGTTCAGTTTTATTTGGACACTGTTTTAGAGTATTCACAAAAGAATATTTCAGACTTGGGTTCTTTTCTGGAGTATTTTAACTCAAAAGAAGGCAAACTAAGTATCGTTTCTCCTCAAGAGCAGGATGCAATTCAAATAATGACTATTCATAAATCTAAAGGATTAGAGTTTCCAGTCGTTATTTTCCCTTATGCAGAAATTAATATATATGAAGACATTGAACCTAAAGAATGGTTAACCTTAGACCCTAAAAATTATAATGGTTTTAACTATGCCTTATTAAATTATGGCAGCGCTTTCGAAAACTATGGAGAAGAAGGTAATATTATACGTGCAAGACATCAAGCCGAATTAGAATTAGACAGTTTAAACTTATTATATGTCGCATTAACAAGACCTGTAGAACAACTATATATAATAGGAAAGAAAGACATTAACACAAAAGGTGAACCAAATTTAAAGTCTTATTCTGGGTTATTAATAGATTATTTAATAAAAACTAGAGATTGGAAAGACAATGAAACCATTTATAGTTTTGGCTTAGCAGAAAAACCTTTTAATACTTCTAAAGAAAAAAAAATTAAAACTGTAGAGCAACAGGAGTTTATATCTACTGCAAAAGAAGACCATAATATTAAAGTAATTGCAAACTCTGGTTATCTTTGGGACACCAAACAAGAAAACGCATTAGAAAAGGGAAATTTAGTCCATGACATTATGGAGCATGTAAAAACAGAAAGCGATGTAGATTTTGCAATTAGCACTTTTGAAAGCGAAGGAATAATAGACAAGATTCAAGCAAGAGCAATAAAATCTTCAATAGTAGAGATAATAAACCACCCAGATTTAAAACAATATTTCTCTAAAAACAATACTATATATAATGAGCGTGATATTATTTCTAAAACCGGAAAAATTTACAGACCAGATCGTTTAATTATAAATAATAAAAACGAAGTTGTAATTATAGATTACAAAACTGGATTACACAACCCTAAATACCAACATCAATTGCAAGACTACCAAGATGTTTTAGAGGATATGAATTTTAAGGTCACTAAAAAATTACTCCTATATATTAATAAAGACATAACAATAAAAATTTACAATTAAGTTTTATAAATTTGCATAATCAATTTAGAAAATAAGCATGTACGGTAAAATACAACAACATTTACAACAAGAAATAAAGGACATTAAAGAAAATGGCCTTTATAAAGAAGAGCGTATTATCACCTCTCCACAAGGAGCCGAGATTACTTTAAGCAGTGGAGAGACCGTTTTAAATTTTTGCGCTAACAATTATTTAGGTTTATCATCTCACCCAGAAGTTATTCAAGCAGCAAAAAATGCGATGGATACACATGGTTTTGGTATGAGTTCTGTCCGTTTTATCTGTGGCACCCAAGACATACATAAAGAATTAGAACAAAAAATTGCAGATTTTTATGGTACAGAAGACACAATATTGTACGCAGCAGCATTCGATGCTAATGGTGGTGTTTTTGAACCTTTACTAGGAAAAGAGGATGCTATTATTTCAGATTCTTTAAATCATGCTTCAATTATAGACGGTGTTCGTTTATGTAAAGCAGCGCGTTATCGTTACCAAAATAATGATATAGCAGATTTAGAACAACAATTAATTGAAGCCAGCAAAAATGGAGCAAGACATAAAATAATAGTAACAGATGGTGTATTTTCTATGGATGGCTTAGTAGCTCCATTAGATAAAATATGCGATTTAGCAGATAAATACGATGCTTTAGTAATGATAGATGAGTGTCATGCAACAGGTTTTATAGGAAAAACCGGTATTGGAACGTTAGAAGAAAAAGGTGTTTTAGGACGTGTAGATATAATTACAGGAACATTAGGTAAAGCAATGGGTGGAGCAATGGGTGGTTATACTACAGCCAAAAAAGAAGTTATAGATATATTACGCCAGCGTTCAAGACCATACTTGTTTTCTAATTCTTTAGCTCCAGCAATTGTTGGAGCCTCTATTAAAGTATTCGATATGTTAAAAAACGACACTTCTTTAAGAGATAAACTTGAAAACAACACCCATTATTTTAAAAAAGGAATAAAAGCTGCTGGATTCGATATAATAGATGGAGACTCTGCTATCGTTCCTGTAATGCTTTACGATGCAAAATTGTCTCAAACTATGGCAAATATGCTATTAAAAGAAGGAATTTATGTTATTGGCTTCTTTTTTCCAGTTGTCCCAAAAGAAAAAGCTCGCATTAGAGTACAATTATCTGCCGCACACAAAAAAAGTCACTTAGATAAGGCTATAGAGGCATTTGTCAAGGTTGGTAAGACACTACAAATCATTAAATAATCACTATTAATTTTAACATTATTTTGCAATAAACAATATTTTTATATATTTGTCTTTGTTAATAATATTTAACAACTTATTTTTGCTTTTAATTAACACTTAAAAATTAAATTTTTGAATATGAAAAATCTTAGCAGATTATTATTCACACTAGTACTTATAGTAAGTTTTAGTAATGTGAATGCACAAAACGAAGACAATCCTTATGCGATTGGTTTTGGAATCAACGCCGTTAATGTATATCCAGTAGGCGGTGAATTAAACGATCTTGACCCTCAAGGCCCTTATTTTGATGAATTCTTCAACCTTGAAGATCACTGGAATATTTTACCTTCTCTATCTACTATTAACGTATCTAGATACGTTGGAAATGATTTTTCTGCACAAGTAGGCGGTTCTATTAACAAGATATCTAAATGGGGACAAATTGAAAACGTTATTGCTGAAGACAATAATATTAGAGTAGATGATTTAAATTACTATGCAGTAGATGGTAATATTAGATATCATCTTGCTAGAATTATTAAAAGTAAAAGATTGGATCCTACAATTGGTATTGGAGGTGGTTACACTTGGATCGAAGAAGGTCCTTTTAATAATAACGGAATTGGTGGAAATAATAACCTTGGTGCTGGAACTTTAAATGGTTCTTTAGGGTTAACATTTTGGTTTACGGATAATATAGGTTTCTTCGTAGAATCTAAATATAAGCATTCTTTTGAAGAAACTTTAACAAAGCATTTTCAACACTCTGCAGGATTAACTGTGCAATTTGGAGGAAAAGATACTGATGGTGATGGTATATTCGATAAGAATGATGCTTGTCCAGAAGTTCCAGGTTTAGAAGCTTTTAATGGTTGTCCTGATACTGATGGTGATGGAATTGAAGATTCTAAAGATTCTTGTCCTAACGTTGCAGGTTTAACTGAGTTTAATGGTTGTCCTGATACTGATGGCGATGGTGTTATAGATGGTAGCGATGCTTGTCCTACTGTAAAAGGTCTTAAATCTTTAAAAGGTTGTCCTGATGCTGATGGCGATGGCGTAACTGATGCTAAAGATAAATGTCCAAAAGAAGCTGGTCCAGCTGCAAACAATGGATGTCCTTGGCCTGATACTGATGGTGATGGTGTAACCGATAATGTAGATAAATGTCCTAAAGTTGTAGGTACAGTTGCTAATAATGGTTGCCCAGAAGTTGTTAAAGTTGTTCAACCTTCTCAAGAAGTTATGGACAAATTAAATAGCTATGCTAGAACAATCTTATTTGATTCAGGTAAATCTTCTTTCCAGAAGCAAACTTATGAAGTATTGCAAAACATTACTGCAATCTTAAAAGAATACCCAAGTTCTAACTTTACACTAGAAGGTCACACAGACAGTCAAGGTAGCAAATCTTCTAACCAGTTATTATCTGAAAGAAGAGCTAAATCTGTTAGAGATTATTTAATAGCTAACGGTATATCTAGAGATAGATTAACTGCATATGGTTTTGGTGAAGATTATCCAATCGATACCAATGCAACAGCTTCAGGTAGAAGAAATAATAGACGTACTGAGGTTAAACTTAGAAAATAAGTTACTCAATATTTTTAAATAATTTTTAAAAACGCTTCGGTAAACCCGAAGCGTTTTTTATTTTTATAAAATGAAGAGTTTCATATTCAATGTGCTAAAAGATCTTGAAAATAAAGGCGAAAATTTATCGAACCTTAACTTTATTTTGCCCAGTAAACGTGCCGGAGTGTTTTTAAGACAAGAGCTTTCTTTAGTTGTAAACAAAACTATATTTTCGCCTAATATTATTAGTATAGAAGAGTTTATTGAAGAATTAGCACAACTAAAATCTAATACCAATACAGAACTATTATTCGAGTTTTATAACTCTTACCTAGCTTTAACTCTTAAAGAAGAACAAGAACCATTTGAAATTTTTTCTAAATGGGCACAAATTCTACTCCAAGATTTTAACGAAATAGACCGTTACCTTATACCGCAAGAAAACATATTTGGTTATATAAGCGCTATAAAAGAATTAGACCACTGGTCGCTTGAAGATAATAAAACAACCGTTGTTAAAAATTATCTCAAATTTTGGAATAAACTCAAACTATATTATAAACATTATACAGAAACATTAATACAAAAAAAAACAGGTTACCAAGGGTTAATTTATAGAGAAGCTGTAAAAAATATCCAAAACTATTGTTCTAAAAATAAGCAGAAACATATTTTTTTAGGGTTTAATGCTTTAAACACTGCCGAAGAAACACTTATTCAGAAATTACTAAAAAATGATTTAGCAGAAGTTTATTGGGATATCGACCAAGAATTTATAGAAAATCCTATTCATGACGCTGGACTATTTACTAGAGCGCATAAAAGAAATTGGAAATATTTTGAAACTAATCCATTTAATTGGATTTCTAAACATTACTCTAAGTCTAAAAACATTGAAATAATAGGAGTTTCTAAAAATATCGGACAAGCAAAAGCCATAGGTTCAATATTAAAAGAAATAGAAACCAAAAATCCAAATCTAAAAAGCACTGCTGTTGTTTTAGGAGACGAAAACTTATTAATTCCAGTTTTAAATTCCATTCCAAATACAATCGATAAACTCAATATTACAATGGGTTTCCCGTTAAATTCTATTCCTCTTGCATCTCTTTTTGAGCAATTATTTACCATTCACAAAAAAACATCTCAAAAGTATTATTACAAAGATATTATGAGCCTGTTGTCTCATCAATTTATAAGACCTTTATTCTTAATTGAAGACGTTGACAATGCAACACTATTAATTGAATCTATAAAAAAAAATAACCTTGTTTACTTATCGCTTTCAGAATTAAAATCCTTTTCGAAAAGTAGCCTAGAAGTTCTAGAATTACTTTTTAATAATTGGCAAAACAATGCAAATAATGCTATAGAAAATTGTTTTAAAATTATTAATAAAATAAAAAAACACCTTACAATTAAGAAACAAGAAAATTTAATATCTCTTGAATACTTATATCGCTTTAATAAACTCTTTAACGAGCTTTTAAGACTAAACAGTAGCTATAACCATATAAAAGACATCTCTGTTCTTTTTAGTATATACAAAGAGTTATTATCCACCGAAACTTTAGATTTCCAAGGAGAACCATTAGAAGGCTTGCAGGTTATGGGTATGTTAGAGTCTCGCGTACTTGACTTTGAAACCGTAATTATTTCAAGTGTTAACGAAGGTGTTTTACCGTCTGGAAAAACAAATAACTCTTTTATTCCATTTGATGTTAAAGTAGAAAACAAATTACCAACATATAAAGAAAAAGATGCTGTTTACACCTATCACTTTTACAGATTATTACAACGGGCTAAAAACGTTTTTATACTTTATAATACTGAAGCAGACGTTTTAACTGATGGAGAAAAAAGTCGTTTTATTAGTCAGTTAGAATTGGAAGAAATTCACACAATTAATCATAAAATTGTTACGCCTCGAGTTCCAAATTTTAAAAATGAATTAAAAGAAATTATCAAAACTGAAGCCGTAACAAATAAGTTAAAAATAATAGCAGAACAAGGCTTCTCTCCTTCTTCTTTAACAAGTTATATTAGAAATCCACTAGATTTTTATTATCAAAAAATACTAGGCATAAAAGACATTGAAGATGTAGAAGAAACCGTTGCAGCAAATACAATGGGAACCGTAGTTCACGATACTTTAGAAGCGCTTTATAAACCTTTTATAGGTTTAAATTTAAAAGTGGAGAATATTCAAAAAATGAAAACTCCCATAGAAACAAAAATCGCAGAGTGCTTTAAAAAATATTATGCAGATGGAGATATGAGTAAAGGTAAAAACCTAATCATTTTTGAGATTGCAAAACGTTATGTTCTAAATTTTTTAAACCTTGAAATTAAAAATTTAAAAAAAGGAAACACCATTAAAATACTAGCATTAGAAGAACGTATAGAAATCCCACTAAACATTCCAGAGCTAGACTTTAAAGTTAAATTAAAAGGAACGGTTGACCGTGTTGATGAATACAATGGTATTACCAGGATAATGGATTATAAAACAGGTAAGGTTTCTAATTTAGAAGTTACTATTGTTAATTGGCGAGATCTAACTTCAGATTATAAAAAATATAGTAAAAGTTTCCAGATTCTAGCTTATGCTTACATGATGAATGTAAAAAAACCATTAAATTTTCCAATTGAAGCTGGTGTTATTTCTTTTAAAAATTTAAACTCTGGCTTTCTAAAATTTACAAAAAAAGAAGATTCTAGAACTAGAAAAGGTGATTCTTTTATTACTCAAGACACATTGATTAGTTATTTTGAAGAATTAAAAAAACTAATTATTGAAATTTGTAATCCTGAAATTAATTTTATCGAAAAGGAGTTGTAATGTTAAAATTTATCAAGTTTAAATCAAAAATATAAAATAAAATCATTAGTTATTTTTGTTATTACTGTAAAGCTTTTAAATATTATACAAGTGGGTTTATAGTGAGCAATGCTTTTATCTAGGTCTATCTATTTTGTGAAATTAAATTTTTTGTATGTAAATAATTAATAGAAAATATAATAGATTTTTTTAGATTTATAGACTTTAGCATAGAATAATTTTACTACTAAATTAAACGATTTAAATTTTACATTAAATACATTTCTAGTAAAAATTATTTTAAGCCACTAAGAATTAAAATAAGAAATTTAGTTACATGAAAAATTTTTAAGCATCAAATTTTTTTTCATAGTTTTTAAAAAACCACATTTACACCTCACAGCGCATAACATATTTGCATTAGTATAGCTTTGTAATGTTTTAAAAAACCTTACACGTTGTAGCGTTTTCAGATTTTATATTTTTAGAAATTATATTCTCTAATTCATTACTAACATTAAAGTCTTCAAAATTGAAAAATGGTGGCTTTACTAAAGGTAAATTTACTGTAGCATTAAAATTATTTTTAACAGCAATTAAAGTTTTATTTTTTTAACAATTCCAGATTTTAATGCTAATAAAATAGAAGTAATAGGTTTAAATACACAGCTTTCTGGTGCTGTTAAAGCTACAATACTAGTTTGTTTTAATATTTTACCAGAGGTGTTTTCTAAATACAATTCATCTTTTATAGAATTTGTTATTAGTTCTAAAATTATTAAATCTATATCAAAAGTTTTACAAACTAAGTCTACAGTATGGACTACCTAATAAATTTGGTACTAATTTTTAAGCTACATTTTTATTGTTTTTCATTATTAATTCTATTTCCATTTCTAGAGGTGACTTATAACCTAAAGTAGAATGAAGTCTTTTATAATTGTAC
>Ga0209828_1000276_pt1 | contig 50804 bp, 43 predicted proteins | sample MaitaG_FD_187429 | JGI IMG/M metagenome (GOLD analysis project Ga0209828, IMG submission 187429) | Marine algal microbial communities from Maine, USA - Maine_Asex2 metaG (SPAdes) (version 2) | ecosystem: Host-associated > Algae > Red algae > Unclassified | place: Maine, USA | collected 2015-01-05
CGTGGCCCTGCTGAATCACCATCTTACCTAGAGACCCACTGATGCGACTCTCGATCATTGGCGCGCTTTTGCTCGCTTGCACGTCAACTGTTGTCCTCGCCGACAATCAGAAGCCGACCGTCCCGAACAACGTCGTTGCAACGCCTTTGTCAGACACCTCGGTCCGTGTCACCTGGAGCAAGCCCTACGACAACGTTGGCGTCGACGGGTACAACATTTATCGCGACAATCGCTACTACGCGACCGTGCACAACAGGACCAACTTCGTCGACACCCGCGTTACACCGGGGCAGAACTATGACTACGCCATCGTCGCTTTCGATCGGGCGCGGAATTACACCGTTCTGTCCGCAAGTGACGAAGCGACGCCGGGTGGATCGAATAGCGCGGGGGCAACGCCACTCGACAGCGGTAACGGCGGCCCGCCGGTGGTCGCGACGGGCTTGCGTGCCGAAGTCCTCGGCGGCGACCGGATATCCCTGTTCTGGAACGGCGACAGCACCGGCGCTACGGCGGGCTACAACATCTATCGAAACGGGCGCTACCACGCGACCATGCGCGGCACCCGCTGGACCGACTCAGGGCTGTCCGCCGATACTGAATACCGCTACAACCTGGTCTCCTTCAACAGTCGCGCCCAGTTCTCGAGTCACACCAGCGATATTGTCGTCCGAACCTCTGGCGGTAACAGCTCATCCAGTCAGCCCGATCAGACCGCCGCATCACCCGATGCCGGCGTGCAGTCGAGCAGCGGCGTCCCGTCGGGATACAAGCTGGTCTTCAACGACGAGTTCAACGGCCGCGACATCGACAGCTCGAAGTGGAACAGCAGCTACCGCTGGGGACCGAACTGGACAATCAACAACGAGCAGCAGTACTACATCGACCGGATCAACAATCCGGACTTCGGCCGCTCGCCGTTCTCGTTCAATAACGGCAAGATGACGATTACTGCCACCAAGACGCCTGACAACCTCAAGAGCAGCGCCAACTACAAGTCGTACTTGTCCGGTGCATTGACGACTTACAACAAGTTCAAGATGCGCTACGGCTACGTCGAGATGCGCGCAAAGATGCCACGTGGCCAAGGCCTCTGGCCAGCGTTCTGGATGCTGAATCAATACGACAACGGCCAGCGTCCGGAAATCGACATCATGGAATTCCTCGGGCGCGACGTCGACACGGTCTACAACGTCTACCACTACTACCCTGGCGGCCGACACAAGGCCTCACCGAGCTACGAGGTAAACGGCCCTGATTACACGGCCGATTTCCACACCTTCGGCATGCAGTGGGAGCCAGGAAAGATCACCTGGTACGTTGATGGCCGGGCCGTCAATACGCACACCAGCGGCGTCTCGAACGAGGAGATGTACATCATCGTGAACCTCGCGCTGGGCGGCTCCTGGGGCGGTAACGTGGACGGCAGCACGCCCTTCCCCGCGCGCTACGTGATCGACTACATTCGCGCGTACAAGCGCTGAGTGCGGCAGCGCCCGTCTGAAGCTACCTTCTGACGGCGCCCACTTCGAGCGCTGGAGACGGGAGGCTCCCGGCCTGCGTCCGTTGACCAACCGAACGAAAAACGGCCTGACATCGTCGGGCCGTTATTCGTTGTCGTTGTGTGATCCGGGTCGATCGCGGAAAGGCGAGCGCCGCTAGACTCGTCGGCAACACAGCCACCGGCACGAACTCCTTGGTTTCTGTATCCATTCGCCTCCTTGCGCAGGGATTCGCTGCAGCGTTGCTGTTGTCGCTCGTGAGCGCTTGTGTGGCGCGTCCCGGAGTGACACCCGCCCGTGTGGTGACGGCGGCCGACGCTTCGCGGGGCGAGCCCGACGTGCGGCAAAATCGCCTCGACAGGTCGTTCCAGCACGCACGAATGCTGATCGAGGCCAGAACGGAGACTGATCTGTCGGCCATCGGCCTACGGCTTGTCGATGACGTCGACATGAGCGACGAAGTCGATTACGAGACGCGCCGACTTGTCGAAGGCCGCCTCGGCAAGACGCGCTTGTCGGCGCAGATCAGCGGTTCCCTGCATGACGATCACAAGGGCACCTATGCGGCGCTCTACTCGGGCCGATCACAGACGGTGCTCGTCAGTCGCGACATGCTCGAGCGCTATCTCGCATCGCTACCATCCGATCGACAGCGTCGCGACAATGCCTTGCTCGTGCTGATGTTGCACGAACTCGTACACGCCGCCGACGATGTTCGCCACGGTATTCATGCCAATCGCACGCTCGATTTTCGCGCCTCGTTCGCCCAGTCGGCCGTCTATGAAGGCCATGCCCAGTGGCAAACACGCGAGATCTGCCGCGAGCACGAATGCCTCGACGGGCTGGATGCATTGAGCAACTTCATGTTCGGCCGCCCGGCGAATACGTCAGCCGGCGGAAGACGCGGCGATACGACAACAAGGACTGTAGCGGTGAAGGATCGTGCCATGCCCTTGTCCGAGCGCAACCTGCTCGAGTATTCCTACATCGAGGGTGAACGCTTTGTCGCCGGCCTGGCCGCGCGACGCAACGGCGCCCGTCTGATCGAGCAGCTGCTCGCCAGCCCACCCGACGATCCGCTGCAGATACTCGATCCGGGCAGCTATCCGAACGATGCACGCGAGCTTCGCAATCGCGAACTGCTCGACAAAGCTCGCAGCGTTGCACATGTCTGGCTCGAACCTGGAATCGACAGGCGGATCGCCGTCGAGACCTCACCTCTCAAGGGTGTGAACCTGCAGGGCGCGCCCGAACGCCGCAAGGCCGCGATCGACGGCTTCACGCGGCTGGTCACGGCGATGGTCGCGATCCAGTTCCACGATCCCGAAGCGACGACACTGTCGCCGGTCGAAGTGACGCTGTTGCAGACCGATACTCCTCGCATCGCTACCCTCTTCGCCGAGACCCTCAAGGCTCACGCTGCCATACCGGGTTCACGCAACCGCGACGTCGACGACCCTCCGTCGTCAGCCGATACCTGGCCTGCCACGAGTCTCTACCGCGGAGAATCTCCCGGGCTTGATGGACGTCGCTGGTTCACATCGATCGCATCGGCAGGTACGTTCGTGGTGCAGGCCAGCGGTCACGAAACCGATCCAGAGAACGTCGACCGTTACGTTCTCGGCGCACTGGAAGGGTTGCTCGCCGCACCGCGACAAACTCGGCAATGACCGTCTCGTCAACAAACCACTGGTCAGGCGTCGAAGCTACTGCCGTTGACTGAAAATCGAGTTCGCAGAAACTCCATCTGATCAGCGAGAACGTCACGATTCGACAGATAGAAATACTCGTGCCGGTTAGGCGCGAACGGAATGGCCAGGAGTTGCATTCCAGCCTGTTCAGGGCGCAGGTTGCCCTTACGGTTATTGCACCGTCGGCAGGCGGTGACACAGTTGGTCCAGATGTCTTCACCCCCGCGCGAACTCGGGATGACGTGATCACGCGACAGCTCTCGAATCGGAAACTCGTTGCCGCAATAGAGACACATCTGACGATCACGCGCGAACAACAGGGCATTGCTGAGCGCAGGCGTGAAGGTAGCATTTGCCACTCGTCCATCGCAGGCGATGATGCTGGGCAGATCGAGGCGCGAGCGTCGCCCGGACCGATCATAGCCACCGCGGATCGTGTGCACTGTCTCGCCAAGGCTCCAGATGACCTGATCCTTGGCCAGCAATGTGGCTGTCTCCTGCCAACTCAGCCAGGCAATCGGAATGCCCGCCTTGTTGAGGCGCAGTACCTTCGCGTTCATGAAAGTTCGATGTTCACTTGTTCACCGATAACGCTGTATATCACACTGTCGGGAAATCCCGGCAACAGGATCGGTAGCCGGTACGAAGCGATTGCCATTTCAAGCATCGAGCCGGCGAGTTCAACGTCCGATGAACCCGCCCGACTGACGCGCCCAGAGACGGGCATACAAGCCGTTCGCCGCGACCAGCTCGGCATGCGTGCCGCTCTCGGCGATCCGACCCTGATCGAGCACGACCAGTCGATCGAGAGCCGCGATCGTCGACAAGCGATGTGCGACGGCGATCACAGTCTTGCCCTGCATCAACTCGTCGAGCCGTTCCTGGATGGCAGCCTCGACTTCGGAATCCAGCGCACTGGTGGCTTCGTCGAGTACCAGGATCGGTGCATCCTTGAGGATCACGCGCGCGATAGCGATCCGCTGCCGCTGACCTCCCGACAGCTTGACGCCTCGTTCGCCCACATGAGCGTCGAGACCGCGCCGGCCGTGCGGATCGACCAGCTCCCGAACGAACTCCATTGCCTGCGCCCGTTCGGCCGCTTCAATCACCTCGGCGTCGCTTGCCTCCGGCCGGCCGTAGCGAATGTTGTCGCGAAGCGATCTGTGCAACAGCGAGGTATCCTGAGTGACCACGGCGATCGCGGCGCGAAGACTCCGTTGATCGACGTCCCGAATGTCGGTGCCATCGACGAGAATCCGCCCCTCGTCCACATCGCGAAAGCGCATCAGCAGGTTGACCAGCGTCGACTTGCCGGCACCCGAACGACCCACCAGCCCGACCCGCTCGCCCGGTGCAAGCGTGAAACTGCAATGCTCGACCAGTGAATGACGTGTCGCTGTCGTCACGCTGTCCGCATAGCGGAACGACACATCATCGAAGGTGACACTGCCATTCTCGACCGTCAGTTCAGTCGCCGTCTCCGCGTCGGTAACCGCCAGCGGGCGGGCGATCGTCTCCATGCCATTCTGTACGGCACCGATATTCTCGAACAGGGACGTGATCGTCCTGAGGATCCAGCCCGACATCTGATTGAGCCGGATGACGAGACCGTTGGCGACGGCGATCTCACCCAGGCTGACTGCATTCTCTGTCCAGAGCACGATCGACAATGACGCTGTCGCCAGCACCAGGGCGGTATTGAGTACCGTCAGAGTCACCGTCATGTCGAGGATGGATCGCATCAAGGTGTGGAATGCACCCGTCTGTCGGCGAATTCCCTCGGCAGCAAACTCCTCCTCGAGTGTGTGGTGGGCGAACAGCTTGACCGACTGGATATTCGTGTAACTGTCGACAATGCGACCTATGAGTCCGGAATTAGCCTCGGACAGTTGTGCCGAGCGCCGCCGTACCGGCGGCACCATGAAGACCACAACCCCCAGATAGGCAAGGCTCCACAGGCCGATCGGAATCAGCAACAGCATATGCATGTCGCTGAACAGGAAGACGATGCCAAGCAGGTAGATCAGCAACATCCAGGCGCCATCGAGCACGTTGACGACGGCCTCACGCAAGGCATGCCCGGTCTGCATGACCTTCTGCGAGATGCGTCCGGCAAAATCGTTCTCGAAGAAAGACATGCTCTGGCGAAGCACGTAGCGGTGGTTGCGCCAGCGTGTCGCATTGGCCAGACCCGGGGCGATGGCAAGGTTGATCATGGCTCGCGAGCCGAGCAAGGCAAACGGTCTGATGACACCGACAACCAGCGCCATGCCGAGCAATGCCATGCCGTGACGCTCGACGAACCCGCCAGGCACCTCGAGGGTCATCCAGTCGAGGATTCGTCCGAGATACAGGTAGATGAACAGTTCGCTGACAGCGGCAACGCCGGCCAACAGCAAGGTCACGACCACCGCCCATCGCACCGGTCGCAGGTGATGAGTGAAGAAACCGACAGTATCGTCGGGCGGTTGGACCACTGCCGCCGCTGCCAGCGGGTCGATCAGTCCTTCAACGTAGCGATAGACGGGGCTGAACACACGATGCATTCCAGTTGGGGGTGCCTCTGGGCGGCACCGGGTGGCAAGGGTATCGCGTGCCCGTCGTCGTACCGGGTTTCGGTAGTGCCTGTTCGACGCGCTGAATGTCGAGCCCGGCACGACTGAAGTATCGGATAGTGAAACGAATTATCGACTGTCGATACGTGCGAAATAGTTGACAGTCCGGTACTCGTCATGAATCGACGAAACCAGTGATCCACGTTGACACTTGCGTCATAAGACCTGTGTTCCAGTTCGCGTATGCTGTCAACAGTGACTGCTTATTGATGAATTTTTCATTCATGAATAGAGTAGTCTTACAGTCATTTGTGAAGCGGCGTCATTGAAATCATGGACAAGTACACGGAGATGTTGGTCTTTTCGAAAGCAGCCGATCTCGGCAGTTTTTCGGCCGCCGCGCGCGAGCTCGATCTGACCCCCTCAGCCGTCAGCAAGCTGATCACCCGCCTCGAGGACCGGCTCGGTGCCAGACTGTTCCAACGCACCACTCGCAAACTCAGCATGACGGCTGAAGGCCACGCCTTCAATGATCGCTGCGGCGCCATACTCGACGAGATCCGCCAGGCGGAGGACGCAGTGATGGCCTTGCACGACCGCGTCAGCGGTACCTTGCGAGTAACCACCGTCTCGGCCTTCGCACGGCTGCAGATGATCGCGCTGATGCCCGAATTCATGGCGCTTTACCCTGAGCTTCGGGTCGAACTCGAACTGAGCGAACGCGAGGTCGATCTCGTCGGCGAAAGCGTCGACGTGGCGATCGTGCTGAGTGACGGCCTCACCGACGAGTCGCTGGTTGCACGTCGACTGGCTGTCAACAAGCGCATCATCTGCGCTTCGCCCGAATACCTTGCAAAGAACGGCACGCCAACTTCACCGGACGATCTAAGCAGTCACAACTGCCTGACGCACTCCTCCATCACGCATTTCAATGACTGGGAGTTCAAGACAAGTGACGGCGTACGAACACACCGGGTAAAGGGGAACTTCCACACCAACAGCGCCTCTGCACTGCACGAAGCGGTCAAGGCCGGTATCGGCATTGCCCGCCTGGCCACCTACGTCGTTCAGCCCTCCCTGCGTGAGGGTCTGGTCGTGCCGCTACTACAGGAGCACGCCATGGATTCCTCGAGCATTCAGCTCGTCTACCCACATCGACGCCACCTCAGCAACAAGGTGCGCGTATTTACCGACTTCATGATCAAGCAATTTTCGCCGAGCCCGCCCTGGGAACGTCAGCAAGGCTGAAGGCACGGCACTACAACGCGTCGTCACCCTCCTCGCCGGTGCGGATGCGAATCGCGCGATCGATCGACTCGACGAAGATCTTGCCATCGCCGATCTTGTTGCTGCTGGCAGCTTGCATGATGGCGTCGACACACTCCTCGACCTGTCCGTCTGAGACAACAATCTCTACTTTCGTCTTCGGGATGAAATCAATGACGTACTCGGCGCCTCGATAGAGTTCGGTATGGCCCTTCTGACGGCCGAAGCCTTTCACCTCCGAGACTGTCATGCCAGCAATTCCCAGCGTCGCCAGTCCCTCGCGTACGGCATCGAGCTTGAATGGCTTGATGATAGCAGTGATGCGTTTCATTTGATTCCTCCGCTGGTAGCCCTTCCCCTTGAGAATAACGAGCCGTGCATTCTCAAGTCGATTGACCGCTGATAGCAAATCATCGAGGCGTCGCAGAGATTCTGTGGATGGCGAGATCGGCCCCCTCGAATTCCTCCTCCTCGCTGAGTCTGATGCCGACCATCGCACGGATCAGCCCATAGACGGCAAAACCGGCGACACCCGCGACGAACACACCGCTCAGGGTACCGATGACTTGACTGGTCAGCGACACCCCACCCAGTCCACCAAGCGCCTCCAGTCCGAAGATACCGCAAGCGATTCCCCCCCAGGCTCCACACAGGCCGTGCAGTGGCCAGACGCCAAGGACGTCATCGATGCCCCAGCGATTCTGTGCACAGGTGAATGCCCAGACGAACAGACAACCTGCCACGGACCCGACCATCAGCGAACCGATGGGATGCATGACGTCCGAGCCTGCGCAGACGGCGACCAGACCGGCCAGCGGACCATTGTGCAGGAAGCCCGGATCGGCGCGGCCGGCGAGCAAGGCGGCAAGCGCACCGCCCGCCATCGCCATCAGCGAATTCAGGGCGACCAGGCCGCTGATGCCATCGAGCGACTGGGCGGACATGACGTTGAAGCCGAACCAGCCAACGGTCAGTATCCAGGCACCGAGTGCGAGAAACGGAATGCTCGATGGGGGATAGGCGGCGGCGATCGTCCCGTCGGGGCGATAGCGACCCCGACGCGCACCGAGCATGATGACAGCGCCGAGGGCCAGCCAGCCACCGGTCGCATGCACCACGACCGAGCCCGCGAAATCATGAAACTGGAACCCGGTCGTCGACTCGAGCCAGGCTTGCAGTCCGAGGTTGCCGTTCCAGACGACTCCCTCGATGAACGGGTAAACGAGAGCAACGATCACCAAGGAGGCAAGCAACTGTGGATAGAACCGTGCTCGCTCGGCGATGCCCCCCGATATGATGGCGGGAATGGCTGCAGCAAAAGTCAGCAGGAAGAAGAACTTGACCAGCTCGTAGCCACTGCCGACAGACAGTTCGCTTGCCGGCACGAGAAAATCGATTCCGTAGGCCAGCGGATAGCCGATGAAGAAGTAGACCACGGTAGACAGCGCGAAATCGGCAAAGATCTTCACCAGCGCATTGACCTGATTCTTCTCTCGAACCGTGCCGACCTCGAGAAATGCGAATCCCGCATGCATGAACAACACGAGGATTGCCCCAAGCAAGACGAACAGCGTATTGCTGCTTGCAGTCAGATTGTCCAACGCGATGTTCTCCGAGAAAGTGGCAACGGACGATGCCTTTGCGAATTTACCTGGCTTGTATTCCGGATGTGCATCCTAGCAGAGCCGCTCAATGAACTCTCGCCACCATCAACTCTCGTTCGAGCTGGTGCATCAGCGAGATAATCTCCTCGACCAGGGCATCCAGATGAGCGAGCTTGGCATCACCACCGACGCCGACACCCGCCGCCGACTCGTCAAGTGCATCGAGCAACTGGTTGCCTTTATCATGCAAGCGCCTGAGCGGCGTCTCGATGGCGCAATAGGCCAGGAAGCCCTCGAGTTTGCGACCACTGCCAAAGTACCAGGCGCCCACGCGCGACGACTCGACATCGCCTCCGGTTCCCGGATGCATGACCGACTGAAGCGCATCGGCCGTCCCGTCGACGCTACAGAAGACGGCATCGACCAGACACTTCCTGAAGTGCAGGAGGTCGAGGATCGCGTGGTGCACGCGACCGATCTGCGAGCCACCGAAGAGAGGGGGTGAGTCGATGAAGCCATGCAACTCGTCAAGTGACATCGGTCGCGCAATCCAGTAGCCCTGCGCTTCCTCGCATCCATTGGCGATCAGCAGGTCATAGGCTCCAGCAGATTCCACGCCCTCGGCAATCGACGTCATGCGAAGCTCTCGCGCCATCGATATCGACGCCTTGACGACTTCGAGGTTGCGTCGCGATGTGCCCATCCTCTTGACCACGCCCTGATCCAGCTTGAGCGAACTGAAGGGCAACTGGCTCAGACGATCAATCGAGGAGTAACCCGTGCCGAAGTCATCCATCAGCACCTTGACGCCGAGGGCTTCGAGGCGCACGAGATCGTCGCGCACGGTCTCGACGTTACTCATGACAGCGCTCTCGGTGATCTCGATCTGAAGATTTCTCGCCTCGATCGACTGCTGTTCGAGTGCCAATCCGATGCGGCTGCTGATCACGTTGGCTGCCAGATCGTCCGGCGCGACATTCATCGACACGGCAAAGCCCGGACTCGCGTGACTGATCGATGCCGTTGCCTCCAGTACCTGATCAAGCAGGCCGAGCGTGAGATCGTGCAACAGGCCGCTCTCTTCGGCCAGAGGCAGGAAATCGTCCGGCGAGACGATAGTCGCACCGACATTCCAGCGAACCAGGGCTTCCGCGCCAACCACCGAGCCCGTTGCCAGAGAGATCTTCGGCTGATAGTGGAGTACGAACTCCCCGTCGCGAATGGCTCGCTCAAGTACTGCGCGCGTCGGCGTTGTCGTCACGTGATCGCTTGCGAGAACGAACCGCCGATCATCGTCCCATCGCTTTCAGGTACCGCGACTGCAACGCGCCGTGCACACGCAGGCTCGCAGGCGCGGCCGCCAGCCAGTCCTCTTCGAGCGCGGCCAGCGTCGTCTTCCGGTCGGCTACCGCCGCCGAGGTCATGCCGGCCTGCAGGTTTTCCAGCTGAAACCTCATACGCCTGGCCTTGTCCTCTGCGGGTGTTTCGATGTCGGCGGCCACTTCCATCCGGATCAAGAGATCGCGGCGGATCTCCTCGTTGGCGGAATAGTCGTATTGAGCACCGCTTTCCAGCAAGGCCAGTGCCGCATCGCGACGCGCCTCGAGTCTGACCGCAATTTCCCGGCCGAGACGGATGTCGCTGGCCTCCCAACCGTGCCTGACATCTTCGCTCAAGGTCGAGTTGGCATCGGCACTGTCTGTCGAGGATGTCTCGACAGCGGTCTCAAGGCGCTCGCAGAGCTCGATCAGACGCTGACGCTCCTCCCGCTCGGCCTGGTGTCGACGTTTACCGGCATTCTCCTGGACACGTGCCGTGGCATCGAGCGCGCCCCGAAAGTCGCGTTCAAGACCTCGGCGATCACGATCGGGGAAGTCCGGCAGAGCATTGAATTCATCAACGAGTGACTGGACTGCTGCTTCATCGAGCTTGTCACCGCGCGCGAGCGTGCGGAGCTCTTTCGCGATTGCGCGGGCACGATCGACATGTTCGAAGCCGGCACGCCGCTTCTCGCGGGCGACGGTTTGCTGATGCTTGAAGATCGTGCCGAGGTGACCGTTGAAGGATTCCCAGAGCTTCTGATCAACGCGGCGCGGCACGATTCCCACCAGCTTCCACGTCGAAAGCAAGGTCTTGGCCTGGTTGGCAACGTGCTGCGTGATTTCTCCTGAAGCAAGTGCAGCGGCTTTCTCGATGAGCTCCTTCTTGGCCGTCTCGTTCACCACATACTGGCGCTTCAGTGCCGCTTCGAAAGGCTTGAGTGCAGCCGAGAAACGCGCCTCGAGCTTGCGGTCGGGCTTTCTGTCAGTGACGCGATTCTGACTCCACTCCCGCTTGGCATCACTGACCCGACGTTGAATCAGTTTCCACTCAGGCTCTGGCCCGACACCCACCGTCTCGATGTCAGCATCATCCGGCTCGGCCGCTGGCGTTGTGTCGGGGGCAGGCGCTTCGGTCTCGGTCGACGGCACAGCCTCGGCCGAATCCACCGCATCAGGAGTACCGCCGGTTTCAGCCGCATCGCCCGCCGCGGCTGTCTCAGTTGTCTCAGTTGTCTCAGTTGTCTCAGTTGTCTCAGTTGTCTCAGTTGTCTCAGTTGTCTCAGTTGTCTCGGTTGTCTCGGTTGTCTCGGCTGTCTCGGCTGTCTCGGCTGTCTCGACCACAGGATCCGACACCTTGTCGCGCGCAACCGGCATGGCGCTGCCGAGCAAGGTGATATCCGCCTCCAGCGCTTCACAGATCGCGCGGCGCGCCGTCATCTTGCCCTGTCGCTCATCGTTCTTCTGGGCGAAGTACGCCTTGCAGGGTTCGTAGGCCGCATCACCTGCCGTCTTGAAGCGCGGCCAGAGTTCGTTGGCGGCACGGCTCGGTCCGAGCGCTTTCCATTGCGACTGGAGATCGCGCACTTCCTTGGCAAGCTTCGGCGCCTCGAGCCCTTTCGCCGTCAGCGCCTCCATCTCGACACACAAGGCCTCGAGCTTTGGCCGCGCCGCGAAGTCCTGCCAGTCGCCCATTTCGGCCAGTTGCTTTTCGGCACGCGCGAGCTTGTCATCGAGCGTCGAGCGCTCGGTCGGCTCCATGGCTGAGAGCTTCTTCTGAAGACGCCGCAGCAAGCTGTTGGCTGGCGCCCATTTGCCTTCAGAGATGATCCCGCCAAGCGCTGCAAACTGCCGATGCGTGGCCTTTACCCGATCGGCCGACTCCTGTTCGGACTTGCCGAGCCGATCGACGAGCGCGTCATGATGCAGAGACAGTTCGGTCACGTAGGCATGCTTCGACAGTTCGAGACCCGGCACCAGTGTGCGGGTGTCGAGAAGCGCCGCCACCCGCTTGATACGAGCCTTCAATGCCGCCGGGCGCGCTCGCTGATGGTCGAACGGCGGGTCGAACAGTACAGCCACAGCGCGTGCATGTGCGCGCAGGGCGCCGGCCACTTCCGAGTCGGAAGTTGCATCACTCGCGTCGATGGCGGCAACGAGGCTCGCAATATCCAGCTCCCGGAGGCTCTCGGCAAGGGCCACGGCTGCGCTGTCCGGCTCGGGAACCGGCTGAGCCGGCTCGGCGGTCACACTTGCATCGGCTTCCGGTGCGACAGCCTGCCCGCTATCGGCCGCCACGGCGGCCTTCGGCGCAACCTCAACAGCAGTTGCAAGCTCCGGCCGGGCGTTTCGTTCATGATTGTCGATGACCTCACGAACCGCCGCGTCGGCCATGGTGAAGATTTCCGCCTGTGCCGCCGTCTCGCCAGGTTCGATCTGTGCCCACCGCTCGCGCAACATCTGCGCCTTGCCGGCAGACTGGGGTGACCAGACGGACTGCGCCAGTTGCTGCATGCTATCCAGCGTACTGCTGACCGCATGCCGCGTGGCAATGCGCTCGGCCTCGGCAGCGGCTTCCGCGTCGAGACGCTGCTGAAGGAGTCTTGCCACTTCCTTGTCGCGCGATCGACAGGCCACCAAGGCACTGCGAATGGTGTCGTGACGCGTCAATCGCGTCGCCGCGGCAACACGCGCGTCATGCAGACGGGACTGTTGAATGACCGCTACCAGCGAATTCTCGTCCTCCAGGGCATTCAGACCGAAGGCACGCTGTTCAGCGTGAGGACTGTCGCCCGCCACGCGAACGGCAAGCTGATCAGCATGCGATTCGAGCAAGGCTCGTATCGAGACATCGCTGACTTCACCTGATTCGATGCGTTCACCCAGACGCTTCTCGGCAGCTTCCCGAATCACTTCGCCGTGATCACCGTTTGCATCGAGCAATTCACGCAGAACAGCCAGGTCGACAATGCGGCCGATGGCGGCAACCCGAACCTCGCTGTCGGTATCGCGAAGCGCGGTATCTGCCAGCATTTCGGCCGCCTCATCGTTACTCGAATCGAGCGTTTCGATGAACTCGAGACGCACTTGCGCGTCCTTGTGTTGATGAGGCGCGGACTTGAGAAGGTGCTTGACACGCATGGGCGGCGCCGACAGACCTGCAGAGGGAAGACGCCGAGTATAACAACGGGCTTGCCGACACAAGCGAATCGCTGATATCCAGTTGCCTGACCAACCTGCAAACGCCCGTCGACGCGCGCTGAACGAATGTTCGAACGGGCACACAAACAGGCCTTGGCGCGACAGACAGAGCGTCACCGGCCGCTAACAGCGGTTGACCGCCAATTCGCCCCAATCCGCATGCCGAACGCCATGACCCGTACCGCTGCCGTGACCGACCTCGTGCCGCCAGGCGACACCGGCCTGCAGGCGGTTCTCGATCAGCTCGAACGCGTTCTGCTCGGCAAGTCCGAGCAGGTGGCACTCTCTCTGGCCTGCCTTCTGGCTCGCGGGCATCTGCTGATCGAGGACATTCCAGGCGTCGGCAAGACAACGTTGGCACAGGCCATGGGTGCAAGCCTCGGGCTGCCCTGGTCCCGTATCCAGTTCACCAGCGATCTCCTGCCCGCCGATATCGTCGGGGTATCGATCTTCGATACCGTCAACAGTCGCTTCGAATTTCGTCACGGCCCGGTCTTCACGTCCGTATTGCTGGCCGACGAGATCAATCGTGCACCACCCAAGGCTCAGAGTGCGTTGCTCGAGGCGATGGAGGAGCGACAGGTGTCGGTGGATGGAACAAGCTACCCGCTGAGCGATGACTTCTTCGTCATCGCGACCCAGAATCCAGCCGATCAGCTCGGTGCCTATCCGCTCCCCGAATCACAGCTCGATCGATTCCTGGTGGGTATCGAGATCGGCTACCCGGATCCCGCCAGCGAACGTGCCTTGCTCGAGCATGGCGATCGCCGTGCACACATCGCCGAACTCGAGCCCTGCGCCAACCCGCAAATGCTGGCGCACTGGATGGCCAAAGCCGATGCAGTACACGTAGCCGCGCCCGTGCTCGACTATATTCAGGCGCTCCTCCTCGCCACTCGCGAGGGCGATGTCGGTCTGAGCCCGCGCGCCGGACTTGCGCTGCTTCGCCTCAGTCGCGCCTTCGCTCTGCTGAACGGCCGTGGACATGTCTTGCCGGACGATGTTCACGACATCTTTCCCGCCCTTGCCGGTCATCGCCTGACCGGGCGGGTCAGCACCGGGCGGCACGCGGCCGAGGCCATCCTCGATCGCGTCGTCATGCCCTGATTCGCGCGTGCGCCTCAATCCGACAGCCGACGGTCTCGGCACAGCCACACAGCCCGCAACGCTTGCGAGATTCTGGCAACGGGTCTTTCGAATCCGTGCCGAAGATGCTCTGCCGCTCCTGGTCGAACATCGACGCATCTATATCCTGCCGACCCGACGAGGCTGGGCCTTCCTCGGCGCGCTGTTCATCATGCTCATCGCATCGGTAAACTATGCCCTCAGTCTCGGCTATGCGTTGTGCTTCCTGCTGACGGGCCTCTACTCGGCAACGCTCCTCAGCACCTACCGGAATCTGGCCGGCATGGCCGTACGCCGCATCGATACCTCGGCGACCTTTGCAGGCGAGTCACTCTCGTTCGTCACCACACTCGAAAACCCCACGCGTCTGGCGCGCTACGGACTCCGCCTGGCAACACGCAAGACAGGCACAAGACCACTTGCCAGCGCCACCAGCGACGTTGCCGCCGAGAGCGAGCAGAAGGCCGAGTTGCTCTTGCCGACGACGCTGCGGGGCCGTCAGTCGCTCGGACGGCTGACGCTCGAGAGTGACTGGCCGCTCGGTCTCTGGAACGCCTGGAGCTACCTGCACGCCGACGTGCAGGGCATCGTCTATCCGGCGCCCGAAGCAGACGCTCCGATGTTACCTGCCGAGCCATCCACGCCCGAGTCCGGCAGTCCGCACCGCGCCCGTCGCGGCGATGTTGCCGGACTACGACCTTACCTGCCCGGTGACGAACCCGGCACCATCGCCTGGAAGAGCCTGGCCAGGGGACAGGGTTTGCATGTACGTTTGTTCGAAGCCGACAGTGGCCGGGGACTCACGACGCTGACACTGGCCAGCACCCGACTGATCGGCACCGAAGCTCAACTCTCCCGTCTGACGGCGTGGGTACTTGCCGCCGAAGCTGGCGACAACGAGTACTCGCTCGATCTGCCGGCCGTCCGCCTGGCGAGCACCCGCGGACCCGTTCAGCGAGAGGCGGCGCTGACCGCGCTGGCCTTGCACGGTGATCTGCGGACGGCGTCATGAGTGTCCGATGAGCGCACCGACGACCGCGAACCACGAGCCCGCACGCCGCGAGACTGAGCACCGCGAGCCTGACCTCGGCAAGAGACTGTTCTCGTCCCGCGCCGATCGACGCCGCAACCTCGAGTTCCGGTCGTTGCATGCTCTTGCCGCGCTGTTGTTGCTCGTTCAGCTGCCGCACCTGATGCACCTGCCGATCTGGATCAGCGTGCTCGGCGCCGCGGTGGTCGGCCTCCGACTCTACGATCTGCACCGCCCCGGTCGAGCACTGTGCGAGCGTTTGCTGTCGCCGCTCGCGCTGAGCACGCTTGGCGCGGTGGCGGCCCTTCTCATCCGCGTCGACTATGGCTACTTCCTCGGTCGAGACCCTTGCGTCGCATTTCTCTTCGTACTGGTTGCCGCCAAGTTCGCCGAAGTCAGAAGAACGAGCGACACCACCCTGCTGTTGTGCCTCGCCGCATTCCTGCTACTGACCCAGTACTTCTATTCGCAGAGCCTGATCTCGGCATTCGTGACCTTGCCTGCGGTCTTCGCTCTCGGCAACGCACTGGTGGTAATGCGCGAGCCGGGGCGTCAAAGCGCGACGGCTGCGCGCCTGCGACTGGTCGGCAAGCTGCTCCTGCAAGGCTTGCCGCTGGCGACCCTCCTGTTCTTCGTGTTTCCACGCCTGCCAGGGCCACTGTGGTCTTTGCCCGAAGACTCCATGGCGACGACCGGGCTGTCAGACTCGATGACACCGGGAAGCATCGGCGCGCTCTCACAGTCCGGAGCGGTGGCCTTCAGGGTGGAGTTCGACGATGTCGACACGATTCCACCACCCGCCTTGCGTTACTGGCGTGGTCCCGTTCTGACTGACTTCGATGGACGACGCTGGAGCACAAGTCCGGTACGTCACTATGTGTCACTCGATCCTCGAGAGCGTGAGGCGACACCGGGAAGAATCGACTACACCGTCATGCTGCAGCCGCACAGACAAGACTGGATGTTCGCCCTTGAATCACCCTTGTCCCTGCCTGCGCGCACAAATCTTGACGAACAACCGCAAGTACCACTCGCTCGACTGACGCACGACGGTCAGCTGATCGCTGACAAGCCCGTCTCGTCGCTCGTCCGCTATCGGCAGCGTTCACTACCCGGTGCCGCCAACGCTTACGCTCGCGCTCCCGACGATGCGTCGCTGGCACTCGCCGGCAGGAATCCACGCACCCTGGCCTTTGCCGACGAACTCCGCGCAAGCCAACCCGACGACAGCGCCTACGCTCACGCCGTGTTACAGCGGTTCAACGAAGAACCGTATCGCTACACGCTGTCGCCCCGACTGCTCGGCGACTCTCCTGTCGATGAGTTCCTGTTCGACACGCAGGAAGGCTTTTGCGAGCACTACGCGGCTGCGTTCGTGGTAATGATGCGCGCGGCCGGGATTCCGTCACGGGTAATTACCGGCTACCTCGGTGGCGAAATGAACGGCGACTACATGATCGTTCGACAGTCCGATGCCCATGCCTGGGCAGAAGCCTGGATCGATGATCGCTGGCAGCGCTTCGAACCGACCGGAGCCGTTGCGCCCTCACGCATCGAACATGGCCTGGCAGCGGCCTTGCCGGACAGTGCGCTCGTCCCAAGGCTGGGCGGCGGCTGGCTGACCAGCGTGAATCTGCGCTGGGACGCGGTCAATCATGCCTGGCAGCGCCTCGTGGTCGATTTCGACAACGACAGCCAGAGCGCCTTCTGGAAGCGGCTCGGCCTGCCCGATCCGGAACCGTGGCAGCTCGTTGCACTCGTGCTGGCGGCGGCTGGACTGTGGTGCCTGGCGGTACTGCGCCTGCCTGAACTGCGTCGCCATGACGGGCTGCCACCCGTCGAAGCCGCCTGGCGTCGATTTACCGCCGCACTGGAAGCTCAGCGCATCGTTCGACAACCGGACGAACGTGGGCAATGCTATATCAGGCGCGCGGCTGACGCCCTGCCGGATGAAGGCGAACGTATCGCCCGAATCGGCCATGCGCTGTACGCTCTGCGTTTCAGCTCCCAAGCGCCCGCTCAGGAACACCTGCAGCTCGCTGGATTGCGTGCTGATCTCAGACGTCTGATCACCTCTCTCGCGCTCGCGCGCATTCGACGCCAACCCCCTGCATGACCCGTCATGACAGAGTCCGACAACCCTCTTCCACTCGACATCGGCATCATCATCGCCGGTCGCATGGATGCTGAGACGCGGCAGCTTGTGGCGCAATCGATTCGTCGCTTCGGACAAGATCTCCGTCACTGGTTTCCAGGCTTTCACTGGCGCATCGGGACAACCCAGAGGCGCGATATCGGTGAGTTTCGCCGCGAGGAATCGAGCGAACTGTTACGCCAGGCCGCCGAGATACGAGGTGTCGACCAGCAGGACGTGACCTTGCTGATCACCGCCGACGAACTGATTGCCCGCTACCGACCGTTCGCGCTGGCCGCCCTCAGTCGACCGCTGGACGCGGCCGTCATCTCGACGGCGCGCCTGATCGGTGAAAGCAATACGTCGGATACCGTTGTCGACAGGCTTGCCACATTGATGATGCATGCACTGGCGCACATCGCCGGCTTGCGCGCTTCGGCAGATCGACAGCACCTGCTGCATCACCCGCAAGCGCCGGGCGATCTTGATGCCATGCAGCGGTTTGACGAGCGCGACCTTGTCGATCTCCGACAGGCGTTTCGCGAAATCGCCGATACGCGGCTCGAAGACGCGGCCGGCCCATCGAGCTCGCGCTGGCGCTTTGCCCTGAAAGCCATCAACATCAATCGCAGCGAAATCGCCGATGCCGTTCGCGCGGCGCGACCCTGGGAATTTCCCCAGCGGCTGAGTCGACTGAGCACCGCCGCGGTATCGACCCTCGCCGTTCTCCTGATGACAGCCGAAGGCTGGGATCTCGGCTTGTCGCAGTCCGCCTCGACACTCGCCCTGACCTCACTGTTCGTGCTCGCGTTGACAACGACCTTTGTCGTGCATCGTCAGCAACTCTTGCTGAGCCGCCACCAACACCTCAGCGAGCAGCTTATCGTCACGCGCACCGCCGCCTTGCTGATCGTGGTGACAGGCCTTGCGACGACCTGGTCAGCCGCCCTGTTGCTTGCACTGCTGGCCACCTGCACGTTGTTCGAGAACGCGCTCATTGCCGCATGGGCTGTCGCAAGCGCTCTCGAAGCCGATGCGGTCGGCTGGACAGAACGGCTGAAGATGGCAAGCTTCAGCGCATCGATCAGCCTGTTGATCGGCGCACTCGGCGCAAGCTTCGAAGACCAGCACCACTTCCGCCACGTGATTTTCGTCGACGAGGAACTCTGATGCGCGGATTCAGGCGTTGGCCGGCAAGGCGAGCGGCTCAGTCGACCTCGATGACGTCGATCAGGCGCTTGCTCCGCGCGACTGTCCAGGCGAAACCGGCGGCGATTCCGGTGCTGCTGGTAGTCTCGAACAGCGGACTGTCACGGTTCGCCGCGCCGGCATAGAGGCCGCTCTGTATACCGAGAAAGACTCGCAACGATCGGTTGGGGCGCAGCGCCGCTCCGATGAACAGCTCGCTCCCGAGGTAGCCGCCGCCCGCGTCGTAGGCAGGCCTTCCCGGGCGGGCATAGCGCCCGTCGACTTCGTAGAAGTAGTCTTGCAGTCGTTCGTCTGCATAGGTGACGCCGAGGCTTGCCAGCAGATCCACGCCAGACCCCGCGATACGTCGCCGCGCGCCGGACACAGAGAGTTCGGCAACGAAACCCTGACTGTGGATTCCCTGGAAATCAGTTGCGACAACGGCGCGCAGTTCAGTTGCGAATTCGAGCTGCAACCGTCCGCCACTCGCCACCTCGCGATCGAGCAAGCTGATCTCGAGTTGTGGGCCGAGCTCGAACAGGAAGTCGAGATCCGGCATGCCTGCGCGCAGGCCGTTGCCTTCCGAGCGCGCACTGAGCGACGCGCCCAGCGAGACATCGAGTCGTATTCGCGGCCTTTCCACTGCCACGGCACGAATGCCACCACCGCCAACCCTGAAGACCGAGCTTCGATAGATCAAGTACGGCAGTGCGAGTGCACGTTGGTTCGGATCGTTGGAGGCTGGATAATCATGGCCCGAGAAATAGCCCCCGCCAACACCGACTTCCCATCTCGGGAGGGCCGTGAACGCGGGGCCTGACGCCACCGCCCTGGCAACCTCACCCGGGTCCTCTGCGGCCATGACGATCGACGACAGGCACAGCGCCGGCAGGAGACCGACGAGAGCGGCAAGACGCATGAACACTTCCGGGGTCGGGCGACGGACAGGCGAGTCTACTCGACGGGGCGCACCGATCGCACGCAGCATGACGAAGTGGCGCGAGAATTTACCGGCGAGGACATCAATGCAAGGTTGGCATGTTGCCGATAAACCGTGCCAGGAAGGGCATTGGCCTCGCTTCCAGGCGCCGCGATGATCACATAGAAGGCGTTGGCGATGCGTGCCGATGCCTGACGTAGGCCGCGTTCCTCAGCAAGAACGGCGATGCCGAGGCCGATCGACCTATAATCTCGGGCCCACTTCCCCGGTGCGTCAAACATGTTCTACACGCACGGCTCTCTCGATCGCAGCGACCACCTGCGTCGGGACGACGCTGCTTTGCAAGCACTTGAGAACGCCCCGACGAGTCGCGTGATACCGGTCTGGCGCGGAACCTTGCTGGTCAACGTACCCGCAGCCGGCGGCGGTGAGGTTCGGCTCGCCTCGGTGGCAGGCGATGTCGCGTTGCCGTCAGCCGATACCATCTTCCTCGGCATGCTCGACCATGTCGCCTGGTTCGCGAGCTCGGTCAGCAGTCTGGACGACGATGCTCGCCTCGCCCTGGCGCAGCAGGCGACCGATCCCGACGGCTCATCGGTCCAGGCCGAGTTCGCCGATCTTCGCGTCGTCGGCCCACGGCTGTCGAGCGAAGAAGGTTCGCTGCTCGCCTATGCCCGCGGGCTGGTCTACTGGCAGGAACATGCGCGCTTCTGTGAGCAGTGCGGGCGTGCGCTGTCCAGCAGCAATGGCGGGCACATCAGAACATGCGACAACCCCGAAGGCGCGCACAGCGCGTTTCCGAGGACTGATCCCGCCGTCATCATGCTGGTCATCGATCCACCTGTCGACGGCCATCCGGCACGCTGCCTGCTGGGCCGCAGCCCCGCCTGGCCGAGCGGCGTTTTCTCGACTCTCGCGGGCTTCATCGAACCGGGTGAGTCGCTCGAGCAGGGCGTGCAGCGGGAAGTGTTCGAGGAGAGCGGAATCACGACCCGTGACGTACGTTACATCGCCTCCCAACCCTGGCCCTTTCCGCGTTCGATCATGCTGGGCTTCGAGGCGGTGGCCACCTCCCGCGATATCGTCATCGATCCGCTCGAATTGGCCGATGCACGCTGGTTTACCCGCGAGGAACTCAGAGACTTCGGGAGCTGGGGCGATGAACGTTTCGCCCTGCAGCTCCCCCGATCAGACTCCATCGCACGCTTCCTGATCGACCGCTGGCTCAGCGAAGAGCACAGTGACACGTCAACCTGATATCGAGCGACAGGTCGCAGAGACCCGGGGAAAATCCTAATTGCCGGACAGCAGCTCTTGCCCGGTACAAATACCCTTTTGCCCGTCAGGTTTTCGCAGCGACAAGCACGGACTCATGCGTCGTTCCCGAGTCGGTATCAGGATCCGGTCTCGAGCCACGCATCAAAGCCCGCCGGGAGCGGCGTGATCGCGCCTTCGTTCGACCATCCCGATTCTTCCGCATGCCGGGCGATCGACCGTATGCGGTCTGCATCCAGAGGATGCGTGCTCGTGAACCGTCCGAGCCAGGACGGCACCTTGCTCTCGCCGCGCTGCTCGGCGACGAGCTGAAACAACGCTTCTGCACCGGCAACATGCCCGTATACGGCAGCAACCGCGGCGAGCCCGGCCCGATCGGCTTCACGCTCCATGCGCCGCGTGAATTCCATGCCGCCAAAGACCCCTGCGCGCCCGATGACCTCGCCGGCGACTCCGGTGCCTGCGTTACCGGTCAGCACCGCGATGGCCACGGTACTCGCCACCCCGCCGCCGAGCCCGGCGACGGGGTCGCGATGCAGCACGTGCGCAATCTCGTGGGCCAGCACCATGGCAAGGGCGTTCTCGTGCGGAATACGTTCCAGGAGACCTCGATAGAAAAGCAGATTGCCGCCGATCGTTGCGAAGGCGTTGAACGTCTCGTCGCTACTGTAGTGCACCACCACGTCCAGGCCTTCCGGCCGCGGCATGGCCGTCAGCAGCCGCGATGCCAGCGAATTCAGATAGTCGAGAATCTCGGCCGAATCGGCCTCGCCACCGAAATCGATGCCCATCTTCTCGATGATCGCCTGTTCGGTACGAAACGGAATCCGCTTGGCCAGCCAGCCGCCACTGAACTGCAGAACGAGCACGATGATGAGCAACAAAGCCACGGCGGCGAGCACAAGTCGGAGGAACAGGCGCAAGGGATGCTCGGCGGCCGTGTTTATTCCTTCGGGTGCCTGTCGGTTCTCGTAGTCCATCGTCAGGTATCGACGGTGGAAGGAATCATCGCGGTGCCATACGCCAGTACCTCCATCGCACCAGTGCGGCCGACGGCAATGCGCGTCGTCTCGAACTTGACGTTGAAGACGTACGTCGCCTGCAAGCCATGCGCCTCGTCCTTCATCCGCAAGACGGCTTCGCGCCGCGCCCGGTCAATCAGGGATTCGTAAGGTGCGACACGTCCGCCAAAGATGTTGACCAGCCCGGCGACGAAAGACTTGAAATAGTCTGACGACACGACAACATTGCCACCAACGAGGCGTTGCGCATATGCCTGGTCGGTCGGCGGATAGCGACTGGCAATCGCCGGCAGCGTGTTCATCTCACGCTCACGCACCACCAGCCGCGCGAAATGACGACGCTCGGCAAGTCGTCCGAACCCGTAACCGAGCAACAACAACAGGAGGAAGAATGCCGCTTCGAACATCAGCCGTCGAGCTCCACGGCGGTACCGTAGACGAAGATCTCGGCAGCACCGGCCGCGATACTCGAGGTGCTGTAACGCACGTTCAGGACGGCGTTGGCGCCAATGCTACGCGCCTGCTCGAGCATGCGTTCGGTCGCCTCCTCGCGCGAGTCGTGCAACAGCTCGGTGTAACCGCGCAGTTCACCACCGAAGATGTTCTTGAAGCTCGCGGCGATGTCTCGCCCGACATGCTTCGAGCGAACCGAACTGCCTTGCACGAGTCCGAGATGCCGCACGACCTTCCGGTCTGGCAGGAACTCGAGATTGGATATCAGCATGTCGGTATTCCGAGACAGAACAGCACCGAGTCTACCGACGCGGCGCATGCTCGGGGCACTTGGCGGCGCTTCACAACCCAGCCTTTCACGACGCCCTGCCCAGTAACGATGTTCCCTTTCATGACAACTTGATGAACTCGACAGTACCGAGCCGACATATTTAACAAGATTCATTGATCTCGACGGTCATTTCTTGACACGATGGTCGGCCCACAACGACGCAATCTCGACGTTCGTTACAAACGCACGTCAAGATGATGACGCCGATCCGGTGTCAGGGAAATGCACTTGTTCACGATCGACCGAGCTTCCTGGATTCTGCTGACCCTCGTGGGTACCCTGCTCCTTGCGCTGTGGGCATTGTTCAACCGTCCGGATTACGTTCCCGCCTGGCCCGAAACCATCCAGGGCGTCTCGTTCTCGCCGTTCCGGGCCAACCAGAATCCGGAAACGACCGACTATCCGAGCGAACGCCAGATCGAACGCGATCTGAAGCTGCTCTCCGGTCGAGTCCGGGCTGTTCGCACCTACTCGGTCGAAGGCACGCTCGAAGCGGTGCCGCGTCTTGCCCGCCCGCTCGGTCTCAACGTCATGGTCGGCGTCTGGATCTCTTCCGACCTCGAACGAAACCGTCGCGAGATCGAGACGCTGGCGCGCATTCAGCCTGAGTTTGGCCGCGCCGTGAAAGGCATCGTCGTCGGCAACGAAGCGCTTCTCAGACGGGAACTCACCGCCAAGGAACTCGCCGTCTACGTCGATCAGGTCAAGGCCATCGTCGCCCCCATTCCAGTGACTGTCGCCGAAACCTGGGACATCTGGCTGAAGAACCCCGAACTCGCCGAGCATGTCGACTATGTGACCGCACACGTCCTGCCTTACTGGGAAGGCATTCCGGCAAACGGCGCGCACAAGTACGTGTTCGAACGCTACGACGATCTGCGGCGCCAGTTCTGGAACAAGCGAGTGATACTCGGCGAAGTCGGCTGGCCGAGCGAAGGGCGGCAACGTGGCGGCGCCGAGCCTTCGTTGCAGAATCAGGCCAAGTTCCTGCGCCGATTCCTGCAGGAAGCCGACGCGCGTGACGCCGAATACTTCGTGCTCGAGGCCTTCGACCAGGTCTGGAAGACGGCGGAGGGCGCAGTCGGCCGCTACTGGGGCATATTCGATGCGAAGCGAGAAGCCAAGTTCCCGTTCAGCGCACCGGTTACGCCGGTACCCGAATGGCCGGCGCTGGCGGGCTTCTCGCTCGCTTTCACCATCCTGATACTCACGCTCCTGCTCAGGGACAGTCGCGGTCTCGTGCATGGCGGTCGCGGTTTCCTGGTACTGGTCTCCTACGCCATTTCCACAGCGGTGGTGTGGCTGGTCTACGACTACTCGAGGAAGTACCTTTCGTGGGAACAGGTCGTGGTCGGCATCGGTCTGCTGTCAGCCGCCTTCTGCATCACGCTGGTGCTGCTTGCCGAGGCTCACGAATGGGCCGAGTCCATCTGGGCGCGACGGCCCGAGAAACCCGCACCTGATCCTGACCGGCCGCAGACGCACCGCAAGGTCTCCATTCACGTGCCTATCCATGCCGAACCACCGGACATGGTCATCAACACGCTTGCCGCCCTGCGCAAGCTCCATCACGACGACTATGAAGTCATCGTGGTGGACAACAACACCAGCGACCCGGCGCTGTGGCAGCCGGTACAGGCGTGGTGCGACCGACAGGAGTCGAACTTCCGCTTCTTTCACGTCGACCCGCTCGACGGCTACAAGGCCGGAGCGCTCAATTTTGCCCTGCAACACACCGCGACTGATGCCGATCTGGTCGCCGTGATCGACAGTGACTACGTTGTCTCGCCTGACTGGCTCCGCGATTGCACGCCATTGTTCGACGACGACAAGGTAGCGATCGTCCAGGGCCCGCAGGACTACAGCGACGGCGACGAGAGTCTCTTCAAGTCGATGATCTACTGCGAATACGCCGGCTTCTTCGGCATCGGCATGGTCAATCGGGACGCCCGCAACGCCATCATCCAGCACGGCACCATGACGATTGTGCGGCGCAGCACACTCGATGCGGTCGAAGGCTGGTCGGAGTGGTGCATCACCGAAGATGCGGAACTGGGCTTGCGCATCCTTGCCGATGGTCATCGCGCGCACTACATACCGCGCTCGCAAGGTCAGGGCCTGATGCCCGACAACTTCCTCGACTACAAGAAGCAACGGTTTCGCTGGGCCTACGGATCGGTGCTGATCCTGCGCCACCACATGCGCTTCTTCCTGTCCCTGTCACGCTCGAAACTGACCTCCGGTCAGCGCTACCACTTCATTGCCGGCTGGCTGCCCTGGATGGCCGATGGTCTCAGCCTCGGGTTCAATATCGTTGCCCTGGCATTCTCGGTGATGATGATCCTGTTCCCGCATGTGCTGACCCCGCCGGAAGTCATCCTGAGCCTGCTGCCGATTGCCTTCTTTGTCTTCAAACTCTCGAAGATGCTGGTGCTCTATCGGTGGCGCATGCGCGCGAGCCTGACCCAGAGCATCGCTGCAGGCATTGCCGGGCTTGCGGTATCGCACACCATCGCCCGCGCCATGCTCGAGGGGCTCAGGACCACCTCGGTCGGTTTCTTCAGAACCCCGAAGAACGCGTCCAGCCACACGCTCTTGAAGGCGTTTACCGATGCACGTGAGGAGCTTCTGTTCGCGATTGCGCTGATACTCGCAGCGTTCGCCATCGGCTTGCGCGATGACGCCTACCTCGCCGACACTCGGTTGTGGATGACTTTGCTGATCGTGCAGAGCATTCCGTATTGTTCAGCAGTCGTGCTGTCGCTGGTCAGTGCGTTCTCAGGCCTGCCGTCCGGCCTGGTCAGCAACGCCCGCGAAGGTTCGCTGCTCGCGCGCCTGACCGATGCGCTCGAAAGCTCCGACAGACGTTGACCGACGATAGAAAGGCGAGCGGCTGGTAACGCGATACGGTGACAGATTCCGCAAGGGGCAACGCCATCACCCCGATCAAGCGCCTGCGCGATCTCGCGCTGCTCGCGCTCGCCATACTCGTCTTGACCTGGGTGCTCAGACTCGCACTCGACACGTTCTTCGGGAGCAACCTCGATCATCGCTTCTGGCTGCGCGACTACCTCGGCAATCTGGGCATCGCGACGATTATCTATGCATTGACGCAGAGGCTCGGCGGTGCCCTGATCGTCTCCCTCCTGACCATCGTCGGCTTCCAGTTGTCCAACGGCGGCAAGCTTGCGGTACTCGGCACGCCGGCGAGCCCCGACGATTTCATCAACGTAGTCAACCTGTATCACCTCGCCGAGGGCTGGAGCAGAGTAGCCGTAGTCGCCATCCTGACAGCGCCGCTCATCGCCTTGCTGTGCTTCGTTCGCTGGCGTTCACTCCTCACCTGGCTGACCCTTGGCTGCCTTGCCGTGGTCGTCACCCTCGGCGTGCTCTACCCGCAACCGATTCGAACAGCACTGGATGCTCGTTTCGGCAACTCGGTCTGGAATCAGCCCGAGAACTTCAAGCGCCGCGGCCTGGCCCTGCACCTCGTTCAGGAGTCGGTCAGAACGCTTGCCAAGGTCGGCAAGACACCTTCCGAGGCGGCAGTCGTTGCGGCTCTCGGTGGCCTCGAACGGCAGCCACCGGACACGCTCATAGATCAGCGAAACGTTCACGTGATCGTGCTCGAATCGTTCTTCGATCCGCTGACGCTTGGCCAGGAGTGGGTACCCGAGGACCCCTTCCCGGCCGATTTCCGCGCCCTGTGGGCCGAGACCGGCAATTCGATCGCACTTTCTCCGGTGTTCGGCGGGTACACCGCAAATGCCGAGTTCGAGGTTCTCTGCGGCTATCCGGTCACGGAAAACGCCGTGTTCTTCGAAGGCTGGCTGCGCCGCCCGGTGCCCTGTCTGCCGGACGTCTTGCGTCAGGCGGGCTATCGCACAGTGGCATCGCACCCCAACGTTCCGGGCTTCTGGAACCGGACGCATGCCTACCGATTGACCGGCTTCGACGAATATCTGAGCAAGGCCGACTTCGACATGAGCGATTCAGTCGGCAACTTTCTGCTCGATCACAGCTACTTCGACCAGGTTTTCGAACAGCTCGGTCCGCTTGATGCGAAGCCGCTGTTCAACTACATGCTGACTTATCACGGTCACCTGCCGTTTCCCGGCAGCGAGGCCTACCCCGATCAGGTTGCACCCGGTCGCGAAGCGCCATTGCTCAATGGCTACATCAACCAGATCTGGTACAAGTCACGCGATTTCATGTCTCGCGTCGAGACGCTGCGCCGCGAGGATCCGGAGGCACTCATCATCGCCTTCGGTGACCATGTGCCGTTTCTCGGGCCCAACTACGGCGTCTATGACGACGTCCTCGGGCTGCCTGAATCGAGAGAGGACTTCAGCGGTGAGCAGCTCGAGCAACTCGTGACCACACCGCTGATCGTCATCGACGGCAAGCGCGGCCCGATCGACGTCGGCAAGCTGCCACTCTATCGCCTGCCGTCACTGATGCTCGAGCTTCTCGGCGCCAGCAGCGGCGGCATGTTCGACTGGACGGAGAACCCTGACGGGACGACGATTCGTCCGGTCTATGGCATGCATATCGCGCTTGCCGCGAACGGCACACGTGCCTGCCCCCCGGAGGCTAACGACCCGGCCTGCGAGCTCAGCGCCAGCTGGTTCGAGCGCACCCGAATCCTCATCGGCGACATCTTCACGGGCCGGCAATTTGCACTGCGTGGCCTGGACACCCCGTCGGCCGCTGCAACGAACAAGCCTTCACCCTGATATACGCCCCGAAATACGCCCCGAAATACGCCCTGACATACACCCTGATACTTCCGGTGCAGGACGCTGATGCTTCATGCAGTCGAGCGTGAGGAGGCTATCCGCACGACCGGCCTGACAGCGATGGGCCTTACAAGACGTCGATCTCGAGACTCAAGGTCGCCCGCGCGTCGACACTCTCGTCGAAAGGATTTTCGGCGTTTCTGAAATCGCTGTTCTGTCGTGCTTCATATCCGAGCTTGATCGCTACCGGCGAAGCCAGCTTCCAGGTGAAGCCGAAGTCGAGTTCGGTAAACCGGTTCTCGCCGCCGAAGTCCGAATCGAATCTGGTTTCAAAGCGTGCTCGCTCGCCCAGCTTTCGAACGAACGACAGTCCGAGGTAACCGATACCGCCCTCGTCCACATCACCCGATTCCCGTTCGAGACGCTTGCGGCCGACACCGATGCCGGCGGTGAGGTAGTTCGACTTGTCTCTCCACAAGCGATAGCCGATGCCGACAATCTGGCGTGTCGAACTCTGGATATCGGCAGGCGTGTTGGTCTCGTAGTCGATGATCGAGAACAGGTAGTTCCGCTCGGCTCGAAACGACCAACGAGGTTGCAGGCTCACGAAACGCCGATCGTTGGTGCGCTTGCGCACGATATCCATGATCGGCTCACCGAGTGCGTCGGTCGCAGGCTCTCCGTTCTCGTCATGCCGATTGACCGCCACGCTGGACGAACTGTTCAGCGCCTTGAACTCGAACAGGGTTTCCCAGCGCCCGCCCCGGTAAGTCGCTTCGCTCGCCCCCGAGAGGCTGCTGGTTCGTGATGCCCCGCGAGTCGCCTGCGCGCCGAACAGCACCGTCGCATCCCAGCCGTCGGGATACGCTTTCAAGGGTTTGAAGTAGGCCGCCTCGGCAAAATTGAAACCTTGCAGAACTATCGCGATCAGACACCCTGCAGCGTACCTTGCGGATACCTTCCAGCGCCGCGCCGACTGCCGCTCCGAATTGCTGGAAGGTGTATCGGCAACGATCTGCGAGAAACAGCGGAGACAGCCTGATCGGACGTTCGTCAGCATGGAATCAACAAGAGCAAGGCGCGATACATGAAAAGCGTCATTTCAAGTCTCGTACCACTTCGCCACAGCCGTTACAGCGAGGCCGAAGCGAGCAGACCTATACTGTGACGATGAACTCAGGACCGCCGACACCCGACCCCGAGGACGACGAAGGACTCCACCTCGATTCCGACATGCCGCTTGGTGATGAGGCCGTCGATGACCGCTACACCGATGCCGGCCTGCCGATGCGCGAAGCCGCCGTCCTGGTGCCGCTGGTCCGCACGGAAGGCGCCTGGCATCTGTTGTTCATCCGGCGCGCAGCCGACGAGCGCGACCGGCACAGCGGGCAGGTCGCCTTTCCCGGTGGCGCGCGTGACAGCGGCGATACCGACGCTGGCGCCACCGCCGTTCGCGAAGCGCAGGAGGAGATCGGGCTCCACCCGCGTCGCATCACCTTGATTTGCGAACTTGGCCCCTACGTCACGATCTCGAACTATCGCGTGACGCCCGTCGTCGGTCTGGTGGAGTGGCCCAGCCCGCTCGCGTTGCAAGCTAGCGAAGTCGCGCGCGCGTTCACGATTCCGCTGGACTGGCTCCGTGATCGGAACAACCTGACAATACGGCCCCGAAGTGAAAGGGACCCGCAGAGTCCCCGCCTGCACCCGATCATTGTCTATGACGCCTACGATGGCGAGACCCTCTGGGGGGCCACGGCACGCATGACGGTTAACTTCATCCGGGCGCTGGACGCCGGAAGTATTCCGCTACCGCCGTCGCTGGACCTCTCCGACCGATGATGCGTCAACGTGCTATCGACGGGCTCACCATGACATTGACGTACCGCTAGCGCCCGGCCAAGGCTTTCGCCATGCGCGAGAGACCCGCATCGAGCATCGAACGTGGGCAGGCGAAGTTCAAGCGGAGATACCCCGACTGCCCGAATTGCTGGCCGTTCGACAGGCCCACACCCTGCTCTTCGAAGAAGGCTTGCGGGTCATCGAGACCTAGCGCGGTCGCGTCGATCCAGGCGAGATAGGTCGCCTGCAGCGGCAACAAGGTCAGGCCCGGCATGTCCGCCACTCGCTCGGCCAGTAGCGCGAGATTTCCCTGCAGGTACGTGATCAGCTGTCGTCGCCAGCCCTGGCCGCTGGCATAGGCGGCACGCGTCGCGGCATAAGCCAGCGGGGGTACCGGCGGGACGAGGTTTCGGCAACCAGCGGCGAAGCGCGCCCTGAGCGCCTTGTCGGCAATGATCGCGAACGAGCAGTTGAGGCCGGCGATGTTGAAGGTCTTGCTGGCACTCATCAAGGTGATGAGCTGTGGCGCCAGCGCCGGACAGGCGAGTGCCGTCGGCACATGGTGGACCGTTTCATCCAGAACCAGATCGCAATGAATCTCGTCCGAGACAACGATCAGATCACGCTCGATCCCGAGTTCGCCTATCTCGGCGAGTTCCTCGGCGGTGAACACGGTACCCACCGGGTTGTGCGGAGAACACAGCATCAGCAGGCGGGTCTGGTCGGTACAGGCGGCCCGCATCGCCTCGATGTCATAGGTGCGTCGTTGTCCGATCTGCTGCAACGGGACTTCGATGAGCCGCTGCCGGGGCGCTTCGTGAGAATCGAAGAAATGGTGATAGATCGGCGGATTGACCAGAGCCTCCTCGCCGGTACTGCAGAAGGCACGACAAGCCGCCGCCAGGCCCGGCACCACACCGGGAAGCCAGACGATCCAGTCTGCCTCGACCGACCAGTCATACTCGGCGGAGAGGTGCGAGATGACCGCCTCGGCAAGCCCTGTGGGCGGCAAGGTGTAACCGTAGATCGGATGCTGGATACGCTCGAGCAAGGCTTCCTGAATCACCGGTGCCACCTGGAAATCCATGTCAGCCACCCAGAACGGCAAGACGTCGCGGCCGGCATAACGATCCCATTTCAGACTCGCTGTACCGTCACGCGGAATGACGGTGTCGAAGTCGTGCGCCGGCTCATCAGGATGGACGTTCATGCTTGCACTTCCTCGATCGGGGGCAAAAGATGCTGAAGGGGGGATGTAGTGAGGGATGCGGTGAGAGATGCCGTCATCATGGTCATCGGGTCACCACCTGTACTTCGCGACTGCTCGCCTATATGGTAATCGGCTCAAGACCACATCACAGAGAAGCCGAATGTCAGTTGCCAAAGTCACCGAAATCATCGCCTCCTCCCCGTCGAGTTTCGACGAAGCCGTCACTGAAGGGATCGAACGCGCCAACAAGACACTGAAGAACATCAAGAGCGCCTGGGTAAAGGAGCAGAAGGTTGCCGTGGAAAACGGCAAGGTCACCGAATATCGCGTGACACTGAAAGTGACTTTCATCCTGAGCGACTGACGTCGGGCGGGTATTCTCGACCTTCGCAGGCTGACCTGCGAAGGCCGATCTGCGCGGCTGGCCCTGATCCGGACCAGCCCGCGTCGGGTCGTCCGTTGACTAGAGAGGCCACGGTCGCCTGAGAACCCGGCGACTTTCCGTTAGAATCGAGCCGAGCCATGCAAGACGCCACTGCGCGTCGCTCGACACCCCTCAACCCATCTGTCTGCCGACGCCCGGAATGCCTGCTGGCAGGCCGCGTCCGGTGGCCCTGTCCGAGTCCTGCCCCCGTGATTTCCACCGCCAACCTCACCATCCAGTTCGGCGCCAAACCGCTGTTCGAGAACGTCTCGATCAAGTTCGGCGAAGGTAACCGCTACGGTCTCATCGGCGCCAACGGAAGTGGTAAATCGACCTTCATGAAAATTCTCGGCGGAGAGCTCGAACCCTCCGCCGGCAATGTCACCCTGCTGCCCGGATCGCGTATGGCGATGTTGCGACAGGACCAGTTTGCCTACGAGGAACAGACCGTTCTCGACACGGTCATCATGGGTCACGGTGAACTGTGGACGATCAAGGAAGAGCGGGACCGGATCTACTCGCTGCCCGAGATGAGCGAAGACGACGGCATGCGCGTTGCCGATCTCGAAGTGCAGTTCGCCGAGCTCGACGGTTACACCGCCGAATCGCGCGCCGGTGAACTCCTGCTTGGCGCAGGGATTCCGCTTGAACAGCACACCGGCCCGATGAGCGAGGTCGCACCAGGCGACAAGCTCCGCGTTCTGCTGGTCCAGGTACTCTTCGCCGACCCGGACGTGCTGTTGCTCGACGAGCCCACCAACAACCTCGACATCGACACCATCCGCTGGCTCGAAGGCGTGCTCGATGGCCGTAGCAGCACGATGATCATCATCTCCCACGATCGGCATTTCCTGAATCGTGTCTGCACCCACATGGCCGATCTCGATTACGGCGAGATCCGCGTCTACCCCGGCAACTACGATGACTTCATGCTGGCGTCGACGCAAGCGCGCGAACGCCTGTATGCAGACAATGCCAAGAAGAAGGCTCAGGTCGCCGACCTGCAGGCCTTCGTCGAGCGCTTCAAGGCAAACAAGTCGAAGGCCCGTCAGGCCACCAGCCGGCAGAAGCAGATCGACAAGCTGCAGGTAGTGAAGATGAAGCCGTCGAGTCGGCAGAACCCCTACATCCGCTTCGAGATCGAGAAGAAGCTCTTCCGCAATGCGGCGGAAATCGAGAATCTGGCCGCAGGATATGACGGCGAGGAAGTGCTCGACAACATCAGCTTGATGGTCGAAGCCGGTGAGAAGATCGCGGTGATCGGGCCGAACGGTGCCGGCAAGAGCACCTTCGCCAAGGCGTTGGCAGGTGCGCTCGACCCCCTGGGCGGCGAGCTGCGCTGGAGCGAGAATGCCGTCGTCGGCTACTTTCCACAAGATCATGCCGAGGATTTCTCGTCCAGCACGACCATCCTCGAATGGATGAGTCAGTGGGGTAACGAATCACACGACGAGCAACAGATCCGGGGCATTCTCGGTCGCCTCCTGTTCGGCAAGGAGGACATCGGCAAGCCGGTGAACGTGGTATCCGGAGGCGAACAGGGAAGGCTTCTGTTCGGCAAACTGATGCTGCAGTCGCCGAACGTCATCGTGCTCGACGAACCGACCAACCACCTCGACATGGAGTCGATAGAGTCACTGAACCTGGCGGTCGATCTCTATCCGGGCACCGTGGTCTTCGTCAGCCACGATCGGGAGTTCGTGAGCTCGCTGGCAACGCGGGTCATCGAGTTGAAGCCTGCGACGAAGCCGGGCTACACCGACTACCGCGGCAACTACGAGGAGTATCTGTCGAGCCAGGGCATCGTCGACTGAACCTACCAGCAAGCCGGATTGGTCGTGCCGTCCGAGCGTGCGGCCGTCATCGCGCCGGTCGAGGTGATCGTGAAACTCGCACAGTCGGTATCGGTTGATTGCAGCCCGGTCGACACGACGGTCGCCGTCAGCGAGAAATTCGTCGTGGCTCCGGTGACGGTGACCGAGTAGTACCCGTCATCGGTATACCCATCGTCATAGCCGAGTGTTGCAAGGTCGGTGGCGTAGGTGTTGTTCTCGGAGAAGAAGCGCATCTGCTCACCTGCAGCCTCACTGAGAAAGGCGGTGGCATCGGTGCGTCGTGCCTTGCGCACGAACGCCGAGTAGCTGGGTATGGCGATCGTCGCGAGAATGCCGATGATGACCACGACGATCAGTATCTCGACCAGGGTGAAGCCACGCCAGGCACGGCGGTAACGGGCAACAGGGGCTCGAAGTTGACGATTCATGCAATCCGGTTCCGGTTCGTGCGTGAAGACTTGCGAGCGCCTCAGATACCCGGCACGACGCAAGCGCCGCTGCGCCCCGTGGCCGGACGATCGATCGCACCGCGCTGCAGATGATCGGCTCGCGCCGCGCTGTTGGGAATCGTCGCCACGCCGTTGACATCGAAAAGGACAGAGGCGAACGCGGTGGTTGAAGAACTGTCTGCCGTGATCTCGGTGCCCGTCGGCAACAGGATGGCACTCTCGCCACAGACCTGAATCGAGACCGAACCGTCAATTTCCACGGTGGAGTTGGTGTCCCGCGTCTGGTCGAAGTCCTGTGACAGCTCAGCCGCGATGTCGGCCGGCTTATACGGGTCGGGTGCATCGTATTCGTCATCCGGAATCTGCTCGATGGACGCGATCATCTCGTCGACGTTCCAGACCGTGTTGATGGCGGATTCTGCGACCTCGAAGGCAATGGACTTCTGTTGCGCGTTGCTGGTGATCTTTTCGGTCAGGCGAGTACCCGACAGGGTCGCGATACCGATCACGCTCATGGCGACGAGAAGCACCAGGCTGATGGCCAGCGCCACGCCGCGCTGCTTGTGCCGCGAGGCAGGGCGCTTGCCAAAGACGGCGATGTGCATGTCCGGCATATCAGTTGTTCGCGTTTTCACCGACGATTCCTGAGTTTCACCGTGCTCGAGAAGACGCTCCGCACGACCCGGTCGTTGGTGTCATAGGCGGCGTCGAGCACGACGTGCTGCTCCGCGAGGGGGCGTGATCGGATGGCTGTTCCCGAGCTGACCAGTAGCGCGAAACGGAGGGCTGCAATGCGCTCGGCTGTCAGATCGACGTGGCCGAAGGGCACATAGCTTTCCGGTACATCGTCCGCATCCATGTCGATGCCATAGAGCACACGAAACTGCTCTACCCCATCGACGATCGGCATGTCGCTCGCCAGCGCGGAATTGCCACGGCAGCGGATCTGCTCGGCATCCGCATCGTGCGAGTAGGTGTTCACCGCCACACCATCGCTGGCGGCGGTCGATTGCCCGTTGCAGTCGAACGCCTGGTTCAAGCGCACCACCACTGTATTGATGTCGACCTGCGCCGGATCGAGTTCGAACCCGGTCACGCGCGTGGCAGGCGAATAACCTGCCAGGCGAAATCCTTTCTGCAACACCGACACGCCAGAGCGACCGTTCTCCTGCATGCTTTGCAGGCCGTTGGTAAAGCGCGACGAACGCATGGTGCCGGTATACATGTTGTAGACGGCGGCAACCACGATCAGCCCGAGCAACAAGGCGATCATCATCTCGATCAATGACATGCCCGCTTGAGCCTGTCGCGTGCGCGAAGCGGACTGCGACATCCGCCGCGTGCGTTGCAGACGAGCACGGGGGCAAACCGCAAACATCGCGTCGGTCACGCTCACGGACGCAACCTCATCTGCACGCGTCGTGTATCGATCACGCTCGGATCGTCGGAGGTCACGCTGCCCTCGTTCCATTCCACGGTGATGGTGTACGACGCATCCGCCGCGCAAGGTGCAGCATCACACAGGACTTGCAGCCGCCCGGAGGGAAGGCTGTCGAGAATGCCACCGGAGGCGCCTGAGTCGCCCCACTCACCACAGCTCACCGACCAGATATCGAAGGTGGCAAGCTCGGCCGTTGAACAACTGGCTGCCGCCGCACTAGTGGTTGCCTGACAATGCGGGGTCGGCCGGGCGTTGCAGAATCCCGCCGCCTGCGTATCGGAATCGACAGCCGCGTACAAGCCGTTGGCGACTGCCGGTGTATTGATGCGGAGGCGGGTCGCCATGTTCTCCGCATGCATCAACGCTTTCGATCGGTTGAAACCGCTCGAGCTATGCTTCATTCCGGTCAGCTGCAGGCCGGCCATGCCGAGAACACCGAAGGAGACGACAACCAGGGCAATCAGCACCTCGATGATGCCGAGGCCTGCCTGACGATTCGCCTGACGACCCACCTGAAGGCTCACTCGAAAAGCGCGACCCGTGCGGACATTGCGGTTGCGTCGACGCGTCGCGTGCTTCACGAAGTGATCTCCTCGAGTGATACCCGTCCACTCGCACCGATATTGACCGAGCGACTGTCCGAACCGCTGGCATGATCGATGACGACACTCCCGGACAACGGCAAGCCCGTGACGTTGACGCTGGTGCCAGTGTCGGAAAACCTGATCTGGGTGGTCAGTGCCGCTGATGGCGTGAACGTGAATGCCGCGCTTCTTGCTTCTTTCTGCAGCACCAGCACGTCATTAGCGTTCAAGGTGCCGCTGTCATCGCGGTCGACGTAAACGATCCAGCCATCGGCATAGCTACTGCCATCGCAGGCAGCGTTCGCGGCCAAGGGCGTGGCGCTGTGGCACAACGCAACCGGACCTGCGCGCTTGATCGCCTCCGAGCGTGCCGTCTGCAGGGAGAAGACGAATTCGTTGACGGTCGCGGTAATCTCGGATTCACCGACGATGGTGCGAAACGACGGCATGGCGTAGCCCAGCAGCACGGCTGCGATGGCTATCGTGACGAGCATCTCGAGCATGGAGAAGCCGCGACTCGTCTCAAGAGAAAGAGTGAGGCAGTCGTCCTTGCAAGGGTTCCGGTCGGGCATGTCTCGACGCCAGGGTCCACGAGCGGCGAGCGTTATGCGCGCCTCGTGGCATTCGTAGCGGCAGACCTGTCCGGCTTTTGAGCGCGGCCACAGCAACGCGCGATACAGGCCCCGCCAGACGCGAGCCGTGGCAGACCCGGACCTCGAGTCAGCGCATCGTAACCAGTTCTTCGGCGCTGGTCGGGTGGATGGCGACGGTATCGTCGAAATCGCGCTTGGTCGCCCCCATGCGCATCGCCACGGCAAAGCCCTGCAGCATTTCGTCCACGCCCAGACCGATCAGATGACAGCCGACAACCCGTTCCTCGCTACCGGTTACCACAAGCTTCATCGCCGTCTTGCTCTTGTGTTCGGTAAAGCTGTTGTACATCGGCGTGAAAGACGTGGCGTAGACCTTGATGCCGTCATCCCCGAACTTCTTGCGCGCGGCAGCCTCGGTCAGGCCGATGGTACCGATCGGCGGATGGCTGAATACCACCGTGGCAATCAGGTCGTAGTCGAGATGACGCCCTTCCATGCCGCCGTACAAGCGATCGGCCAGCCGACGACCCGCGGCGATCGCCACCGGCGTGAGTTCCGCCTGTCCGGTCACGTCACCGAGCGCAAACACACCCGGCGTGGACGTCTCCTGGAATCGATCGACCGGTATGTATCCGCGGTCGTCGGTCTCGATGCCGGCGGTGTCGAGTCCGAGACCCGCGCTCAACGGGGTGCGCCCGATGGCGAAGATCACGGTGTCGAAACCTGCCAGGACCGCATCGTCCATGCCGACGACATCGATCGCCGCGCCTTTGCGCTCCAGCCTTGCTGCCGTGAAACCGGTTGCCAGTTCGACCCCCGCCGCGCTCATTTCGGCCGTGAGCTGCTCCTGGAGAAGCGTGTCGAAACTGCGCAGGAAACGATCCTTGCGCACAGCCAGTGTCACCTCGCTGCCAAACGCGCGGAGCATGCCCGCCAGTTCCACCGCGATGTAGCCTGCACCGATGACGCAGACGCGCTTTGGCTGCGCCGCAAGCTCGAAGAAGCCGTCCGACGTGATGCCCGACTCGGCCCCGGGAATATCCGGCACCACCGGCTGGCCACCGGGCGCGAGCACGATGCGCTCGGCACTGATCCGCCGATCACCGACGACGACCGTGTTCGGCCCGTCCAGCCGCGCCTCCCCCTTCAGAATCTCGACCTTGTTCTTGCCCAGGTAGCCATCGTACGCCTTGTTGATATTGCGGATGTACGCCTCGCGCTTCGCCACCAGCCGGCTCCAGTCGAAACCGTTCGCCGTGACGTCGTAGCCATAGCCCGAGGCCTCGTCAAGCAGGTGCGCCACACCCGCGCCATACCACATGACCTTCTTCGGCACGCAACCCCGATTGACGCAGGTGCCACCCAGCCATTCATCGCGCTCGATCAACAGACAGCGCGCACCGTAACTTGCGGCACGGTTGACGGTGGCAATGCCGCCACTGCCGCCGCCGATGGCGATGAGATCGAAGTCGTACTGGCTGGCGGGCGCGGATGACATGCAGGAGACTCCGGGGGTGAGGATGGCGGCGAGATGCCCGACCGCGCAAGCTGCCGGTACTATACCGCTCGAGCCGAACGACAGACGGGCTTGCGACAGTGTGCCCGGCCCCGAAGTTCAAACGCCGCGCGCCCGTGCCGCCAAGCGCACGCCATCCCGGCACCCGGCTTGCGTTCATCAGGCGAAAGGACCCTTCGACATCTTGTCTACCTACCCGCTCAGAGAGAAACTCCCCCACTTCGTCGCCCTGACCCGGCTCGATCGGCCGATCGGCATCCTGTTGCTGCTCTGGCCGATGCTGTGGGCATTGTGGTTTGCCGCAGAAGGCATCCCGAAACTCGACGTCCTCATTGTCTTCGTCCTCGGCACGGTGCTGACACGCTCCGCCGGTTGCGCCATCAACGACTATGCCGACAGGCACATCGATGGGCAAGTCGCCCGAACGCATCAACGGCCGCTGGTCAGTGGCGCCCTGGACGGGCGTGAGGCGTTGCTGCTGGCTGCGCTTCTCATGCTGGTGGCTTTTGTGCTGGTGCTGACGATGAATCGGCTGACGATTGCCTTGTCGGTCGTCGCGCTGGCGCTGGCGGCTGTCTATCCGTTCAGCAAACGCGTCACCCATTTTCCACAGCTGGTACTGGGTGCAGCATTCGGTTTCGCGGTACCCATGGCGTTCGCGGCAGAGACCGACAGCCTGCCACCGCTCGCCTGGATGCTGTACGGGACAGCACTGCTCTGGGCTCTGGCCTACGACACCCTCTATGCCATGGCCGATCGTGAAGACGATCTGAAGATCGGCGTGAAATCGACGGCGATCCTGTTCGGTCGTGCCGACATCGTCGTGGTCGCGCTGGTACAGCTGCTTGTCATCGGCTTGCTGGCGTTCATCGGCCAGGCGGAAGGACGTGGCCTGCCCTATGCACTGGGACTGGTGGCGGCGGCCACTCTGGCGGCGCGGCAACTCTGGATGGTGCGTCAGCGCGAGCCTGCACGCTGCCTAGCCGCCTTTCTCGACAACAATCGACTGGGCCTGGCCGTCTTCATCGGCCTGGTCGTCGACTACGCGGTGAATCCGTGACCCGATCAAGCGACGACCCGGCAAGCAACGACCCGGCAGACAAAAGCCTGGCAAACGAAAGCTCGGCAGACGGCGGCCCGGCACACGATGGCGCGGCAAACGGCGATGCTGACGCAACCGCCTGGCTACCCGGACTGCTCGAACGTTATCGGCAGGTGCTTGGCCGGGGCGATACGAACGACCCTGCGCTGACTGCCGCCTTCAACACCCTCCGGCTGGCCGACGCACTGCTCGACAAGCGACGCCTGTCGGCAATCGATGCCAGCCATCCCGCGCAGATCGTCCTGCTCGGTCCGACCCAGGCGGGCAAGAGCACACTGGTCAATGTGTTGCTCGACAGCAACGCCGCGGGCATCAGTGCCCTGGCGGGTTACACCGTTCACGCCATCGGGCTCGCGACGGGCTGCGAGGAGCACGATCTCGAACCCCTGGAGCGGGTCATGGCGCCCCTGCAACGCGTCCCTGCGCACCAGCTCGATCCTGCCGATGTCGAGACCTTCGTGCTGGAATCCGTCGTTGCCGGTAACGAGGCACTGGTGCGTCACGCCGTCGTCTGGGACTCACCCGACTTCGATTCGATCGCGGCCATGGGCTATCGCGGCGCCGTGCTTCAAGGGGCTGCAATAGCCGATGTGCTGGTCCTGGTATTGAGCAAGGACAAGTACGGCGACAAGAGCGTCTGGGACATGCTTGCCCTGTTGCGCAAGCTCGGCAAGCCGATCGTCATCTGCGTGAACAAGCTCGACCCGAACGATGAACCCACCGTCCTGTCGGCCCTCGAACGCCGCTTCGACGAACAGTTTTCAGAAACAGCCCCACCCATCGTGATGATCCCGTTCGTACGCGAACTCGAGGACACCGCACCGGATCTTGCTGGCGAGGTACGTCGGCACCTCGGCCAGGCCATCGCTACGGCCGTGCACGGCATCGACCGTGATCAACAGTCGCGTGCCGTCGATCACTACATCGCCGAACACCGCGCATTCTGGTTCGAGCCGCTCGGACACGAGTTTGAGGCAGCCAGCGAATGGCGCAGCCTGGTTGCCGCCGCGCTCGACACTGCGGAGGAAACCTACCTTCGACGCTACCTCGACGATCCGCGCAAGTACGACACCTTCAACCGCGCACTGGCCGAGTTGCTCACCCTGCTCGAACTTCCGGGTATCGCCCGCTCGCTCGCCCGTGCAAGGCAGCTGGTCACCTGGCCTGCCCGAACCCTGCTTGGTGTCGGTCGCCGGCAGCTCGGACACGCGCAAGCCGCCGCACCGGATCAGGAGGCCGAGATCCTCACGGAGATTCTCGAACAGACACTGATGCAGCTGCAGACGACCATCCTGGAACGGCGCGAAGACAGGCCCGAACAAGGCGTCTGGTGGCGTGCCCTGCAATCGCGCCTGCGCACCGGGCGAGCATCGCTTGCGAGTGAATTCGAGGCCGAGGGAGAGGCAGTCCGCAAGGCCTTCGAGCCGCGCATCGAGGCTGCCGCCCAGCGACTGCACGAACGTCTGCAAACACAACCTGCCCTGCTGACGACGCTGCGTGCCGCAAGGGTCACGACGGATGCAGCGGGGATCGCGTTGGCCGTCAAGTCCGGCGGCCTGGCACCGGCCGATCTGATCCTGGCACCCGCAATGCTGTCGGTCACGACGCTACTGACCGAAGGCGCTCTGGGCCGCTATCTCGACACCATTCGCAGCGAATTGCAGAACGAACAGCGGCGCGTGGTGCGGCGTGAGCTGATCGATGCCGTGCTGGGTGATCAGCTCACCCGGTTCGCGAACGAACTTGATGACAGCAACTTGCTCAGTGCGGGTCTCGACCCATCGGTCGAGCGAGCCATTACCCGCGAAGCGACGCGGCCCGCGAGCTGAGCCCGCAGCCCGGGCCGCAACGAATCACCGCCAAAGCGCGCCTTTACAGCACTTCGAGTACAGCTTCTGCCGCGCTGACGACGACTTCGCCCGGGCTCTCCTCGACAGCAATGTGCTGGATGACGCCATCGTCGATCACCATGGCATAGCGCAGGGAGCGTTCGCCAAGCCCGGCTCCGCTCAGATCAACCGTCATGCCGGCGGTTCGCGTGAACTCGTGATTACCGTCGGACAGCATGTCGACACTTGAGCCGACGTCCATACTCTTGCCCCAGGCGTCCATGACGAAGAAGTCCGCCGTCGACAGACAGGCGATCGCCGCGACACCCTTGGCCTTGAAGGCATCCGCGTGACGAACGTAGAACGGCAGATGCTGTTCGGAACAGATCGGCGTGAAGGCGCCGGGCAGCGCGAAAACCACCACTTTGCGACCCGCGCAATAGTCCTTCAGCGGGACCGGTGTCGGACCGTCGGCCGTCATCTGACGAACGGTGACGTCGGGAATATGATCACCTTGCTTGAGCATGGAGTGTCTCTTCTGGTTTCAGGTTGCAGAACGCGGATTGTGACAGGTCTCAGGCGTCTCGTCGGAACAGGGATTCGAGCCGCGACAACAGCGCCGGGCCAAGGTCGCGCGCATCGAACACACTCATCGCCTGGCTGTAGAAGCGAGCCACATCATGGCCGATACCGATGGCCACCAGTTCGAGCGTGCCGCGCCGCTCGACATTCTGTATCACGGCATCGAGATGCCGGTCGAGGTAGTCGCGTGGATTGTGCGTCAACGTGCTGGTATCGACGGGTGCACCGTCGGAGATGACCATCAGGATACGGCGTTCCGACGGGCGCCTGAGGAGTCGAGATACCGCCCATTGCAAGGCTTCACCATCCACGTTCTGTTTCAGGATGCTCCGCTCGAGCATCAAGGCGAGTTGCCGCCGCGCACTGCGGTAAGGCACATCGGCCGACTTGTAGATGATGTGGCGGACATCATTGAGCCGCCCCGGATCCGGAGGCGATCCGGCCGCTTCCCAGGCCGCCGTCGAGCGCCCCCCGTGCAGTTCGACCGTGGTGAAGCCCAGCACTTCCACACCGACCCCGCAGCGTTCGAGCGTCTCGGCAAGAATGTCGGCACACGCCGCCGCAATCATGATCGGCCGGCCGATCATCGAGCGCGAGTTGTCGATGAGCAGCGTAACGGTGGTGTCGCGAAAGGCGCTCTCGACTTCGCCCTTGAAGACCAGCGGCGACAGCGGTTCGGTCACCAGGCGAGTCAGGCGCCGGGTGTCGAGCTGACCTTCGTCCAGATCGAACTGCCACTCACGTCGCTGTCGGGCAAGCAATACGCGTTGCAGTCGGGTAGCGAGTCGGCGCACCAGCCGACCTTGTCGCGCGAGGTGTCGATCGAGCTCGGCGCGTCGCTCATTCAGGGTATCGACATCGGCCAGATCGCGCGCGTCGACGACCTCGTCGAAGGCGCGCGTGAAAACCCGATAGTCAGTGCTCGTCGACAGGCCGATCTGGCGTGGATCGATGCCTGCGATCGGCGGCTCGTCCTCGGCTTCGGCGAGGGCGGCAGTGACGTCCTCATCGCCTTCGGTCGCCGCCGCGTCCCGCTGTTCATCGTCAGGCCGGGTCTCGGTATCGTCGTTGTCGACGGTTGTCGACTTGTCGTCAGTCTCCGTGTCATCGTCGCCGTCCTTGTCGGGATCGCCATCCCCGGCAGGTTCTGGTGCAGCACCGTCGCCGTCGAGCAGCGACCCATCTTCGTCGCCTGTCGAGACACGCAAGCCCAACCGTCGAATGAGCGTGAGTGCGACCTCGGCATAGTCCGCCTGGTCACCCATGCTCGCGCGAAGTTCCGACGTCCGTTCATCAAGCAATTCCGCCAGGCGCGCGTCGACGTCGCTCATGGCCACCGGGGCCAATCGGGGGGCGACGGTTCTTTCGGTCCGGAGCGCGCTGCGGACACCGCGCGCGAGGCTCTCGAGCGTGACCTCCAGCGCATTGCTTGCGACCGTGGGCGGCTGCCTTGCTGCCTCGTTCTCACGCTCCCGAAGACCATCGAGGTTGATGCGTACTCCGGCCCACAGGTTCGCGCCCAGCGCCTGAACACGCTCGTGCTCGAGCACCGTGAAGACCTCGGCCGCGATCGACTCCGTTGGGCTGAGCCGACGATGCAGATCGGCATCGTGATGGGCATGAACGAGCGCTGACGCGTCGGCCAGGCCACGCTGCGGTGTGGCTGTCAGCGGTGCCTCGGTGGCATCCGCTGCCAGCTTGTTCCCTGCTCCTGAGGCGTTGTCAGGACCTTCGGCTGGTCGCTCCAGGCTGGACACAGACGCCAGCGCGCGGGCGCAGGCTTCAAGTGGATCGGTGGCCGGTGAATTCATGGGCCGGAAGTATGCGTGTATCCTCGCCGCGACGTGCGTTGCCGCGATCTGCCATGTCCGATGTCCTGAAACCCTTGCACGAGGCTGTCTCCGCCTGGTGCCACCGAGCCGCTGCCAGTGAGTGGCTGCCGACGAATGCCGCCGCGGTGCTTGACGAAACCGTGACCGGTAGCCCGGCCGATCTCTTCGGCGAGGGTGAGCGCCCCCTGGTGGTTGCCTTGTTCGGCGGCACCGGAGTCGGCAAGAGCACGCTGATGAACCGGCTCGCCGGGGAGACGGTGGCGCGCGCCAGTGCCGAGCGACCAACCTCCCGGGACGTGACCGTCTATGCGCCGCGCGGCATGGCCATTGATCGCCTGCCCGACCGCTTGCCGATGGAACGGGTGCGAACCACGCTGCACAACAACGCGGCCTGGCCGAACGTGCTTTGGCTCGACATGCCGGATGTCGACAGTGTCGAGACCGGCAACCGCGCGCTGGTGGAGCAGTGGTTGCCACATGTCGACGTGCTGATCTATGTGGTCAGCCCGGAACGCTATCGTGACGACGAAGGCTGGCGACTGCTGCTCGAGCACGGCGCCAACCATGCCTGGATCTTCGTCATGAATCACTGGGATCGGGGTGATGATCGGCAGTTCGATGATTTTCACTCGGTGCTTGTTCAGGCCGGGCTGAGCGATCCGTTGATCTACCGCACAGACAGTGCCGATCCGGACGGTTCACACGAGTTGAATTTACCCAGGGTGGACGAGTTCAAGCAGCTGGCTGCGAGCGTGCGAACACTCGCCGAGCAACGGCTGGTCGAGGCCTTGCAGTCACGCGGCATCCTGCAACGCGCGCATGCCTTGCGCGAGCGTGGCGATGCGCTGACCGGGCAACTCGGTGACCCAACGGTGCTTGCGGGTGTGATCGAGCGCTGGGATGCCGAGTGGACACGCGAAGCAGACGCACTCGAAGAGGCCTTCGGCTGGCGCATTCAGGTGCTGGCCGGTGATACCGAACCGGCAGCGCTGCTCGACGCCGATGCGCTCGAGCGCATCGATCGATCGGTCGAGGGATTCGTCCAGTCGGCAGTCGATGACGGCGCGCTGCCCTACGCCATCGCTCGTCGCACACTGGACAAGACGCGCGGTGAATTGCGGGAGCGCCTGCCGAGGCTGGTCGACGATGCGGTGCAGCAATCACTGGCAAGGCCGGGCGGACGCTGGCAACGCCTGGCCTGGAAGGCCGCTGGTGTGCTCAGTACCGTGCTGCCGGTCGCCGCCGTCGGCTGGATCGGCTGGCGGGTGCTCGACGCGTTTCGCGACGGCGCTGTCAATCCGGCCGCCTACCTCGGCAGCAATTTCGCGATCAACAGCGCACTGCTCCTGGCGCTCGCATGGTTTTTGCCGTTCTTCCTGCAACGCAAGCTCGCGCCCTCACGCGCGAGCGCCCTCGCCTACGGCATGCAACAGGGTCTGAGCCGTGCGCTCGAGGAAGTGCGCGTGAGTATTGGTGCGACGCTCGACGACCTTGGCAACGAGCAGCGCGGGCTGATCGAAGATCAACGGGCGATCTGGTCGGCAGACGCCGCTGCGACAGCGCTTCCAGGTCACGTGCCCGAAGCAGTCCGACGTCTCGTCTTCGCACCTGCCACACCCGCACTCGGTCAAGGTGCTGCCGTTGCCGGCGAGGCAGGTGTTCGCGCCAGTACCCAGAGCTCGACCGACCGCGCGCCACTGTCATAGAGTTCGCGGGCAAATTCGGCGCTGGTAGCGCCGGTCGTCAGTACATCGTCGATGATTGCGACGTGCCGATCGGCGACATCGATATCGACCTGGAATGCGCCGCGGATTCGCAACTGACGCTCTGCCCGTGACAAACCTGCAAGTGAACCTGTGTCGACGATGCGCCTGGCGGCGGCCCGCGGCGCTGGCAACGCCAGTGCCTTTGCGCACCAGCGCGTCAGTTCCGACGCGTGGTCGAAGCCTGCCTGCAGACGCGCGGCTCGCGAGGGCACGCCGAGCAGCATGTCGGGCAGCATGATGGCGCGCTGCAGCCAGTCGTCACTCGACGCCAACTGTGGACCCGCCGTGACAGCCCGGGCGGCCTCCTGCGCAAGGACGGTACCCAGCACGCGCGCCAGAACCCGCTCATCCCGATATTTCATGCGCTGGATCAATCGGTCGAGTGGCCAGGTATAGCGCCACGGCACCACCAACCGCGCATAAGGTGACAATCGATTGTCGCACTCCTCGCAGATTTCGCCTTGTCGGTGCCCTGCGAAGCTGCTGCCACAGTGGCGGCACAGCGTGTCGTTCCTGCCTTCCAGAGGCGGGAACCAATGGCGGCAGGCCAGGCACAGATCGACCCCAGCATCGCCCTGACGATGGCAAATGGCGCAGTTGCTCGACCACAGCTCACCCGGAAGATGGCAGAGGAATGACCGCACGCGTCGTAACGTTTCTGATCGGCTGACCGGTCGGCTGTTGTTTTTTTCACACATGAACACCCTCGATCACGTTTACAATCCGGGTCGAAGGCGCTATACAGAGGACAAAAATACAACACTGTCGGAACCGGCCAGGCCGGTGACGGTGTTGCTCTCGTGTCTGCGTCCGTCCTGCCAGGAGCGTTGCTATCGCATGAATACCCGTCTGAAGACCCTTTCGCTGACGACCGTACTGCTGTTCGGTGCAAGTGTTGCGCTTGCCACCGCGATCGACGGCGATATCGCCATACCCGAAGGGTCTGCGGCGTATGCGAACGCCGAAGGCGAAGCCATTCGCACCGGCACCGGTGATTGCCTGAGACTCGGCGGGTTCGACGAAGAGAATCAGGTGAACGCCTGCGAGGGTATCGATGACAGCGAGGCTGAAGCCGAGCCCGAAGCAGCGCCTGAGGCCGCCCCTGTACCGCCGAAGGAACCTGTCGCACGTGAGCCTACCGTAAGCATCGCGACACTCGGTGCCGAGGCCCTGTTCGATACCAGTTCGGCCGATCTCGTGGCGGCCAGCGAACAGGCGTTGACCGACCTGCTGACAGAGCTTGACGAGTACCCTGAAATCAGCCGCATCGTGGTCATCGGTCACACCGACAGCCGCGGCACGGAGGACTACAATCAGGCTCTGTCCGAGCGTCGTGCCGAGGCTGTACAGGCCTACCTGCAGGCAGCCTACCCGGATGTCGATATCACGTCCCGCGGCGAAGGCGAAGACCGACCGGTCGCCACCAATTCCACTGCCGAGGGCCGACAGTTGAACCGCCGTGTCGATATCGAAGTCACGGCGAAGAGCATCAGCGACGCCTGAACGGGCGTGGTCAGACCTTGTCGTATCCTGATTGACATTCCGAAAGACGTTCCGATTGACATTTCCATTGAGTTCTTCATTGGTTTTTTTATTGAAAAGGGCGGCATTGGCCGCCATCAGAAACTTGCAGCTTTCCAATGAGCGGCTACTGTCTGTAGACGTTCTGCAACAAACCCCGCAAAACACACCCGGAGACCTCCGATGATTCAACGTTCCACCCTCGCGCTCTGCATCTGCGGCGCGCTGTTCGGCGGCTCCGTCGCCAATGCTCACGACGTCGCACTCGAAGGCGACATCGAGATTCCGGAAGGCTCGAGCGGCTATGCCACGGCCGACGGCGAAGCCATCCGTACCGGCGGCGGTGAATGCCTCCGACTCGGCGGCTTCAGCGAAGACACACAAGTCAACGCCTGTGAAGGCATCGAAGAAGAAGTCGCGGAAGCCGAGCCGGAACCCGAGCCCGAGCCGGAACCCGAGCCTGAGCCCGAGCCGGTTGCCAAGGTCGAGATGAAGGAAGTCGACGGCAACGCGCTCTTCATGTTCGATTCCGCCGACCTCACGACCGATGGCGAGGCCGCGATCGAAGGTCTCTTCGGCGAGCTGTCGGAATTCAAGGGCGTCAGTGCCATCAACGTCATCGGCCATACCGACAGTAGCGGACCGGAAGAGTACAACCAGATGTTGTCCGAGCAGCGCGCCGCCACGGTAGCCGCCATCCTTGAGCAACGCTACCCGGATGCCTCCGTCAGCATGGAAGGCATGGGCGAGACCAGCCCCGTCGAGTCGAACGAGACACCGGAAGGTCGTCAGGCCAATCGACGCGTCGAGATCGAAGTCACTGCCTCGCGCATGACCTTCGAATAAGTTACCAGTCGCCGGGGCGCTTCGCCATCGTGGCGAATGCGTCCAGGCGCTGGAGCAGCAGTGCCTGATCTGCAATTCCAACTGCAGGTCAGTCAGGAACGGTCGGCACTTGCCGGCCGTTCTTCGTTTTCGGGTCTGCAGGACCTGTGCCCGCATATCTCGCTAGCCAGCACCGTTGCGCGAGCAGGCAGACAGCCCGAACATGGTCGTCACCACCGCTACATCAAGCCACGCTCGGCCAGCGACGTCTGCACCCCTTGCCCGACGACCACATGGTCGAGCACCCGTATATCGACCAGGGCCAACGCATCCACCAGCTTGCGAGTCAGCCGCACATCGGTATCGGAAGGTTCCGCAACGCCACTGGGGTGGTTGTGGGCGAAGATCACTGCTGCCGCGTTGCTCGCGAGGCAACACTTGACCACTTCGCGGGGGTACACCGCAGCCGAATCGATGGTGCCGCGAAACAGCTCACGGTAGGCAATAACGCGGTGCCGGTTGTCCAGAAACAGCGCCGCAAAGACCTCGTGTTCCAGACCGGTCAGATGCAGTGAGAGGTAGTGGCGCACCGCCTCCGGCGAACTCAGCACATCGGCGTCGCGAACACCACTGAAAGCATGCCTGCGACTGATTTCCAGCGCAGCTTGCAGCACCGTGAAACGCGCAACGCCCAAACCCGGTATGGCACAAAAGGCCTGACGGTCAGCACCGAGCAGCGCGCTCAGGCCCCCAGCCTCGCCCAGCGCATCGCGAGCCACGTCGATGGCCGTCCGGCCAGCCATGCCCGTCTGCAGGAACAGGGCGAGCAATTCCGCATCGCTCAGCGCGGTAACACCATGCGCGAGCAACTTCTCGCGCGGCCGCTCGGAAGCGGGCCAATGCTTGAGGGTCATCTTTCACATCCTTGTGAAGGTTTGTCGAGGGCAGATCAGTAACCTGCCCGAGCACCACCGCGATCCGTGCGGCGAATGTCAGATACCTGACGCGGTCAGTAAATCACATCGATCGGGTGAGGTCGAGGATTGGTTGACAACGACATCAAGACCAGCGTGGATATGGCATGGGCCGCCTGGTCGACAACGTGTTCGTCGAGCGTCTCGCGTGCATCGTCAAGTACGAGGAGGCGTACTTCTTTACTATCAATCAGTGGTACAGATGGCCGCATAGCCTCGGGGCGCACTTTCGACACTGGTCAGGAATTGATGACCACTACATCGGGATCCATCATGGCCGGAGCAATATTCACTGAAATCAGGAGTTTTTAGTGACTTTGATATCAATCGGCACCGCACGGCTGAGAGTATGACCCACAGGCGACGTTCCTACTACTTTTGAGTGAAGTTCAGCGAGAGCTTTCTCATCAGCATCACAGTCAATATCGACGGACACAGATATTCCGCTAAACCCCGCGTTACCGTCTGCCAAGCCAAGAAAGGTATGTAGATCCAGATCGCCTTCTACTGTAATAGTCAGGTCCTTGACTTTGATTCCAGCTGCTGTAGCGTTAGCTGCATAACCTACAGCCAGACAGTTACCCAGCGCTCCCAGAACCTGTTCAACCGGGTTCGGACCAGTGTTGGTGCCACCAAGAGATTCAGGCTCATCAGAATCAACAGGATCGAATTCTCGAACTCTGGCGCTGGATCTGAACCCGCCGTTCCATCTAACTTCTGCGCTCCATTTTGAAGCGGCGACATTCGGCTCTTGCTGTATTTTCTCAGCGAGACTGGCAACCTGTCCAATGTCCACATCATTAAGCTTGGCGGTATTCATGACTTCTCCCGTTTGTCTTGGTTTAGGCTATCGTCCGGCAATTGGGTCTTGACGCAGGTCTATTATAGTTTGTGCAAAGCAATTATTCACGCCAAGCAATATTCTTTGCCTTGAATTGCATTATTCTGCTCGACGCACCGTTGGCCTGCCAATAGTTACTATATGACCATCGTCTTGCTACGTCTTCCACATTTTGTGAATGCGCAACCTACACAGTTCAACCATGCTGAATTTCTAGCAAACAACTACGCAGCACCGCTCTTCCAATTCGGAAATAGTATTACTGCGGGGCGCACGTTGAACGCTTTTGCAAACGTCTTCGTGCGTTCTACGCCAAGATTTTGCCTATTATTCTCAATGGCAGATATGGTTGCTTGCGGAATACCAGTAAGCCGCTCAAGATCTTTCTGACTTAGTTCTGCAACTCCTCTCAGAATTCGAATGGTATCCCCCGGCGAACGCTCTACACCAAGATCCAGTTCAACGAAGTCGTCCAACACATAGTCTTTCGGCCTTCCCATTTCTCTACACTTTTCTGTAGTCATGTGCGGTGGTGTCGACTACGGGATGTAGCCGATATCCGGGCATGTCCATATACGAAGACTAAATCGGCACTCTCAAAGGCGTTTTCACTGAATATCGTCACAGCTGCTCCAACAGAGAGCGTGGCTGTTACTCACGCGTCTTCCAAAGCATTGCTGACCAATGCAGCAAGTTCCTCAAGGGTTGCACGTTTATCAATCATGTCTTGTCAGCGGCTTGCCGCTTCGCCGCGGTCTTTGACGCTGCCTGAAATAGGTCCGCCTTATGTCCTTTGGTAGGTGCTCCAGCTCACCTTCAAGTAAGCGTCGGAGGTTCCTTACAGTTGGATTCCTTTGGTTGAAGGTGAACATGCGCGAGCTGCCTACCATTCGACTCTCAAGCACCCCGTTTTCCTCCAGCCGCTTCAGTTGCCGCTGTATTCCCACTACGGAGACATCAAACGTCTTTGCAATACGAGAGGCAGTCCCTCACCATAATTTTCGAGAAACAGTAAAACCAACGTCGTGGATCTGCCTCCGAGAATGCTCTCCAGCACTGGATTCATCGAATATTTCCGCTACCACATATCGCGTATGTTCTACCACATTTCGTGGTAGGCATTGCGCGGTACTTTCCCAGCTTACGGTTCTTCAAATCCCTTCGGAGCATTCATATGCGAAATCCGTCGAGGATTGGACTCAGATAACAACGGCGCTGAGCCGAGCTGGATAGCGACGTGGGCTCTGGCGTAGCCAGGTTCCACGGCGTTATCCAGCTACGGGTTCAGCGTAATGTTATGTGACAACACTATCCAGTTCGGACCACGCGGTAATATTCACGTCTTTGTAATTGCACCCCGAGAGGATCGTCTCTAGAGTGGATCATCCACTCCGAGATCTCGACATATTTTTTTTGCTAATGGATTCTTTATTTCTCGGTGGCGCGGTACTGCAGAACGACGATTCTGCAATTTATTCTTCCACCAAGAATGACGCCCTCCTTCTCGAACCAGCTCGCATCCATTTCTCTGAAGATGCTGTATGAGATCTCGGCGCTTCATATAGCAATTTTCAATTCCTCAAAATCACCATCAACAGCACCACGCGCATCCATTCTGTTCATCTCCAACGCTTCCTGCAAGGTAATCTTAAGCGTCTCAATAAGTTCGTCGCGAGTGGACTCTTGGCAATTAACTCCAGGAACCTCCTCTATCCATCCTACCCACGCATCATCTTCCTGCTTTAACACTGCCGTATAGTTGTTCATCTTCGCGCGCTGCCGGATTGTCCGGCCAACATTGTACCATTCGACGCGAACCTTCCGTTGTCTCGCATTTTCTCCAATGCTCTGCACATTGATACTGCTTTTAAGCGAGCTGCATGTACTGCGCTGGCGATATGCCAGCAATACCACTTCATTTCCTATGAAGAATCATCAGCGGGCATATAACACCAAGATAACCTGCTTGAACAACGGCGCTGAGCTGCATTGGCGCGACGGGCGCGTCCTGATGTACTCATGGTTGCGCCCGGCGCGCCAATGACGGCTCCAGGGTAATGTTATGTTTCGTATTCCATTATCTGGCTTGCCGATTCCTTGATCAACAGCGCCATCGGTTTCTGCCTAAATTGCGACTGACTCGGAAGCGTTTGAGCTTTCGCGCGTAGTTAGTTTCTTCATATTTTGTTTTTGGCCAGCTCGACATGACAATAATATTCACTATAAGTAGCCAGCGCAAGCGTGAGGCTTTATCTCATCGCTTGCC